>Ga0209166_10000119_pt1 | contig 100200 bp, 75 predicted proteins | sample Coa_R1_3_FD_187151 | JGI IMG/M metagenome (GOLD analysis project Ga0209166, IMG submission 187151) | Surface soil microbial communities from Centralia Pennsylvania, which are recovering from an underground coalmine fire - Coalmine... | ecosystem: Environmental > Terrestrial > Soil >...
CAATAAACTTGGTGTCATTCATAAGGGTGTTCCTTTCGTGAGTAAGCTGAGTGCTTGAAGATCACTGCAGACTACTCCAAAAGGGCGCCCTTTTATAATGCGTGGCCCACACAAACATGGGTACCCCACTCGCGCGCCAAGCGCGTGTGGGATTTATTCTTGCGCGGACTCCATCGCCCACTTGGCTTCCTGCACTCTGGCTTTGTGCAAGAGGAACGACACAAGAATCAGTAGTGCTCCAACGCCAGCGCAGATCACGGCCAGTAATTCGACGTAAAGATAGGTAGCGCCCAACTCACCGCCGAACTCCGGACCCGGAAATATGATTAATCGCGGATGTGCCGCTGCCAGGCGGCTGCCATCTTGGAGGAACTCAAGATCAACCTTGTAATGCTGCCCGGCTCTCGCATTGAAGAGACCCAATTCACGGCCGAGATGATCTCCCCAATAACCGCCACCTTGGTCGTCCGTGGTTCCTTCCTCTACCACTTTTCCGTCACTGGTTACAACCCACCGAACGTCTACCAGAGATGGCATGCCAGCACATTCTTCATGGTGAGTTTCGATTCCAGTCAGGCAAGCGAGGGTCTGATCAGGATAGGAGTCACGATCAAAATCCAGCGCCATCTTATAGGAATAGTTGATATCAATTTTGAAGTCGCCTGTGCTAATGTGACCGATTGCCATGGAGACTGGCATATCTACCGGCGTCAACTTGATGGTCGTTAACCAATGACGGCGTATCCCAATCGCTATCGAAGCAAGCACGATGAGAAGCAATCCGATGATGACAAAAGCTTTGGTCACTGTCATTCCATTTTCGGTTTAAAGTCCCAGGTATGGAAGCATTTGCAGTCCGGAACCGGACAGCGGATTATCCCGCCTCTGTAAAGATCATCTCGGTCATAGGCAATCACAAGGTGAGGATTAAAAGGGTGGCCGCACTGTTTACACATGCCATGTTCGTCATCCAGGGTGTGAGGAACGTCAGTCGGCATCACGGTGCAGTCCTCACAACTTGATAAAGGACCAAGATAAGGATAAAAAGAAGAAAAATAAACGCCGCCATCTTCCATTTGCCACCGCTCGCTTGTTTCATCAGAAATGAATACATGAAAATTATTTCTATGTCACGCACGTTGTTTCCTTTAACGAAGGGCCGGGTGGCCCACCCTTCCGCGCGTTTTTCGCGGAGGGTTTGAGATAGAATCTTTGTGGACTGCGCGAGAACGAAGCTAAACTTCCCCCAGGGAAGGGATTACGTCGGAGACACGGATGAGTGAGTTCGAAACTGCCTTTCCGCCACTACTTACGGACCTTCACAAGTTATCTTTCGACTATGCCGACGGCGAGGGGATCGACTTCGAGCCTTACGAGGAATTCAAGTCTGCGAGTGAGAACGCCTCCTGGATCCAGGCGTGGACCGGCAACGATGACCTCACTGGAAGCGAGTACCGCATATTCGGCCAGGACGGCAGCGGAGGATACGCCGCGTTCTGGCTCGCGAGGCCAAATGCGGAGTTGCTCGAGCAGCCAATCGTCTTCTTCGGCTCTGAAGGCGAGCTAGGCGTGGTGGCCAGGAACTTCGCCGACTACTTGTGGCTCCTCGCCGGAGGCTTTGGCCCTTACGAGGCCGTCGCCTATCCCGGACTCAAACGAGAGCCGAACGACGCCTTTGCCGCCTTCGCGAAGGACCACGCGGCGGCAAGAAAGCCACCCGGAGACGTGATCGCGGAGGCCCGGCGTGAGTTTCCCAGCTTCGAGAAAGATGTTTGCGCGCTGTGTCGCTAGCCGGGTGGCCCGCCCGATCCTTTTTGGGAACGGCGCTATTACGACTTCAACTTATGGAGCGAATGTAAGTACGCCGAAAAACTTGACTACATGCACATGAATCCGGCTGGTGGCCCACCCGGCCTCTCCTAATTTCACGACGTAGGCTTTCACTTGACCTCAGTTTTTCTCACTAACCAAATTTTCGTCGCCAATGAGTTGGATAAGAGCGTCAAGCCTCGAATTCGCGCTTCTGGCTTCGTAACCGACGGACCAAATTGTGGGAAGCAAGAGCAATAGGAGCATCATTGCATAGTTGTGCGGAAAGAATTTGTCGGAGAGAGTCACGACGATTGGAGCGGACAAACCCGTAATGATGCCGGTGATGGTTGAGGAATGCTTCGGGCCATGAGTAGCTTTAAGCAACTTCATTTTCTTTTCGAGCCGTAACAGCTTGAATTGACCAATGGCCTCATTTTGTTCTGAAGTAGCCATGAGAATACCTCTTTCAAAATGTTAGAACGGATTCATAGTTAGTGTACAGATTTAACGGATGAGGGGGCACCCAGCCAAATAAACTCTAGTGAATATCAGTAATGGTTAGCATACGGTCTTTACGACGCAGGAGCTTCATGAGCAGTGCAATCAGCGTGCCGCCTCCCACAATGCATAACAAGACCAATGAATACCGCCATTCATGGACCAGTAAGATTGTGACACCAACTGCTATTTTGAAACCGATGTCCAAATACCGGCGGGGGCGCGTCCAAAAGCCTTTCTCTTTCATTTGCTAAGTTTACTCTGGGACGGATGGCCTGATCTAAACTTTTTTCAATCGTCCTTACTCTTTGGGCCGGGGTGGTCCACACTTCCCGCGTTTTCGCAGAGTGTGGGGGGCTGCGCAGTAGGAAATTTACAGGAACAGGTGGGCCACCCAGTCTTTCCTGGTGCGCGAGATTTGAAGCTAACGTAATCAGCGACCGCGGGGAATGAGCACGATGAGCCCCATCAGTACGGCAAACATCGAAGTGAGCATCTGGACGCCTTGGTAGCGTATATACAGCAGAACGTCCGATGGTGAACTGCCGGAGGCGACCACTTTCTTGATTCGGCGGTAAGTAACAATGGCGTTCAACCAGGGAAGCACGATCACAAGACTCAGACCAATGATATCCAGAACCCACTTGTCTGCGTGGTGAGGCATTATGCGGTCAGCTCCAACGAGTGCAACGCAAACCGAAAAAAAAATAGCAAATGCCAAGTTCATCTTCACTACACCCTGAGCAGAAATAGGCTTGGGTCTTCGTTCAGGCCAATCTTTCTCAAGCTGTTCCAGATTGTCGGTCATGAGCGCCTCCTGAAAATGCCGCCAAAATCCACGCTAAATGATTTTATACCGTTCTATCAGCCCTGTGCCGGAGCATGACCGCGTGGCCCACCCTGCAGCGCGTTTTCGTGGAGAGTGGGGGTTTTCGTTTCGGTCGTAGAAAGTCCATAAGCGATCGATATACAGTTCTGACCATGCCCTGGGGATTAACGCGATTTCAGCAAGCGCGCGATCAGAGTGGTCGACCCTAAGCAGAACAAACTTCCCTGTTACAACGCCGACGCCACTGGTTTCGTGAGGGACAGAGCACCGCCAGATTCTTCGCTTCGCTCAGAATGACATCCTCAATGGAGCGCGGGCGCGGCTGGTACGATTTCTTCATTGTTGGTTACGTGGTCATGCCTGAGCATGTCCATCTGCTGATCAGCGAACCGAAGCGCAGTCCCCCCTGGCTGTCGCTATCCAGATGTTGAAACAAAACACGGCCAGAAGCTGCGCGCTCTTGATCGAGCAAAACCGTTTTGGCAAAAGCGTTATTATGATTGCAATGAAAATATTCCGGATAAAGTTGGGCGGCAGCAATGAATAACAAGTCTGTACAGATTGTTGCCTGGGCTTGGAGCTTGTTGGCTTGTGGGTATTTTGCCTGGGCTTATTTCGATCTAACCGGTTTTACCCAGACACTGAGTCAATTTTACGCCGGCCTGGACGCGGCGCTGCCCCTATGGGTACGCTTTGTACTGGCTTCGCGCGTGTACGTTTATCCCCTACTATTTGGTAGTGCTGCAATGATTGTGGTGCTGAAAGAAATCATCATGCGCGATAAGATTGTTTCCCTAGTCACGACATTGGCGGCGATGTTGGCGGTATTTGCCACGGCCAGTTTGATCAAGATGACCTTGTACTCACCTATCATTGGCTACACAGAGAAGCTCAGCAAATAAACGTTGCTCTTCAAGTCCTCCACAAATTCTTCACATTCACGTGCAAATCCGATGGTAGGACAGGTGGCCTCAGGGAGCGCCCGGGGGTGTCTTGCACCATTCAACACCCAGTTTGGCCAGTTCATCAAAGTATTCCCGATTCGGAAGCCGGGGCCCCTCCCGCAGGGCCCGCAGAAATTCATCGGGTGGCCTGTAGTGGTGGACCGCCACGTAGTGATAGATCAGATTAGGCGCCGCATAGATGTGCCCCTGCCCGGAGAATACGCGTATCTCCGCTGTGCCCAGCTTGAGCCTTTCGCCCTTCCTTTCGGCGTAATACAGATTGCCGCCGCCAAGGCAGAATTCACAAACATGAAAGCCTCTCGTAGGCTGGACCGAAATCGAGCAGAAGAGCCAGAGGAGATCGAGCACCTCTTGGCTCGGAGTCGCTGTAGGGAACGGGCGCCCGCGCCCTAACCACCCGATATTGTTTCCAGGGCGGACAAGTAGTGGGGTGTATTCGTAGATGGTGAGATCTTTGAAATAGGTCATAGCTCTTGCGGTTCGCTCGCGCAGGCTTTTCAGTCCTTGTCTCCATCTCCCCGCATCTTCTGATAGTCCTTCCACTGTTGGGCATTTGGTTTCTTCATCTTTAGCCAATCCCCATAAAGACCGTGACGCAACTCGGTCACGACTTGCTGACTGCGCACATCTGAGAACTCATCCCCATGCGCGTTCAAGAAACCGATACAAAGCCATTTCGCGCGATCTGTGAGTCTCTTAGATTCGAATTCAAAGAAATTAAGCACGTGGCCGGCGCATGGGGATTTGCACATATCTTCATTTCTAAGCAGAGTCAAAAGACGCTCCACAACTTCGTCCGGAATTTCTGCCCAATCGTTTCTTATGCCGCCGAGGTCGAAGATTGCATCTTGGACGTCTTCTCCGTTATCCCGCTGAAGGGCATCTTGAAGGCGCGCAAATTTTTCGTCTATGTTGATTTCGTCTGGCACTTATTCACGATACCTCTAAGCGCCAGTATCCTCAAGACCGTCTGGGCGCTACGTGGTTATGTGCGAGCATATGCATCTGCTGATATGTTGCAAGAAAATTCACGCTCGACGTTCATATATATTGAGAGAGGCTGTGGCCTTCTATGACTCTATTCCGACCAACAAAAACGCGCTTTAGCAAAGTATCTGCGGGACTGTATGGGTCGTTCCGCGTGGGCCGCCGAGGCGTTGTCGCGCTGCTTGTGGCTGCTATCAACCTCGCCCTCGCGTCGCCGAGTGCGCTGGCTTGCGAATGCGCTCCTCCACCGCCGCCGTGTGCCGCATATGCTGGGACCCCAATAATATTTCTAGGAACAGTCGTAGACGCGCTTGAAACCACAGACAACTACGTAGTGCGGGCTCGCGTGCAGATCGACAAGGCGTATAAGGGCATTTCCTCCGATACCGTCACCCTCTTTGACGACGGGATGTGTGGTGGCCCGCCGCTACGCGTGGGTGAGCAGTACCTCATCTACACCTACGATCCTGGGACTGGTGCCTTGCCATCCGGTAGCTGTACGCGCAGCAGGAATGCAAAGTATGCCAGTGAGGACTTGGCTTTTCTAAACAGCCTCTCCACCACAGCTCCCACGGCAACACTCACAGGTAAAGTCACGATCGTTGCTGACGATATCACGGAAACAAAAAGTCCCGCTTCCGATGTGGCGGTTGAGATCCAGGGTGAGGGAAAGTTCCTGACCACTATGACCGACAGCGAGGGGCGGTACACATTTGCCGGACTAAAACCCGGTTCATACGTCGCACGAACCGATAAGCCCGGGTTTCGTGAAGAGGAACCAGAGCACGACTCAGGAAAAGTCCCAGCCCGTGGCTGCGCCATACACGATGTCGTGTTGCGTAAAATCTGGCCGGGCACTGTCACCGGGCGTGTCTCTCGTCCCGATGGTTCGCCACCGCCCGCTGGAATGGGCGTGAACTTAATCCGCATTGAGGGCAGTGGCCCTAATCAAAAGTCGGATCCTCTCATCGAGACAGACGTGAGAACGGACGAGAGCGGAATGTATTCGTTTTCCGGCGTTGCTCCTGGCTCTTACAAAGTCGTTCTGAACCTCTACCAGGTTCCAACGGGAAAATATCCCTACCCGACGCTGTACTGGCCTGGAGTAAGTACTGAAGCAACTGCGTCTGCTGTGGAAATCAACGAGAGTACCGAATCGCTGCGATGTGATTTTCGTCTGCCGGTAGCATTACAGAGCACACCAGTAGACTTCGTTGTGCTGCTTCCAGATGGCAAACCCGCAAAACATATAGGTGCCAATATCGCAACACATAGGGACGGGATGGCCACCTGGGCAGGGACGGTTAATACCGATGCATCGGGTAAATTTTCGTTTCCAGCAATCGAAGGATTTGAATACACGGTGCGGGACATCATGACGAACCAAGCAAGAATGGCTTCGAACGTGTCTTTTTCCGCTTCAGACCATACCCAACCCATAACAATTAGATTGGTTCCGAAAGAGTGATGAAGTTCACAGAGACTTTGTGTCTGCTTCTTCCCGTCCTTAATGCCAGGGTCGGTGTGGCCCACCCTTCCGCGCGTTTTTCGCGGAGGGTGGGGGTTTTCGTTTCGGTCGTGGAAAGTTCATAGGCGATTGATATAAAGTTCTGACCATGCCCTGGGGACTGAAGCGATTTCAGCAAGCCCGCGATCAGAGTGGTCGACGCTAAGCAGAACAAACTTCCCTGCTACAACGCCGACGCCACTGGTTTCGTGAGGGACAGAGCACCGCCAGATTCTTCGCTTCGCTCAGAATGACATCCTCAATGGAGCGCGTGCGGCGCTGCCCGGGTGGGCCACCCGATCCTTTTTGGGAACGGCGTTATTACGACTTCAACTTGTGGAGCGAAGGCAAGTACGCCGAAAAGCTCGACTCCATGCATATGAATCCGGTCAAGCGGGGGTTGGTGAAACATCCGGGAGAATGGCCCTGGAGCAGCTTCCGTCACTGGCAAACCGGAGTGGAAGGCAGAGTTGAAATAGAATCTCCGTGGACTGCGCGACGACGAGAGCGCTTGGGAAGAACTCCCAAGCTGACTCGAGAAGGAAGCTAAACTTCCCCACCCTCCGCGAAAAAGCTCGCGGAAGGGTGGCCACACGGCAACGATACTCATGGGCAAGTTTTGCTGGTAGGCGCCCAGACGGGTGGCTCACACAGACCTGGGTGCCCCATTCGCGCGTCAAGCGCGAGTGGGAACAAAGTTCATTGTCAACATAACAGCACACGAGATGCACTGCCTATGCTGGTGATGTTTGTTTTTTCTTACGGTGCCAGAGCACTCTTCCCAACATTGCTGCAGCCCATAGCGCGGGATAAAGAATGGGGTGGACTTTCGTCCACCCCCTAAACTTATTGCAATCCTGAGGGTGTTTCAAGACGCTCTGCCAGTCTCTCAACTTTCGCCTTGGCCTTGCCATACTCCACATAGTCGCTAACCAGGTTTACAACCTCAGTTGTCATCTCGTGGTTGGCTAAAAGGTAATCCTTGTACTCAGGATTTTGAAGATGGTTTTTGTTCTCATCGAGGCGCCGAATCGTCGCACTCACATTTTCAGCCAGGTCCTTCATCAAAGGAGTAATGCGATCAATCGCCTGCTCCTGCCAGGGAGAGGCGGTGTTACGCGCATCATTGAGCTTGGTGAGCGTTTTGCCTAGGTTGTTCACGTGTTCCTTGATTTGACTGATCTTGCCTGAATGGCTTTCCCATGCCAAATTGGAACGGGTAAAAGACTCCATGATCGACGTATCGTACTGCAGCTCAATAGCCTCGCTTTTCACCTGGGAAAGCAATTTCGATACATCGTCGGAATCCTTCGCCGGCCCACCAGCCAGCGCCGGCCGAACCACAAACAGGAATGCAGCCAACAGGAATGCCAGACTCGATACTTGAATGATTCTATTTCTAGACATGTTCTTCTCCTTCTCATGCCTCGGGAATTCCGAGGAGTTTCATAAAGGCATATATACCTACTACCTTTGACGTGCAGATATTCCATAGGGTGTGTGACCGCCATCACGGACCTATGTGACACTTAAGCCCAGAATAAATGTGACCTAGCAGAACAAAGATGATGTGACCGCTGCCATCAGTGAATGCGCGCGGCTTCTGTTGCCCATTGAGCCCAATCATGAACCCAAAAATAAAATACCACGCGAATATTTCTCGGCCTCTCTTAGGAGCAGTTGTGGTCTTTTTGCTTCTGCTCTTGGTCGATCAAATCTCGGTCCACTATGGGCTGACAGGCTGGCAGCGCACGGGTGACAATATTCTCGGCGGAGTCTTTGTAGGTGTGCTCCTTTTCGTTGACCAGCGGCACAGACATCGCTACCTGGCGGAGCGGCTAGAGACGATAGGACTCATGAATCACCATGTGCGCAATGCTCTGCAGGCTATCAAATATGCCCGTTATTCGCATGATGATGTTCGTGTCATCGAAGATTCGGTAGCACGCATTGAGTGGGCACTTCGTGAAATCTTGCCCGGCGCAGAGTCCTCGGCGTCGTTACATTGCGTTCGGATGCAAGTGGAAGGCAGCTTACAGCCTGTAAAGAGTCCGGTGAGAGGTGAGACAAATGTCGGTTTCCGGCAGCAATGAATGCCGGCCGGGTGGCCCGCCCTTTCGCGCTTTTTGCGAAGGGTGGGGATTTTCGTCTTAGCGTTGGAAAATTCCGGCGTATGGATATAACGTTCTGACCATGCCTTGGGGACTGAAGGAGATTGAATCATTAAATCATCGGCTCATTGAGCCATTAAAGTACGATTTACGATTTGTGAAGGACGATTTTAGAGGCGGCACTACTCAGACTGTTGGGAAGAGCCGTTGGATTTGTGCCAGGGAGCTGACTTGGGGATCGTGTGCCAGACTCGCCAAAAGTACAGCAAAGCTAGCACGGCGAATGCGCAGGCTGCGACTCCATTCGACCACGACCAAAGATTCGACCACCAAAGAGGATCGTTTTTCGACGCCGCCTCGAGGAAGCGGTGCAGGTGCCAGCCGGCAAAAAACGTCCACATCACCCTAAGCAGAACAAACTTCCCTGCTACAACGCCGACGCCACTGGTTTCGTGCGGGACAGAGCACCGCCAGATTCTTCGCTTCGCTCAGAATGACATCCTCAATGGAGCGCGTGCGAGGCTGGTACGGCTTTTCATTGTTGTGTACGTGGTCATGCCTGAGCATGTGCATCTGCTGATCAGCGAGCCGAAGCGCAGTCCCCTGGCTGTCGCTATCCAAATGTTGAAACAGATCACGGCCCGGCAGCTGCGTTCCGAGAGTCCCCCCGCTTCGCAAAAAGCGCCGGACAGTCAGCCACTTCCCCACCCTCCGCGAAAAAGCGCGCGGAAGGGTGGGCCACTCGGCAAATTGTTCTTTGATACGGTTTGTTGGCTTGTATCACTACTTGCAAAGGAACAAACACAATGACGCGATTCCTACCCCTGGTAACAGCCTTTTTTAAGAGAAACGTTAACCTTCGGTAGGAGTACGCTTCTTGCAACACTAGAAACTACCTAGGAGCTAGCCATGAAAAAAGCATTTGTAGTTGGGATAGTGCTGACATTGGGTCTAGGCACAGCGACGTTGGCGAGTGCTGCGACAAACAGCATCAAATGTTCCAACGGTACCGTGACAGTATCGACCGGCGGCGGCACCGGCGCGTGCGTAAAAGTCAGTGCGGGACAGAAACTGACATGTCAGATTGGTAGTACAGAGGTAGCATCAGGTGGATGCGACGCGAACGGTAAGGCCAGCTGCGGTGATACCCTCGCCACCGGAACATGCACCATAGCACAGGGAGTGGTTCGGCCACCGAAGCTAAAACTCCCAATGCCAGCAATTTCTGGAACCACAACTAAGAAGCAATGACCCGCCGGGTGGCCCACCCTTCCGCGCGTTTTTCGCGGAGGGTGGGGGTTTTCGTTTTGGCCATAGAAAGCCCGCCATGAAAACCACATTTGATATCACATCGTTGATAATTTGCCGATCATAGGTCATTCTGGGTCGGGCATTGCTCCTGGGCTCTTTGACAATTCGAAAAAGTTCCCTGTTTCAGGTCTCAGCGCGCTAGCCAGGAATCTGGCGTTCGCGAAGCTGCGAGGAAATTCCAAGTAATCCCCCACCCCACGCCGATTTTCGCCAGGCGATCATGCAAATTGGGTGGTTCCGGAGGTTACTTAGTAAGGGGGGAGGGGGGACTACTCTTCGAACTATTATTTCGCGCTCGACGATTGCGCCTCGCTGCTTGAGCCCAGCGGCCTCGCTCCGGTCAACTCCTCAATCGTGAACCTGCTGTGAAAGTGCACGCGTTGTTTCCAGTTGTGATAGGTGTGGCACAGGAAGCAGCGGTTCTCCGCGTTTCCTGCGTGGGCAGGGTCGCCATTGTGGCAGCCCTGACAAGACTTGATGCTGGGTATCAGTATCTCTGAACTCTTCTCGCTGAGCAGCGCCTGTGCATGGCAGGATTCGCATGCCACCACGCTGTGCGCTTCGTGGCTGAACATGGCGTTGGGCAGCCAGCGCGCCGGCATGACTGAGGGCTTGACTCGCGGAAGAGCGTTCGCTGCCGCGCCAGCGGGAAATTCGAGTTGATGGCACAGCTTGCAGGTTACGTTCCAGAGCAACTGTTCGGTTTCGTCAACGCGTTGCTGCACCCATTCGTTTGCGTTCTTCGGCGTCGAAGATGGCAGGATCATCATTCCCGGAACCCTGCGGTTCACAGGCTGCGGGTTGTTGCGGATCTCTTCAGGATGCTGGCTGATGTAATCCTGGAATTGCTGCACCACGAAAGCATGAACAACATCCGGCGTCTTATGAGGAATGGGCTGGGTGAAGCGCTCATCAAACTGCAGCACATGGCAGGCGGCGCAATTCTTCTCGTAGCTGACCGGCGCCATCAGATCGTGTCCGACTCCCAGGCGCGGGGTCTCGCCGGAATCGGCTGGAGCCATCACCGGCTGCAAGCGCTCCGCGTACTTCCAGGAACCTGCGGTTTCCGTCGCCAGCCGATGGCAATCGTCACACTCCATCTTCACCCGTCCGGAAGGCGACCGCATGGCTTCACCCATATGAGTGGCGTGGCTGAAGGTAATGGTGATGGAAGCCGCAGAAGGTTCGCGCAAGGGGGCAAATTCCGGATGGTTACCGTTGAAGCCGCGAATATCGGTTACAAACCGCGGGTGCCCTGCCCTGGTCTTGAGGTCAGAGTGGCATTGCACGCATTGCGCGTCTTGCACATGGGAGAGGCGGACCAGGCCCTGATGTTCCACATGGCAAGAGGCGCAGGTAGGCGTAAAAAGCTGGCCCGCCTGGTGCGCCGGGGCCTGGTGGCAGCTCAGGCAGACCTCATCGGTGACGGTTTTATTAAACCCGGCCATCCTCATGCCAAGGACCAGAGGCGAATGGCACAGGCTGCATTGGTCGGCAAAGAAGGCATGCCCGGAAGACAGCGGACCCTTGCTGTAAATGGTCTGTTTTTTCTCGGTCGAGATCCCCAGCCAGAGCAGAGCAAGCGCCGGAACCAGCAGAGCGAGAAGCAGCCGCCAGAACCGGAAGGCGGTGAAGTACTTGAAGTAATTCAGGTCATGGCGCATGCCCAGCGTTTTTGCGGTTCTTTTTCGCACGGTGGGTTCCTTCAGCTATAGCGCAGGGCCGCGACCGCGTGAATCGCGCCCAGAATGATCAACACGTAAGACAACGGGATATGCACCAGAAGCCAGCCTTGAAGAATGCGGTGCAGTCGTGATTGGCGGTCGAGATCGCGCTTCTCCTCGCAAATATTTTCCAGGTCATCGATCACCGGCCGCACTGACTCGGGTGTCACCGTGCGCAACTGGGCAAACACCGCCTTCGAGGTGCTGCGCTTGGCCATTTTATGGCGGTAAGCGCCGCGCTGCGCCAGATATGTCTTGATGGTTTGTTCGTATACCTCCCGCAACCTGCCGGCAGACTGATCGGTCAGTCTGACCATGGTTGATGCCACCGTCATGCTGCCCGTCGTGGTGGATGCGGGCACCAGAAGCCCGTATTCGTTTTTCTTCTGCGCGACTGAACTCAACAGCCCGTCGGCTTCCTCCATGAGCTGCTGTTGCACGCGGTCAATCTGGTTGTAAATCGTCTCCATGGGCACGCGATCGGTCATGATGGCCGGCAAGTAATGCTGCAAGGCGGCTCCCACCACGCCGCTGCCCACGACAAAAGAAAGAATCCACATCAGAATGCGGGTGAGGCCGTTTCCCATACTGAAAGCGGCGTGGAAAACAATCAGGGGATAGCTCAGCAAACCCAGCCATAGATGTCCTCGCATCCAGGTCTGCGCCCGTCCTATGCGCCAGATGGGAAATTTCTTGCGCAGGCTGAGCAATCCGGCAAAAATCATCAGCGCGTAACCCACGGTGCCGTAAAGCAGGCCGGGAAGGCTGCTGCCTGATGGTCCGCTGCGGGAAAACAGCGCGTAGGGCACGTATGCCAGTGTAGCCAGCAAAAACGACGCCCCTGTCCAGAAGGCCCAAATGCGATGTGTGCGATCAATACGCAAGTTTCAAAGTCTCTCGGTTGCGATCTTATCCCTTAATCATCTCGCGGAAAAATGTTGCCGGGTCGACGCGATGCGCGGCGTCATGCGGGCAGGCGTAAACGCAACTGGGCTCCGGATAGTCGTTGCATAAATTACAACTGGTCGCCTTGCGCACCACTCTCGCCTTTTTCGCCTTTTCCTGCCCCGCGGCCAGCGCGGCGATCTCATCGCTGACCGGGCCCTCCACGCTGAATTCCTGCAAGTTGATGTTCCCGTAAGGACAATTGTTGGCGCAAAGGCCGCAACCGATGCACCAGTCTTCAATAATCACCTCCAGCGAATTCTGCCGGCGGATCGCGCCCACCGGACACCCCACCATACAGAGCGGATCGCGGCAATGGCGGCATGAGGTCGCGATGAGATAACGGTCGAGCCGCAAGCCATCGCGGATCAGCCGGGTGACACCGCCATGCGCGTCGGCGCAGGCAGTAACGCATTGGTCGCAGCGCGTGCAGCGATCGAGATCGAGCACCAGCAGGTTCTGCGCTTCCATAAGCCCCTGGCGCAGGAATTCATCCACGGGTACATTGCTGACTGTCTTGAATCGGGCCTGGTTTTCGCGCAGACGTTCTGTGCTCACTGCCTCCAGGCGGTCGCGAATCTGCGGGAACCGCCGCAACATTTCCCCGAAGTCTGCCGCCGTGATGCGCACCACCTCTACGTGGTCCAGGGCCGAACAATTGGCAGTGCGCTTGCCTCCGCCCAGCAGCCCGATCTCACCGAAGTAGTTCCCCTTGGAGAGATACGCCAGCACCAGTTCGCCCCCCGGATATTTCTCGCTCACCTTTACGAACCCGATGCGAACCAGATAGAAGGCATCGGCAAAGTCGCCCTGCCGGAATATGACCTCGCCGGGCGCATAGCGTATCAGCTCCACTTTTTCGCGCATGTCGTCAATGAATTCCTGCGTCAAGGCCGACAGGATGGGGACGCTGCGCAGGTGGGTTTCAAGCGCCCGCTGCCGATAGTTGCTCTCCAGTTTGGCCCGGAAGGTCTTGTTCTTCTGCAGCACGTCGAGCACATTGCGCAGCATCTCCAGGACCACGCAGTCGGTGGCAGCGCGTGCCGTGGCCGAACGCGGATAGAAACTCATACAGGTCATTTCGCCAAACAGGTCGCCCGCGTTAAGCTGCGCCACCGGATTGTCGTAGGAAAGTTCTACCGGCGCGTCAATCGAGATATGGGTGCGGGCAAAATTTTCATCTTTGCGCGGGTCCTCCCGCCTGCCTACCAGTTTGTTCTCCAGGATGTTGAACAAGGCGCTGGGGCCTTTTTCCGAATTCACGTGCGCGCGTGGGCTTGAAATGAAAATATCAATCTGTCCTTCCAGGATGTAGTAAGCCGTGGAACCGTAGTCGCCTTCGCGGAAGAGTAATTCTCCCTTCTTGACCGCGCGCATGGTCACCGAACCGCGATTCAATTCGAGAAACGTTCCGGAAACACCCTGGAAAACCGGGAGCCGCAAAAGATCCTCGGTTTCGCAGGAAAGTCCGGATTGAAGCTTTTGTCCGACGGCGACCTTATTGGTGAGCGCGCCGGTGGGGCATGAAACCATGCATTCGCCGCAAGAGACACAGGTGGAACCGCCCATGGGGTTATTGAGATCGAAAGCGATTCCCGCGTCGTAACCTTTGCCCTGGCGCGCAATCACAAAGTTCTGCCGCAAATCGGCGCAGGCGCGCACGCAGCGGTCGCACAGGATACAGGCGGCATGGTCCACCAGAATGGTCAGCGACGAATCGTCTTGCCCCCGTGTCACTTCGCGGCGGGGATAGCGGGTCTCCTGGGCGCCATATTCCTTGGCCATCCTTTCCAGCTCGCAATCCCCGGTGCGCTGCTGGCGAACGCAGGGCACGAGATGATCGGCCATCATCAGCTCCAGCAGGGTCTTGCGCGCCGCCATCACCTCATCCGTTTTAGTTCGTACCACCATGCCCGGGTCCACATGCCGGATGCAGGCAGCGGCATAGGCGCGCCCGCCGACATCCACCACACACATGCGGCATACGCCCACCGGGGTTTCATTCTGCTGATGGCAGAGAACCGGAATCTCAATGCCGTTCATGCGGGCGGCGTCGAAGACGGTGGTCCCGGCTGGAACCTTGATGGCCTGCCCGTCAATCGTGAGCTCGACGGTCGATGACGTGGAGGCGGTTGGATGGCTCACGTTCTTGCTCCCTTGAAGCAAACCCCTGCCGGACAACGCCGGTTCAACAGGTGTTCTTCAACTTCCGGACGGAAGTGCTTGAGTACCGACTGAATGGGAGTCGGCAGGAACTGCCCCAATCCACAAATGGAAGATTGTTTCAGCGCGTGTGAAAGCTCTTCTACCAGAGCGTCGTCCGAGAAGCGGTAGCTGCCCTGGGTCCATCCCTGCAGGATTTCCACCAGCTTCTGCGATCCCAGGCGGCAGGGGACGCACTTGCCACAGGATTCATTGCGAAAGAAACGCTCAGCATTGAGCGCCATATCGAGCATGCATCGGCCCTCGGCGCAAACCACAATTGCGCACGAGCCCACCATGGAGCCGGCCTTGTTCATGGTTTGCCAATCCATGGGAAGGTCGGCCATCGAAGCCGGCAAATATCCGGAAGAGGGCCCCGAGGGAGCAAAGCCGAGCAACTTGCGTCCGCCCGAGACGCCGCCGCCGTATTTGTCGATCAGCTCGGAGTACTTTGTTCCCATGGGAACTTCATAGATTCCCGGAGTTTCCACATCCCCGGTGATGCCGGCGAATTTCAATCCTGTAAACCCGTTAGCGCCGTGGGAGTTGAACCAATCTCCGCCCCTGGCGGCGATGCCGGCGGCAAAGGCCAGGGTTTCGACGTTGTTGATGATCGTCGGCTTCCCCCACAGACCTCCGTGAGCCATGAAAGGAGGCTTATTGCGCGGCTCGGCACGCTTGCCTTCAATAGCTTCCAGAAGGGCTGTCTCCTCGCCGCAGATATATCCCCCGGGGCTGACGAAGAGAGTGATTTCGAATGAGAGGTCCGTTCCCATGATGTTCTTTCCCAGGAAGCCATTTTGGGAAGCGCGGCTCAACTCTCCTCGGATAATGTCCTCTTGCTCCTGATACTCATGACGGATATAAAAATATCCGCGATTGGCCCCGGTGCACAGCCCGGCCAGGATCATTCCCTCGATGACCAGGTGCGGCAATTGCGTGAGGATAAACCGGTCTTTAATCGTCCCCGGCTCGCTTTCGTCGGCGTTGCAGATGATATATTTTTCCGGCGACGGCGAATTGCGCACCGTCTCCCACTTCTGGTGCGTGGGATATCCGGCGCCGCCCATGCCGCGCAGCCCTCCCTCCTTGATCCTGGCCAGAAGTCCGGGCCAATCGCGCGATCGCACGAATTCTTTCAGCGCAGAGTATGACCTCACTCCGTCGTAGGGGTCGCTTGCCAGGGGCACCTGGCGAAGACGGTAAATGGATCCTGGTGGAACAGCGCCCCCAATCGCCTGCACCACGGCGGAAACCGCCTCTTCCGGTGAGAAGCCGTCGTAATAGCGGTCATTAATGACAAAGGAAGGGGCATGGTCACAGCGCCCCACACAGGAAACGTTGTGGATCGTCAATTCGCCTTCAGCCATGCCCTGGAATCTCTGCTCCAGCTTTTGTTGCAGGGCCGGCGCGCCGCGCAGATGGCAGCTCATGTCATCGCAGATCTTTACCGTAACTCTGGCGGGAGGCCGAAGATAGAAGTGGGGATAATAACTCGCGATGGCGTGCACGTCGCGCAAGGCCAGGCCGCGGCTCGCGGCGATTCGCTTCAACTCCTCAGCCGGAAGGTATTCAAACTTCCGCTGAATGTCTTTGAGTTCCTCGAATATGCCATCCGTCTTATGTTCAACGGGCAGCACTTTAAAAGGGGCAGACCCAGACACGATGGACTATTTCCTTCTGAGTGTAAAAACTAAACCACTTTAACCGCAGGGGAAAGGCTGTGGGCGGACTATAACAGACAAACAACGCTCTCGTCTACTCAACAATGGCCTCCACGCCGTGGTCCACATTCTTTGGTTGCGTTTTGTGCTGACACGGAGTAAAAAATACAGTTTCGACCAACTTAGGGGAAGCCATGGCTGAAGCTCGAGTTTGGCAAAAGGCTGTGTTGCGAGCCGCCCTTGCGGGTATCTTCTTTGGCTGTTTTCTCAGCACACAGGTTGCTGCGGCGCAGGCCAAAACCGGCAGTACAGTGGTTTCAAAATATGTCGGCCCCGGCTCCTGTAGCGCCACCGCCTGTCATGGCAGCGTGCAGCCGCGTTCGGTGACCGGCGTCCTGCAAAACGAATACAGCACCTGGGTGGTGCGGGACACGCACTTCAAAGCCTTTCGCAACCTTGATAACCCGGTGTCTCAGCGCATTGGACGCCTGCTTGGAATCGGTAATCCCACCACTTCCCCCAAGTGTCTCGCCTGCCATTCTCTCGTGGTTCCAGCCGAAGTGAAAGCGCGCGACTTTGACGTCGAAGGCGTGAGCTGCGAGAGCTGCCATGGGCCCGCCTCCGCCTGGCTTGGGTCGCATACGTTGAAAGGCTCGACAACAGGGAAATCGGTTGCCCTGGGAATGTTCGATATCCGCGATGCCGCGCATCGCTCCGAGAAGTGCCTCTCCTGCCATCTGGGTACTGCTGAAAAAGAGGTAGACCATGAGATGATCGCGGCCGGGCATCCTGATCTGGTCTTTGAGCTGGATTCCTACAGCGCTATCCAACCTCCACACTGGAAGCCCTCTCCCGATCCCAACCACGATGTGCGCCTGTGGGCCGTGGGACAAGCCATTGAACTGCGTGAAGCTTTAAAAAGATTGGCCCGGCGCGCTCAGGGCTCCCACTGGCCTGAATTTTCCGAGTACGACTGCTTTAGCTGCCATCACAGCCTGAGCAGCCCGGAGGGTAGTTGGCGCCAGGAGCGTGGTTATGAGCACCGGGCTATTGGTTCGCCGCCATGGGAGAGCTCCCATTACACCATCTTCCGCATCCTGGCGAAGGAAGTAGATCCCGCGGCCAGCCAGCAGCTCGAAACCCAACTGGAAGCTGTTTATGAGGTCGCGAGCAATTGGAATAGCTCGCGTAAAGAAATCGCCGACAACGCCTTGGCCGCCAGTGAACTGGCCGACCGCTTCGTGGCTGAGATTAATCAAGCCAGCTTCGATAAGGCGCGCACAATCCGTCTGTTGCAGTTGATTTCAGCCCAGGGAGACGCGATTTCGAATCAGGACACGCGCTCGGCAGAGCAGGCGGCCATGGCCCTGGACACGATTTTTCTCTGCTATGAAAAACAGGCCGGCAGCCACCCCGCTGTTCGCGCCGCTATTGACGGGCTGTTCCAGGAACTGAATAACCCGTCAGCCTACAACGCTCCCCGCTTCAGCTCGCAGATGCACAAAGTAAGCGCCGCGCTGCGCAAGGCGGGCATTGCGGGACAGTAAGTCAAAAGCTCAACCACAAAGGACGCAAAGGCGAACGAAGAAAACACAGAGGAAGTCGTGTTCTGAGTAATGGATTTCCATTGCACACGAATACACTCCACTTCCTTTGTGCCCTTCGCGGTTAGACTTTGTGTCCTTTGTGGTTAAACCTACAGCGTGGGATTGCGCGGGAATTTCTGGTATGGCAACCTCACTCCTCGCAGGCTGAGCTGATCGGCGCGGATGGCCGTGGGTGCATCAAAACCCTGCGCAGCCTGGGCCGAGACGAAATCATCCTGCTCGACGCCATCTCCGCTGATTCCCAGCCCTCCCACCAGAACGCCGTTTTTGTAGAGCGGCACACTTCCCGGGAAAAAGACAACGCCGTTTTGATTGGGATTGGCCGGTTGGCTTCCGTTGGTGCACGGGTTCGCCAGATCAGATTGATAGAGACCGAAAAACGGCCCCGCGGCGGTGCCGTCAATTCCGGGTGGAAAGAATGGCTGAGCCCCAAAACCGATGGTGCGGTTGGTTACGGCGGTCTTCGGCGGGACCCCGGGAAGATCGTTGGGGTTCACGCTAGCGCTGCTGAAATAAGCCATATTGCGGGCCTTGGCCACGGCCACATCGACGCTGAACACCGTGGCATCAGGCATGCGATTGAGCGCCAGAAGGGTGCCATCCAGGTCGGCAACGGCAATCGCAAACCTTGCCCTCTGCCCATCGGGCAGGCGGATGATGGCACGCGTCTGGTTCGCGGTCGCGATTGCCTGGTTCACAATGTTCTGCACGTCGGCCTGCGTTAACCCGCCGATCAATCCGGCCTTCACCTGGATCAAGTCTCCCTCGGGCACCGCCCCTGGGCTCGCAACCGGACCCACCAGAAAACCGCCGGTGAAGGTGCCCGCATTCACGCCGGCAGGACGCGTGGTTTGAGTGACAAATGGCAGCGAGACACCGTCAATCACCACCACGCCAGGCGCAGCCGGAGCGGCCCCAAAACCCGCATTCACGGCGCCGGAGAAGGCGGCGAATTCGGCGACGCTGGCAGACGCTCCCGCCACCCCGATGCCTCCTACCAGCCGGCCGTTCTTGAATAAAGGTATGCCGCCGGGGTTGACCGCGTTGGGATCCGAATCCAGGACATCCGGCTTGCCGGTGATAACTCCTAATCCGAGCTGAAGACCACTGATGGAACGCGCCGGTGCAATCGCCTGTCCGGGAAGAAACGTCACATTCAGCGGACAACCGCGATTGGTGTTTTCAATGCCGTAAAGGGCGCCGTTGGGGGCATTGGTAATACCGGGCGGAAAATGTATTCCACTGATGTAGCGCACCGTCCGGGAGGAGAGCGGGGCCTGATCGTTGCTGAAGAAGGCGGCGGTGCGCGCCAGCGCGACTGCGAGTTCGGTTGCCGGGACATTCGCGCCGAAGTTTCCCGCGGCTGTTGCCGGCGCTCCACTCTTCTGGTAAACCGCCAGGACCTGGCCTCCGCGGTCGGTTACGGCGATTACGATGGCAGCATCCACCGACGTGGCCGCCGCCTGCACGGCGTTTTGCACGTCCACGGAAGTCAGCCCTGGCAATGGAGGCGAGGGTTGAGCCGGAATAGTTACAGTGTGCCCTCCACCGCATCCCGTGACCAGGACTGGCAGCAAGGAGATAGCTAAGAAAAATCCAATCCCGCGAGTTTTCCGTAATATTTTCAGAACTTTTCCTGTCTGCTAGATTGAACAAACAATTCCGTTGGTGCGTTTGGGGCAACGCGTAGTTTACCAACTCTTCCTTATGGGCACCACAACCACCGTCAGCGGGACAGCCGAGGCGTCGGGAAGCTGGAAGTGGAGCGTCAGCCTGAAGCTGGCGCGGTCGCGGAGTGCGCCAAGCGAAAACAGGGTTTGATGTTCTTATGCGCTCTTCCGTCTCTCCTTTGGTGCGCGGCCCGACGACTCGTTCAGGCTCACGGCCGCGCGGATCAACGCCCTGAACGCGTCCTCGTCGATCGCTTCGCCCTCGTGGAAGTCGATTGCGCGCCTGACCTTCCCGTCAAGGCTGGAGTTGAATAGACCTGAAGCCCTGCAGCGTCAAGCTTCGCCAGGGATAGATGGCGTGAGGAGCAGGAGTATGAAATTGGCTTGTGAATAAGGCGAAGGTCGAACCAAAGACTGAGAAAAAGCTGCAGTTTCATCGCTTTTTACTTTTATGTACTTTCGCTCGAGTACCCGCCGACGCTTTCCGCTTCGATTTGATCTGATTGAAAGCAATGGCGTCACGGACGAGATTTTTTAGAGCACGCTCATTAATCTTATCGCCCTCGAAAAAATCGATCGCCCGCCACGTGTTGCCTTTGAAGCCCGCGTTGAAGAACTTGTCAGGATCTGGCAGGCTCGCCCCGTGGGCAAAGGTAAGCTTCACCTTATCTTTGTGGGCGTTGCCGACGGCGATGATTCCGTCACGAGACCACACGGGGCTTCCCATCCACTTCCATTCTTCGACGATCTCCCGGTCGGCCGCAAGGATGCTCTTGCGGATGCTGGCGAGCGTTTTGCCACGCCAGTCTGTGAGTCCCGCGATCAGTTGGTCAATACGTTCCGATGGATTCATTGGATCTTTATACCTCGAATTCTTGTCCCGTTTTCATGGGAGCAGTTTTATTGGGGAACCTTGGTGACTTTGCCCAAAAAATCGGCTAAGCGCAACATGATCTAGATCCCGTCATACATCTACTATTTTTCTGAACGCTCCGCTTCGCTTCGCGTTGGCCTTCGGCGAGCGGAAGAGGGTCTTTTCCTTGGCTTTCCCAGGGCTTACGCGCCTGGGCTACATTCTGCCGCCCCTGTTCGGGGCTATAGCTTGGCGATGCCCGCTTTCACGTTTCCCCGAAATTTTGCGAGGAATCACCAAAACCGTCATTTTTTATGCAAAGCTAGCCGGCGTGGCCTGCAAGCGGCACTTCTGGAACAGAAGCTCAGGTGCGCGTTGGCGCATCGGATCGTGATGTCGCGCTGGCCACCGACAGGATGACTCCGGCAAACAGCAGCGTGTCGGCAAAGTAGTTGATCCCCTCTACCTTCACTCCAATACCCGGTTGGGATAGCGCCCCGATCATCACCGGTCCATAGATGACCAGGACCGTCAGCAAAATCCAACCGCCGACACAGGCTGCCACGGTACGCGTTTTCCTGTTCAGCAGAATACTTCCCCCGGCAAGGAGAAGGGCCGCGCCGGTCAGATAGTCAATGAGCACGCGCCCGGGAATCCACGCGGGCATCTCTTTTTGCAGCGGGACTCCGGGAAGTCCCAGCGGATGCAGAAAGTGCTGAATGCCGAAGAATATTGCGGCGAGCGCGATCACGATGCGGCCCACCGTGATCAGCGTGGTCCGGACTGGCCCGCGCCATCCGGCGTTGGGGCGGTGGGGGGCGATGGCCGCAAAAATCCAGCCGGCGCCGCCGAACGACGATTCGCGGAAGACGATGGTCCAGGTAATTCTGGCGTGCAGGTGCCTCAGCCCACTGGGAAGATAGAGCATCGCGACAAACATGAACATCATGATTCCGACCAGCAGGCCGGACCAGCGTACCCCGATTTTGGCGGCGATGCTCAGGGACGCGGCGATCAGCGCGCCGCCGACGAAATATACCCAGAACATACGCCCTGGCATGTACTTCGGCACCAGGTCCTTGACGAATTCCGGGCCGAAGAGATGGAGTGCGCCGAAGACCGCCAGCGGGACGGCGAAACACAGATTGCTCAAAGCCACGATCTTGTCCAGGCCGCGGGCCTGGGCGATCTCGTTTTTCGCGGCCCATGATCCGATCAGGAAAACCGCGATGCCGGCGGAGCACATTGCGGCCGCGGTGTCAGAGGTTGCGAAGAACGCGGCGAGAATGGCGGGGTGCATGGGTTTTTGCTGATTTCGTACAGAGCCTCAGAATTCTACTACGCGGGAAGCCGGACGGGGTGGGCCACCGCGTCCGTGATGCTCGTCACCGATTTAGCCCAAAGCAATCCTCGAGAGGCAATATCGCACCCTAAACCGAACACGGGGGGGCGTACATTGGAAGTTATTCAAACGGACTATAAATATAACCGAGTATGGGAATGCTAAAGACGATGTGAATCCAGCGAACAATCGAACGTTTGGTGGCATCTTTCATGATTAATTTGTCCTCCATTTATCGGTGATACCGTGTCATTTACTCAGGCCTGGCTTTGAAATTGTATCAACAGATTTCAGTTCATGTGCGCTGCAATCGGCCCAATGCCCAGGTGTGACGCCCGGCCGACGATGCGCGGTCAAGGATCCCTCCGGTGAACGAAACCAACGATGAGACCAACTAGCATTCCGATTGACCCAACAAACAGGACAACGAAAATGTCTCCCGACACGAGCGAGAGCAACCAACCCATCAAGAGGCCGAGCGCTATTCCGATAATCGTGGACTTCAATACGTTCTTCACTTTTAGACTGGTACCTCCCAAACAGCGTGACACTGATAGCAATCGTTGAAATCATTTCTTTCGTTATTTCTTTGTCTACAGTTGTTTAGAGCAATTTCACAATTGGTGTATCCCGCACAGGCACCGGGGCTGAAGCCCAAAACAAATCATAAAACCACTCAACGCACGGCTGAAAGCCGTGCTCTTCCACGGTGGGGATACAGCAATTGTGAAACTGCAATAGTTTTTCATATAAGGGAAAAACAGTTATTACACACGGGCGAAAAAAACCTAGATCCCTCCGCTCCGCCGCAAAAAGCGCGGCTCCGGTCGGGATGACAAAACTGGAAAACCCTACAGAAATAGCTGAAGTTGCTTAGCAAACAGCAACGACCAGGACAGTGGCGTCGTCCTCAAACTCGCCGCCGCAGAAATCGGTGACGCGATCAAGCAAGCAACGGTGAAGCGCCTCCGCTGACAGTTGACGGTTGCCGCGCGAGGCCTCGGCCAGGCGCTTTTCGCCAAACTCCTCGCCGTTTCCGTTCACCGCCTCGCTCAGGCCATCGGTAAACATCACCAGGCGGTCTCCGGGCCGCAGGTCGATCTCGCCCTGATCGTAAACACTCTTCTGGAAGGCACCCACGATCAGGCCGCCTTGTTCCAGGCGTACCTGAGCCCCGTCTTCCCGGGTCAGAACGGGTGGGTTGTGTCCGGCGCTCGTATACTGCAGGGTTTTGCGGTCTACATCCAGCAGGGCATAAAAGAGGGTGATGAACTTGCCCTCCGTGGTGTTACTCGACATCACGCGGTTGACCTTCTCCAGCAGTTCCCTGGGCGAGGTGTTCCCGGTCGCCAACCCCTTGACCACTGCCTGGAGGTTGGACATCAGCAGAGCGGCCGGCATTCCCTTGCCAGACACGTCGGCGATGCAGAGCCCCAGCCGGCTCGCGCCAAATTTGTAGACATCAAAATAGTCGCCTCCGACGATGCGCGCCGGCCGCCAACTACCCGAAATTTCGAGACCCGCCATCTGCGGAATTTCCTTGGGCATGAGCGCCTGCTGGATTTGCCTAGCCTCCTCGTACTCCTGGGCCTGTTTGCGAAGACGCAAACTGGGCGTTTCAATACCGAACTGCCGGGCGTACTCAGAGTTGAGCCGAGGCCAATCGAACTTCATGGCCTCGGCTCCGACGATGCGGCCGATGGGAGTTCCGATGAGAAGACGATCCAGAACATCGAAACAAATGTGCCACCCGGCAGCCCCCATGGAGATGAAGCCGCGATCGATGTTGTGCCACAGCGTCAGGCGCGTGCCGCCAGCAAAGGCTTCGAGTTCCCACCGGATATCCTTGTCACCCCAGTTGTACTCAAGCACCTTGGGAGCGTCGGCTCGCGTCACTGTTGTCTCGGAAACCTGCGGCTTGGGCGCTCGCACCGTGGTGAGCTTCACCGTGGCTCCAACCGTACCCAGGCTCCCATCGGCATCAAAGGGTGCCCACTCGCGCAGATGCGCCGGGTCGGTAAGCGCCTGCCAGACTTTTTCCGGCGGGTGGCGCAGCTCCCGGACGAGAATGAGCGTCCACTTCTCTTCACCGTTTTGTCCCCGGTCCTTTCGTACCTGCGCCCCGCTGGCGGGACCCGGTGCGTACCGCTCGCGATCGGTCATCTTCTTCTCCTTAGTGTGAATAGCGTGCCAGTTGGGTGAGCTGAATGAGGTTGCCGCAGGTATCCTTCAACATCGCAATGGTCGATGCAGTCACGTCGGTGGGCGGCATTGTGAACTCGGCGCCGCGGGCCTTGATCCGCTCGTAATCCCGCTTGACGTCATCGGTGAAGAACATGGCCGCGGGCTGGCCCTGTTGAAATATTGCCCGCTGATACGCTTTGGCTGCGGGGTTGTTGTTCAGCGCCAACTGCAGTTCAGTGCCATCTGGCTCCTCAGACGAGACCACGGTCAGCCAGCGATATGGGCCCTGACTGAAATCGGTCTTCTTGGCAAAGCCCAGTACCTCTGTATAGAAGCGCAGGGCCTTCTCCTGGTCATCCACGTATACGCTGGTCACTTTGATTTTCATTTCGTTTCTCCTTTGTCACGTTTGCGGTTTGGGCCGCGTCGTCTTCTTGTCTTGTTTTTCGTTGGTGTTGCTTGATCTTGTCCCATGCGGTCGAGGTGGCGTTCGAGAGCATCCAGGTGAGCGGACCAGAACCGGCGGAACTGAGCCAGCCAGGCATCCAACTCCTGAAGTGGTTCAGGTCTCAGCCGGTAGAGACGGCGCTGTGCGTCCACCGTGGATTCCACGAAACCGGCCTCGCGCAGCACGCGCAGGTGCTTTGACACGGTCGGCTGCGGCATACGAAGCTGACGCTCGATCTCTCCCACAGACTGTTGTGACGAGACCAGGAGGCTCAATATCGCGCGGCGGCGAGGCTCCGCAATGATTTCGAAAACAGATTCCACTTTCTTAATATACTCCATAGAGCATATACGCGTCAAGGTATATACAGGCAGGGACATCCACGTTCCCCTTGGACGGCTGGCGGAAGCAGACGAAATAGCCCAGGCTGCCTTGTTCCTACTGTCGGACCGCGCATCCTACGTTAACGGACAAGCTCTGGTCGTAGATGGCGGCCAAAGCGCGTTCTGACATCAGTTCGACACCTTGTGGTGGGGCCCCCCTGCGTGGCAGGCTTCAACCAGATAGTCGTTGCTCGGGGCTCTTGCCGGCGCAAAGCAATTCACTCCACGGTCTATCGAAGTCTCGGCTTTCGCCTCCTTGCGTAAGAATTTCCTCCGCGTCGCAACTGCGATGCAGGAGGCAGGAATGCGGCATGGAAGTCTGCGGGCCCCGCAGAGATTGAGATTCCAAAAGTGCCAAACTTTAGGCGATTGAAAAAGCTGGCGGGGACGACGAGACTCGAACTCGCGACCTCTGCCGTGACAGGGCAGCGTTCTAACCAACTGAACTACGTCCCCTTGTGATTTCACCGGGTTAGTGGGAAACCCGTCTTTACCTGTGCTGCTGTCTTAATCATGCTGCCAATCGTGCCGACTGCGCGCGAATATCAGCTCCTGAGCATCTGTCCATGCTCCGTGAATAAATTGTAACAGACTGATTCCAGAACGTCAGCCCCAACGGTGGCATGCTCGCTTGTGAGCTATTCTCGGAACGGCCAGAAGTGAATGTTTCTTTTTGGGAATTTGCCTTGCTCCAGCAGAGCCGGATACCTTCTCGAATAACTTCGTGCCTCTCACCACAAGCGGAATAACGAAAGCCACCTGTTTCTGTTTATTGACGGCATACCGCAGAGACTTGCGCCTTGAGAAGTCCCATACTATCCAGGATGCACCGCAGCTCCGACAGGTCTGCCTCGGGCAACGGCGCAAGCGGCGGGCGCACTGTGCCGGCATTCAGCCCGCAAATGTTCATGGCTTCCTTGATGACCAACGTTCTATATCCCGGCCGTTTGCCGCGCAGGTCGTAGATTCGCATGGTTTCCTTTCCCACAACATCTGCTGCCCCCTGAAGCTGGCCCTGTTGCAGGTGCTTGAGAATCCGGGTACAGGTGTTGGGCATAAAGTTCACGATGCCGCTGGTGAACCCTTTCACTCCCAGGGCAAAATAGCTGGGCGCCAGGATTTCGCCCACCCCGCACAGAAGCTCGATGCGGCCGCTCACCGCTTCCCATTGCCGGACGAATTGGTCCATGTCGCCATGCTCGTCCTTCATGCCAACGATATTCGGGACCCCCGCCAGCCGCCGTAACAGACTGGGACTGAAGTTTACCGAGGCGGTTTGGAAAAGGATGACGCCGAGTTTCGTGCCGCCGGCAATCGAGCGATAGTACTCAAACAAGCCATCGTCATTCGCTTGCGTAAAATAAGGCGGCAGCGCGAGGATCCCATCAGCGCCGTACCCTTCCGCAGCTCGCGCCAGCTCGCGGGCAATCGGCGCCGAAAAACCTACACCTACGACAACCGGTTTGCGTCTGCGCACCTCCTCGACGACTGCGTTGCCGATCATTTTGTGTTCGTCGAGCGAGAGCGCATAGATCTCCCCGTTACCCGCGAGGGGAACAATAATGTCGCAGTATTGTGCAAGATAAGCGGCATTCTGGCGCAGTGCTTCTACATCCACGCTCAGGTCTTTGCGGAACGGGGTCACGCCAAAACCGGTTATCCCTCGCAGTGACGCTTTGAGCTCATGACTGTCTAGTGCCATAGCAGCCTCCTAAAATAACGGCGCCTCGGCGCCTTCGCCAGGTGTTCGGGGCATCATTGTAGAGGAAACCGAACCCATAGTCACCGAGGCTCATACTCGATGGAGGAGTCTCATGGCAGATCGCCACTCCCGCGAATGGAGCGGTTCCTAAGTCACCTGTAGCTGGATGTAAAGGATAGTGGCAGTCGGCATTCAGGCAGCCGCGTGAAGGCATGGCCAACCCATGGCAAAGTTAACGCACCGTGAGTTTGCTGTTATTTTTCTGTTAATTTTTTTCTTGACAAAGAAAAAATCTGGGCGATACTTGTGCCCCACAGTTAAACGTTTCAATTAAACGTTTTAATATGTGGAAGCGACAAGCATCCATGAATTCAGGAGTTAAATTTAGGAAAGCTAAAAGGAGCATTCGAATGCACTCAGCCTCTCAACGCACGTGTACGGCGCTGCTTTCAGTTTTAGCGATCGTTCTGGTTTTTTCCGCTTCGCCAGCGCAAGCCAAAAAAGCAAAGAAAATCCCCTCCAGCGGGCCCTTTGTCCTCGACAACATGACATGGTATGGGTGGTGGGATAACTCCCCTCCGGGCGCAGATATTGCTCATCCGGTAATCCACTCGAAAGCTGGCGGTACCGGCACCTTTACCAATCCTATTACCTTCGCTGTAGCCCCACAGGTACAGAACGTAATGAAGCCTGGGACCAAAATCTACGTTCCCTCCCTCAAAGACTACTTCATTATGGAAGATGACTGCACCAGCTCCGGACCGGGTGGCCCGGCAGTCCAGGGACAAGGCTGTGATGGCGAGCTGAAGGCGGGCATCAACGAGTTTGATCTGTGGCTCAATGGACATGATTCAACCAACGCCAAGATGACCGCTTGCGAAGACAAGCTGACAGCCGATAACGTCAAGATAATTATCAAGCCTGCCGCGGGCTTGCCGGTCAACACTACGCCGATCTTCGCCAAAGGCAAATGCAACCGTTAGTATCGTTGGAAAATCGGTGTTGAGCGTCATCATTACGAGGGGTGTGCGGCCAAAACTGGGTTGCTACGCCCTCGCCTTCTGTTCGCGCATGAAAGCGCCCACGTTCGGCTCACGCCTTGGCACTCTGGCGGATCCAACCCTAATTCCCCCCTGCATGGAGGCCCGCCGCCGGGCCTTCATGCATTAGCTTGGAGATAAACGATGTCATCCGTGCTTAGGTGCAGTCTGCGGATTCAATGCGATTTGTTCTTCATCGTCAATCTATTTCAAAGTATGATCTTCCTCGCTGGCTCCGCCGCGATTTCCTGCGGCGCTGAACAGATTTAAATGCCGCCCATGAATCTCAGATTACTCTTCAATTTCTTCTTGCTCTTGTCGGTGCTGTCCTATGCGCTTGCCCAGAGCGCAGATCCGTCCAGAAAGGCAACGCTGACCGGCCAGGTGCTGAACGCAACTACTAGCGAGCCGGTAAAGAAGTCCCACATGGTGCTCAGTAAGGCCGATGCCGGTGATACGGACCAGGGCTCTACGCCATCTTTGACGGTCAACACTGACGGGGAGGGCCGTTTCATATTCGATGCCGTCGAACCCGGCAGCTATCGTTTGGCGGTGCAGCGAAACGGATTTGTTCCCACAGAATATGGGGCCCTCGGCGCTGACCGGCCGGGCACAGTCTTCGGCCTCGCGAGCGACCAGAAGCTCGATCTCACCATTAAGGTGGTCCCCCTGGGCGTCATCGCGGGCCGAGTGCTCGATGCAGACGGGGATGCGGTTTCCGGCGCCGTGGTGTCGGCCATTCGCTCGTTCTTTACCAACGGTAAGCGCGCTATAGAGAGGCTCGACCGGGTGAGGACCAATGACCTGGGCGAGTACCGGCTTTATGACCTTGCGCCCGGCCGTTACTACATCGCGGCTGCGATTCCCAACCTTATGCCGGCAAACTCGCCGCCGTCGGACGGCGATTCCGGATTGATTTATTACCAAAACGCAACCGATCTGGGCAGTGCCACGCCCCTGGACCTTGCCCCCGGCAGTACCCTCAGCAGCATTGACCTGTTCGCCGCCAGAACGCGCCGGACCACCATCAACGGAACAGTCCTGAATCCACCTGCCGGCAATTCCGTCATGGTCTACCTCATGCCGCGTGATTCTTCTCTTCCCCTCAAATTCATCCGGCAGGATGCGGACTACCATGTCGAGACCGGCAAATTCGAGATTCACGGCGTGGCTCCGGGCGCGTATGTTCTGGTGGCCAACTCTTCCGGCACAAGCCGCCGTTTTTTTGCCAGGCAGCCACTTCCCGTGACCGGCGCCGAGACTCAGGATGTCGCGCTGGCGCTCAGCCCGGCACTCGACCTGCATGGCCACATACGCATGGAGGGTCAGGGTGTCTTGAATCTCTCCACTTTGGAAGTGGCCCTGCAATCGCGGGATGAAGGCATGGCTGGAAGCAGCCAGGTGGGGCCGGATGGTTCGTTCACTCTCGCTAACATCGTTCCAGATACTTATGTGCTTTCAGTGACCAGTTTGCCCGCAACCTGCTACCTGAAATCGGTGCGCGTCGGCGAGCAGGAGTTTCCTCCATCCGATGTTGACCTCACGCGCAGTCCGTCTGGAATCATCAGCATTGTGGTGAGCGCCGCGGCCGGGCAGGTTTACGGCGTTGTGATGAACGATAAGCAACAACCCGCCGCCGGGGCTCTGGTCGCGCTGATTCCCTCGCAGCGCCAGCGCGGCGACCTTTACAAGACCGCCACCACAAACCCGGCTGGCGGGTTCAGCCTTCAAGGCATCGCTCCCGGAGATTACAAACTGTTTGCCTGGCAAGGCATTGACATGGGCTCATATCAGGATCCCGATTTCCTCAAACGCTTCGAGAACCGGGGCGAGCCGGTAAATCTTGTTGAAAATGGCAACCAGAGTGTCCAACTCAAGATCATTCCGCAGGAAACAACTTATTAGAGCTTGTTCCGTAATTGATTCGAACAGCAGGTCGAAGAGCACGGCTGTAAATGCCATCACGTCCCGCAATTTTCCCATTTCAGCATGATTACCATTTTGGAACTCAGTCTCATTTTCACTATTAATCGTCTATAACATAGACAGAATTCTGCAACATGTAGCCGTACCTGCGTAGCATAAGTTTCTATGTCTTTCATCTTGCGCCATTTACAACGCGAGGGGCTTTTGGCAATCGATGTGCTCTAACATAAGCAGACGTTGGCCCAAGAGGAGACAACCCAGTGCAAGAAAACGATGTAATGCGGCTTGAAGGGGTCTTACTCACCAGTGATGCCCAAGTGCTTTGCGTGATGAACCAGGTGCTCGATAACTTTGAGATTGAGACCGAGGTTTGCACCGAGTCCAACTCCGCGCTCGACGCAGTATCCAACCGAAAACTCGACGCCTTGATTGTAGATTGGAACAATGGCGAGCACTCTGAGCAGGTGCTGAGTGCCATGCGCAAATCTCAGGAGAACGCCAGGTCCACCGTTTTAGTCATGGTGAACGATGCTCCCGAGATGCAAGCTGCAAACCGCGCCGGCGCCAACTTTGTCATGCATAAGCCCATCAACTTCGAGCAGGCTACGCGTTGTTTGCGTGCCGCCTATGGATCCATGCTTCAGCAGCGTCGCCGGGCAGCGCGCTATCCGGTTGATATTCCAGTAACCGCAAAAGTCACCGGAGCGGGAAAGGCGGAAGGCAAGATTACCGATCTCAGCGAGGGTGGGTTGGCATTTCACAGCAAACAAACCATGCAGGTTGGCCAGGAGCTATGCTTTGAATTGAGGCTTCCCGGAACTTCGAGCCTCATCTACGTCACAGCCAAGGTAGTGAACGCAGATGGCAGAGGCCGGGCGGGTGTTTGCTTCACCTCGGTGCCTGCCGGCGAACTGGCTGCACTCAAGCAATGGCTGTCAAACCGTCTAGCCATGATGATGGACCACCAGATTTTTACCGATTACACCAACCGCTTGAACTAAGCGAACCCCAAAGGAGAAACGTATGCGTGCTCGAGTTCTGCTGATTGACGATTCAAGGTTCCTGCGAACTGCTTTGGAGAAGATGCTGTCCAAAAAGGGATTTGAAGTTTGCGTGGCCGGCGATGGTGAAGAAGGACTGCGACTGGCCCAGGAAGCCGGGAAATTTGACCTTATTTTGCTCGATCTGTTCTTACCCAAAATGACGGGATACGAGATACTCAAGCGCCTTCGAGCCAATCCGGAAACCGACACGATTCCCGTACTCATTTTAAGCGGCGTTGCCCGGCAAAAGGACCTGGAGGAGCTGAGGAAGCAGGGCGCAACTGATTGTCTGCCAAAAGAAACTCTGGACCTGAGGGCGGTTGTAGCCAGTGCTGAGGCCTGTTTGATGCAACAACAACTGCGAGCTTGCATTTAAGAAATCTGAAAGCAAATATGCCAGCCCCTCACCTCGGGGCTGGTAAAGATCATTCCGCAATAGCTGAACGTCACCTGATTTTTTGAGTTGTCGCTGATTTGGGTTGCGTCACAATTTTGGCGTCGCGCACCGGCGCCGTTGCCGAATGGTCAGGCGCGACAAACTCGAGCGACTCCATACTGTGGATCATCGCATCGATATCATCCGCCTTCCCCGCCATAAAAGAAAATGTGACTGCGTAATTGTTGAGAAGGGCAAAAACCTGGGTCTGATAAATCTGAGGACTGCCTGGGGCCGGTTTTGACACCAGATCAACCCGGTAAAACGGCTTGCCCGCAAACGTGTAACGCTTGTCTGTATGCAACACGTTGAAAGCGCCGGAGAGGCCGGCAAGTGACCCGACCGTGGCGTCCAGGAAATCTTTCGCTGTGGCGTTCTTCCCCAAGACATCCGCGTTAATGCTGATAAATCGCATGTCAGCTCCGCTCGAGTTTGAAGGATTCGCGGTAAACATGGCATACATCTGGCTCGTCCCCGGCCCGGAACCCTGTATGGCATTGCCATTCCAGCCGTCCGGATATTGATAAGAAAATCCGAAATAACTGTTCACATAGTGCTTACCGCTGATGATGCCATAATCCGGATGCACATCAACCGGCGGCGCAGGCACGGTCGTGTTTGCGGCAGTGCTTTGTTTAGAAACCTCAGTTTTACCTTTTTGAGGAAAGGAATTACTGGTTATCGTCTGGCAAACCAGCGGCAACGCCATCCATAAGACGGCGCAGAAAAGAGCTATCAAAACAGAACGTCGCGCAGACACGGAAACCTCCGTCGTTGAACGTCAACAAAAATAGTTTTCAGGGGGGATTCACTAGCTTGAGGGTATGCGTATGCTAGCCCAAGCGGGCGACTATGTCACTAATATTTTTGGATATGGGTAATAAATATTATTTATAGGTGCAATTACTCCCAGCCTTCCACAGGCTGACGCCTGTTGCTCTACATTTCGAAAAAAGGGGGGCGGGCCCTGAACGCTCGCCCCCGATTTCACTCTGTTTATCCTTTAGAACGGCTCAAAAATATGCGCGAAGTCCCAGGTATTCTGCGAGATGCCGCTGCAACTGTCTGATACTGCGCCAGAGCAGCTGCCGTTGTCTCGCGAAACTGACCAGAACGCCAGGCGGGCCACATTGCCGTTGGGCTTGGCAAAGTTAAGCACCTTTTGCGCGTCGTTCAGGGTAAAGACTTCGGGCTGCACGTCATTTCTGCCGATCATGGGAGTAATCCCCAGAGGGGCCGAGATGCCAATTGCCCGTATCTGCTTCAGCGTGGCATTGAATGCATTAATAGCGTTCTGGCCCATGGTGTTAGGATTGGCGTCGGCGCCGTAATCCATGGTCATGATGTTCACCACCCTGATGTTGACTCCGTGCTTCTTGGCATTGGCCAGCAGGTTGATGCCGTCTTGCGTCAACCCTCCGCTTTCTGTGGCCGTCTTGGTCAGGACCGGCAACGTGTAAGAGATGATCAAGCCCGAATTCGCTTTTTGCAGGCCGGCCAGCGCCGCGTTGCGGCGATCTACCGCGGCGGTATCTGCGATGGGAGCGCCTTCAATGTCGAAGTCAATCATCTTTACCTTGTACTTGTTGATCACCGCCTGGTATTGCGCCTGCGCTGCGGACGCGCTGCTGCAAGCCTGTCCGATTTCAATTCCAGCCGCGCCACCGAAAGAGATGATCACATTCCCGCCAGAGCTGCGCAACGCGTTGATAAGCGGACCGACTGTGGTATCGCTGCCTACGGGCACTCCAAATCCTCCCCAGCCGGCCTTGCATCCGCCATTATCAATAATGAAAGCCAGGGTAAAGTCCCTGATTCCGGAAGCGCGCGAAATCGCAGCCAGGTTATTGTTTGAGAGGCTCATATCAATATATGGCGCGAACAAACGGTTTCCTGTTGGCGGTGGCGGCACGGGTGTGGGGGTCGGGTTGGGTGTAGGTGTCGGTACAGGCGTAGGCGTTGGTTTTGGCGTCGGCGTCGGATTGGGGGTGCCACTGACCGGGTTCCACAGCGCCGGAGTATTCGGAGGCTCCCAGCCTACTTCTGAGGTGTGCGCTTGAATGCATTGGTATTCCACACCATTGAACATTACTAACGCCCCGATTGCGTAAGGCGTGTTCGGTGCCCAATTCGGGACCGCGGCAGAGACTGTCAAAGGAAGAAGAAGCAACAACAGAACACAGCAGGTCACTGCGACCAAGGTGGTTCGTTTCATTGGCTAAGCTCCTGGGGGTGAAGGCGAGCCTGATATCACCCTGTTTTTTTATTGAATTTTTTGACCGACAGACTGTGCGGGGATCTTCGGAGAAATGCGCTATAGCACCTTACTACGTTTGTATCTCAAGTCAAGAAAAATACTGGTTTCAACTATCAAAACGGAGCCTCGCCCTTCTAAGCTATATAGCAATAATGGGGCGCGCATGCATCTTCAGATAGTCTCCAGATATATTTGGAGATAGAAGGCAAGTGAATCGGGCCCACTTAACCTGGAGCAACTCATTTACAATAATTTGTGATCGTCGGTCATCCTGCTTTTCACCATCTGAAACTCAATTCAAAGGACCATGCGATGAAATTCGCTCGTTTTATCGTTTTCTTCACAATAATTTCGCTTGTATCAGGAGCATTTCTTCTCGGCGCTGAAACCAAGAAACATGTTCGAAAGAAAGCTTCAGCGGCCACGGCGGCGAAAAACCATGACGTGATCACTGGTAAAGACGCTTTCGCCGATTACACCCAGGAAAAGCCGGGCGTCTTCCGCAAGATCACAGTGGCAGACCTGCCTGAACCCTTCGCGACCGAGTCTATTGATAACGGTCCCAAGGTCGTGTCTCGTCCTTCCGGAGCATGGCCGCAGGCTTTGCCCGGGTTCAAGGTTGAACTTTACGCCTCAGACCTGGACAATCCGCGGCTCATCCGCATCGCGCCCAATGGCGATATTTTCCTGGCTGAAAGCAAGCCTGGCAAGATCAAGGTCTTGCGCGGAGTAACTCCGGACGGAAAAGCCGAAAAGATTGAGACCTTCGCCACCGGGCTGTCCAGGCCCTTTGGAATAGCTTTCTTCCCTCCCGGGCCAGACCCGCAATGGGTTTACATCGGCAATACCAATGCCGTGGTCCGTTTTCCCTACCACAATGGAGACATGAAGGCCACCGGCCCAAAGCAGGTTATCGTGCCTGATCTCCCTGGATTTAGTATTTTGCGTGGCGGCGGACACTGGACCCGCGACATCGCCTTTTCCCAGGATGGGAAAAAAATGTACGTTTCCGTTGGTTCGCATTCCAACAAAGATGACACCGATGGCAACGCCATCGAGCGCCGCCGCGCCGACATTCTGGAATACAATCCCGATGGTTCAGGTTTCCGTATCTATGCCTATGGCATTCGCAATGCCGTTGGCATCGCCATCCAACCTGAGACTGGTGAGCTCTGGGGTTCGGTCAACGAGCGCGATACCTTGGGCGATGACCTTGTGCCTGATTACATCACCCACATTCAGGATGGAGGCTTCTACGGCTGGCCCTGGTACTACATGGGCGGGCACTACGATCCCGAGCATAAAGGCAAACATCCCGAACTGAAGGACAAAGTAATAACCCCCGATGTTCTGCTGCAACCGCACTTTGCTTCACTTGAAATGGTTTTTTACGAAGCCAAGCAATTCCCTGCCGAATATCACGGCGACGCCTTCGCCGCCGAACACGGCTCCTGGAACCGCCACAAGCGCTCGGGCTACGAAGTCATCCGGGTGCCTCTTAAGAATGGTAAAGCTACCGGAGAATACGAAGACTTCCTCACCGGTTTCACCCTCGATAACGGTGACGTCTGGGGACGCCCGGTTGGCGTCGCGGTGGGCAATGATGGTTCACTCTTCGTCACCGACGATGGCTCCAACTCTATCTGGAGAGTCAGCTACACGGGCAAATAGGGCAGTACTCGGTCTCGGTACTCGGTACTCAGACAAATAAAAAAGGCAGCCAACACATTCGGCTGCCTTTTCTTATTTATCACGATATCCGCTTACGAGTTTATCCGTGCCGCAAGGGCGGTTGTTATTTTCTTTTCTGAGTACCGAGTACTGAGTACCGAGTACTGCCCTACTTGCTGGCTTGCAGTTGCTGCAGATCTGCTAATACCTCGTCGCTGTGGATCGCCGGCTTCACTTCGAGATACACCTTGCGGATGGTGCCCGTGGGATCGATCAGAAAAGTATGGCGCGCCGCATAGATTGTGCCCTGATGGTCCATCACCGAGCCATATTTTTGCGACACTGCGTGATCGGCGTCAGACAGTAATTTGAAATTCAGGCCTTCCTTGGTGCAAAAACCTTTATGCGAATCCACCGTATCCACGCTGACGCCTACGATGGCGGCATTCTTCTGCTCATATTTGTCCATGTCTCTCTGGAAGTTATGCGCCTCCAGCGTGCAGCCGGAAGTAAAATCTTTGGGATAGAAATAGAGCACGACCCACTTGCCCTGGAACTGGTCCAATGAAACCTGCTTTCCCTCTTGCGAAGGCAGGGTGAAGCTCGGGGCTTTGGTTCCGGCAGCAGGGGCGGCGGACTGGGGTTCGTCAGCCGAAAAAGATACCACCGACGCGCACAGCAGAACCAGCATCGTAAATGCAAAAATCCTCATATTTATCTCCTTTCACTAGAAGCATAAATGATTCTCTTCAGCTTTGCCCGCAAACAGACCCGTTCCGGCGAACAATTTACAAACTATTTACAACACAGAAGCTAAGGCTAAGAGCTAAAGGGGAGCTAAAGGCTATTCTTCATGCACAAATCGCCCCAGGTTCTCCACCAGCATCTTCATCTGACGATAAAACTCTTTGATTCCCGGAGTATCCAGGTCGAGGTCTCCGCTCTGCATGTCGTTGGTCAGGTCTTTTGCCAGTTCCATGGCAATACGCATTCGTTCCTCCACAACCATGGCGATGACAGAGAAAGGATTGCCGCCGGCCTTCTGCTCCTCCTGAATCCACTTTTCCACGGCGTAGGCCGTATGGCGCGCATTGTTCATGGCTTTTCTGAATTCCACCAGGACGCGCACGTCAACCGTTCCGGTTTTGATGTCCTGCGACAGTTGCTTCAATTCTTCACTGGTCTTTTGCAGTCTCGAAGCCAGTTCCGGGTTTTGCTTTTTGTCATCGGGCATGATCTTCCTCAACCATCACAGCGATTTATTCAGATTCCATGGGAAAGCTTTTGGCCGGTTGCTTAGAACATTCGCCCTTCGTCTGCCGAAGGACCGTACATGCCGGGAATGGGCACATTGTGTAAACGTAAATACACGCCCAATTGCGCCCGGTGATGAATCAGGTGATTCATGACAACCCCCCGGAGCACGGCTGCTCGCGGCATGGTCAGCACAGTCTTGCCGCCAAACTGGAGCGACCAGGTTTTCAGCAGGTGTTCATCGCTTGCGCCAGCGATGGCTTGCTGTGCCTCACTGGCATTCTTGTTAAAGAATTCCAGCAACTCCTTCTGCGAGCCCGCCAGGTAAGGTTGAAACTTGCCATCCGCCGATGGGGTTAAATTCAACGAATCCAGCCGGACTGTGTTCACCGCCCAACTGGGAAGCTCGGTAACGTGGCTGGCCAGCCGTCCCAGAGCCATGGATTTTTCATGTGGCTTCCAGGCAAACTTGTCTTCCGGCACGCGCTCCAGCAACTTGCGCGTGTTGGCCATCTCCTGTTCGAATTCGGGTAGCAGCATCTCGCTGATCGTCATAAGCCCTCCACCAATGAATCATCGCAGAATAGCACAGGCAATGGTGAATACGGGTACCCCCTTGCGCGTAAGGGGCAGGCCAAGCTCCAGGGGAGCCTAACCGCGGAGCCGCGGAGGAAAGCAAAATCTTTTTCGCCGCGGATTTGCGCGGATTTGGGTAGTGATACAGTTTGGAATACCCTGCACAGGAAAGCGTAGGTAAGATGCCCACACGACAGCCGGCGAGACGCCGGCGCTACTTCTGTTTACGCAGGCATCCATAGCGCCTGAAAACTATTCACTCCACACTTTATTCCCTTACCACGGCCTTCGCCAGGCTGCGTGGGCGGTCCACATCGAGCCCGCGTAGAACGGCAATGTGATAAGCGAGCAATTGCAAAGGAACAATCTCCAGAATGGAGGAGAGCATGTCTGGCGCGGCCGGTATATATAAGACGTCGTCCACCAATCCTTCAATGCTTCTGTCTCCCTGGCATGCCAGAGCGATCACCTTTCCCGACCGCCCTTTAAATTCCTTGATATTCGACACGGTCTTCTCATATCGAAGCATGGCCTCCGGATCGCCGGGGTCACAGGTGGCAATCACGACGATGACGACCCTGTCGTCAATCAGCGCCAGCGGCCCGTGCAGAATTTCACCCGAAGGATATCCCTCGGCGTGTATATAAGAGACTTCTTTCAGCTTCAGCGCGCCATCCATGGCGATGGCATAGTGCACGCCGCGTCCGGCAAAGAAGAAATCATCATGCCTCCAGTATTTGCGCCCCAACTCCAGGCAGCGCTGGTCCAGCTCCAGGACCGACTTTAATTTTTCCGGGATGCGCATGAGCTCTGCCACGCATTGCCCGGCGTAGTCTCTGGAAACATTGCCCCGCGCCTCGCCCAGATGGAGCGCGAGTCCGAAGAGCGCGGCGAGCTGTGCGGTAAATGCCTTGGTGGAAGGAACCGACAATTCCGGGCCCGCCTTGGTGTGAATTCCTACATGGGCCTCTCGCATGATCGAGCACTCGGCGACATTGGAGATGGCCAGCACCTTGGCGCCGCTTTTTTTCGCTTTTCTCATGGCCCCCAGGGTGTCGGCGGTTTCGCCCGACTGCGTAATCACCAGCATGAGGGTGTCGGGACCGAGCACCACCGGCCAGTGCTGGAACTCGCTGGCAAAATCCACCTCTGTGGGAATTTTTGCCAGGGCCTCAAGCATGAATTTGCCGGCAATGCCGGCGTGACGGCTGGTGCCTGATGCCGCGATGCAAATTCTGTTGAGCGCCTTTAATTCATCGAGCGTCCACGGCATTCGCTGGATAAAGCCGCCGGCCGATTCCAGCGGACACGCCTCCTGGGCCGTTTCAAACACCGCCTGTGGCTGCTCATAGATTTCCTTGAGCATGTAGTGCTGAAAATGTTTGGGTTGGCTCATAGTTTATTTTCCTGGACTGATCGGCCTTTTTCTTCAGATCTTCGCTGCCGCTTCATACCGTGCCGGTTCGCATAGCCAGAGGGCCGCTGAACCCACAATGCCAGCATCGGCGCCATACTTTGCCGGAACCAATGGAATCTCATTGGCCCGCGAATTGATGCTCCACCTGGTGAGCCGCTCCCGGATATACGGAAACCATTCCTTGATCGCAGCTCCCACTCCGCCGCCAATCACAATCACCTCCGGTTCGAGCAGATCAACGATGTTCCCCAGCCAGATTGTGAGCAGGTCTGCGGTTTCCTGCAGCACTTCCTTCGCTAAAGAGTCGTTTGCGCGCCACGCCTTGACTACGGTTTCGGTGGTGATTACGCCGGCTTCTCCGCCCGCCAGTCTCAGAAGTCCGGCGCCATCGGAACTGGCCAGCATTTTTTTTCGTGCGCGGGCGGCAATGGCTGGTCCCGATGCCATGCTCTCGATACAACCATGCTTCCCGCATTCGCAGCCTATGGGCGCGTGGAAGTCAATGGTCATATGCCCGCCTTCGGCGGCCGAGCCTGTCCTTCCATAATAGATGTGCTGGTTCAAAATGATAGCAGTTCCAATGCCCGTCCCAATGGTGATATAAAAAACGGATTTGTGGTTCGCTCCTGCGCCCCACAGCGCTTCCGCCAGGCCAGCGGCATTGGCGTCGTTATCGAATCTGGTGGGGATACGATAAGTCTTCTGAATTTCTGGAAGCAGCGCGAAGTTGCGCCAGCACGGCAGGTTAGGACTGTTGAGAATAATTCCTTCACGAAGATCGAGCGGGCCGGGCGAAGAGACCCCGATGGCGTCGAATGCAACCGCTGCATTGGCCTGCATGACAGCTTCGATGGCACTATGAACGCAGCTCATGGCGTCTGCCGCGGTGCCGCTGGTGTTCATGGGAACGCGCGCGCTGAAAACGATCTCTCCCTCTGCGTTCACCAATCCCGCAGCCACTTTGGTGCCACCGATATCGACCCCTAAGACCAGCTTCGTTTGCATGCTTCCTCGCGTACAGAGTTCATCGACAGCGACGTCCAGCAACAACATCGCAACTCACTAAGGTTGCTTTGGAATCCAGGAGGTTTGTATACGCGATCGGCAGACGTCCCTACCATGCCCACCAGAAGCGGGCCGCTGGTTACTACATGTGAACCAGTGTGCGGATCATTAACCTCAGAACCGGAACAACCTAACTGCTTCTAAATCCCAGCTACTTCAAAACAACGAGCAATGCCACGCCGATCACCGGTCCTATTTGCTCTTCCTTCGTGCCTTGTGAGGAGGCGACAATGGAAGAGCGCTTAATGAGGGCACGCCCGAAGGGAGTCCCTATTGTGCGCAACCAGGATTGCGCACAATAGGCGGACGCGCTCGATATCGCTTTACTGGCAACTGCCTTATCCACACACGAATCCAGCGGCTAGAAGTTGTACTTCAGCCCAAGCTGCAGGATGCGCGGCTCGTGCGTGCTTGTAACTTGGCCAAAAGTCCCGCTCTGAGTAGCCAGGTTAATCTGCTGGAAATTCGTGTGATTGAACACGTTGAATGTTTCCAGGCGGAACTGGAAGTTCGAGCCTTCGGTCACGCGGATGTTCTTGAACAATGACACATCCCAGCGCTCAACCCCGGGTCCGCGGATGCTGCCCCGTTTTTCATTTCCGGGAACAAGACCAGTTGGATCGTTCGACACCAGCACCGGCCCGGTTGGAGTGATCACAGTGTGAAGGAATGCTAAAGTATTGAACCATTGATCAGCCGTGTGCGGCGCATGTGCATTTGGATCGCCGATCTGATCGGGCCGTCCCGGAGCAATACTGCCAAAGTTGCTGGTAGAGTCCTGATTGGCAAAAGGATCCAATAGGCCCAGTCCGGCCGAATCGCTTGCAACTCCATTTGCGGTTAGGAACAACCCCGATTCATAGGTGATGATGCCCGAAAATTCCCAGCCGCCCAGAAGGTGCCCCACCCAACCCTCCTGCGACTTCATCCAAGGCAACTGATAAATAAAATTGGCGTCGAAGATGTGTCGGCGGTCAAAGTCGGCCGGTCCATACTCGGCGCGTAAATTGGTGTTCTGTTGCGGCGTGGCAAAATCGTTGCCCGCGTTGGTCAGCGCATGCGACCAAGTGTAATTCAGGTTGATCTGCGCGCCGCCACGGAAATGTTTCTGCAGGCTGCTCTGCAGCGAGTTATAGTTTGCCTTGAAAATCGGATCCGAGACGTTGATAGGGCCGTACCCCTGGAACGGGCGCACGCGGTCAAGCACACCAGTATTGGAAGCAGTAATCGGAGACGTGGCCCCCGTGATGGCAGTCTCGGACGGATTGAGATAGGCCCCTGCCGCTGGCTGGTTGATATCCACAATTCCAATCAGGTGTTTGCTCGCGCTGCCGTAATAGCCCACGTCGAGAATGAACTTCATGGGCAGCTCTTGCTGCACATCCAGGCTCCACATCTCTGTATAAGGCAGGTGCCAGTTGGTGGCCACGCCTTTCATAAATTGCGGGGTGGTGTTTGGACCAGCCGCCACCGAGCCAGGATTATCAAATGTAGTATTGGCAATGCTGAGGCTGCCCACAAACGGCGGGTTTACGAACAAATTATTCTCCAGAAAACCTATCGCGGGAGCGTCATAGAACATGCCAACACCCGCGCGGATAGACGTTTTGCCGTTGCCAAACGGGTCCCATGCCAGGCCAAACCGAGGCGCGAAGTTGTCAAACGTCTGCCGTGCCACGGCGTGACCGAACGGCGAGGGCTGCGACGCATCTGCGACCGGACTCAAGCCCGTAATGATCACTCCGTTCTGGGGCTGTCCTGTTCCCGGAATCAGGGCGCCTGTTGGATCGAGACTCGGCGCCAGCCCCGGATTGTAAAATGCTGGATCGAAGTTTGTAGCGCGCCCAAGGTCATCTACCGGTTGCCCGTAATACGTGTATCGCACTCCGTAGGTGAGCGTCAGGTTGCGCAACAGGCGAAACTCATCCTGCACGTAGGCTTCGAGCGTGTGTTGCCGGATCTTGTTATGGAAGTCCTGCTTGAATTGGGTGAAAGTCTGCACGTCTCCTAACAAAAAGCTGGCCCACTCCTGCTGGGGCGTAACCGCACCGGTGGGATCGACATTGAAGAAGCCGAAGCTGCCATTGCTGGGGTTCCCCCCGGCGTCATTTTCATTCTTCTGGTACCGGCTGTAAGAGAAGCCCACTTTAACGGTGTGCTTTCCTAACACCCAGGTCAGGTTGTCAAACCAGTTGTGGTTAATATTGAAATCACGATACGGCCCAAAGCCGGCGAGCCCGCTGAGGCTGCCGAAGGCCAGATTAGGAATGCGCGGCAGCGACGAGGGGATTGGCAATTTGACCGCGGCCACCACGTCCGGAGAATTAGTAATCGTGCTCGTGCCCACAGGATTGGAAACAATTCCGCCCGAAGACCATGAATACCCAAGCTCATTCAGCAGCGTGGGGGTAATAGTTGCCGTTCCCCGAACCAGTAGGTTCTTGCCGGGCGAATTCGTGTCGCTGGTAGCGTAGCCCAAGACGTTGGTAAAACCAAACAAACCAGCTGGATTGACCGTTGGAATGTCGTCGTTCATCCAGCGCCCCGTAACCATTAATTTGGGCGTGAAAGTATGATCAATTCGGATGATTTCTTGCCGGTAGTTGAATTGGTTCTTGCCACTCTCCGTGAGCTGGTCCTTCGCCGGGTCCTGCGGCAGCGGAATATGGGAATAGATGTCTTTAAGGTAGGCGACAGCCGCCGGATTGAAACTCGCCGGACTGATCGTGTTCACTGGATTAAGGCAAGTTGGCGGCGATGTCGTTGTATCGTAACTCGTGCATACCCCGGCGGGGAAGGCCACAGGGTCAAATATGCCCTTGCGCTCATTCGCATTCGGAACGGTCACAAGCGTGGTAGTAGAGGTGATGATCCGCCGGACCTCCTCGGAAAAGAAGAAAAATGTCTTGTTCTTCTCGGTGTTGTAATGTCCAGGAATAAAGATTGGTCCGCCGATGGTGCCGCCAAAGTCGTTATAACGCAGTGGATCACGCGGCAACGCTGGCGCTGGGGCTGCAATATGTTTATTCAAGTAGCTATTCGCGTTCAAGACATCGTTGCGGAAGAATTCGTAAACCCCGCCATGATACTTGTTGCCGCCGCTGCGCGTAATGATGTCAATTTCGCCGCCTGCCCCGCGCCCGAACTCCGGGCTGTAGAGGCTGCGCAGCACCTTGAACTCGGCGATGGCGTCTACGCTGGGGAAGTTAAGCAGGCTGAAGTTGCCGCCGCGGTCTACGTTGTCGGCGCCGTCAATGGTCCAGTTATTTTGCGAGAAGCGGCTTCCGTTGATGGAAAAATCAATCTCATTGGTCCCGCCGCCCGGTGTTTCCACGCCCACAAAGATCTTGTCAGACACCGCCGATGAGACTCCGGGCATCAGCGCCACCATCTCTTCATAGTTGCGGGCGCTCAGCGCAAGCTCCCGGATCTGGGTGCCGTCAATCAGGCCGCCCGCCGTTGGCGATTGGGTCTCAACCTGCAGTGCATTGGACTCCACGCTCACCACTTCTTGCACGCTTCCCGGCTGCAACACGGCATTGACCGTCAGGCGGTCGCTCACATTCAATTCGATGCCGGTCTTGCTGTATGTCTTAAAGCCCTGCGCGCCCACTGCAACCGAGTAGTGCCCGACGGGCAACAAGGGCGCGACGTAGTATCCGTTATTATCGGCCGGCACCGTGCGCAGTACCGCGTTGCGGTCCGTATTGGTAACCGTGACCTTGGCATGGGGAATAATGGCGCCGGTCGTGTCCGTTACCGTGCCCAATATGGTCCCCGTCGTTTCCTGGGCCATGACTGCGAAGGCGCTCAGGAACAATAGAATAGCGATCGTAATTGCTTTGCGTAGCATAAATTTCCCTCCCAAAGAAAAAAGTCGGTGTTTGAACCGCTTCGGGTATGTAGTTAAACCCATTATTAAAACGATTCACTGAGGCTTTGTCAAGAGAAAAGGAAGAATAGGGCAAAATTCCGCCCTCTTCGTGAATCGCTTCACGGGCTGGCAATAACTATCCTGGCCCGGGTAAAACTTCCCTCCCACGGGCGAACATTATGATGGAGTGCTCAGGCTGTCAAGAAACTTTAGTAACTTTGAACCAGAAAGGGTCCTGTGGAATTCCCATTAAGGGAAATACCCTAAAAAGGAATGCTCTGTTTAAGAGACCGCGCGCGTAGATTCCCGCACCACCAGCTCGGGCATGATCTTGCTGCGGATCACGGCATACTCGCGGCGCTCCAAGCCGGCGCGGATGGCTTCCACCGCCGTCTCCACCGCCGTTGTACCCAAGGCTTCCATCGGCTGCCGGACGGTCGTCAGGGCGGGCATGGAAAACGCCGCCGGCAGAATATCGTCAAACCCTATGACGGAACACTGTTCAGGCACTTTGATTCCCAACCGTGTCAACATGCGGATGCACCCTAATGCTGTCATGTCATCGAACGCCATGATAGCGGTGAACGGCCGCTTGCGCCGCAGCAACTCCTCGGTTGCTTTCGCGCCTCCCTCAAACCCTGAGTTCGGCTCCCGCAGGTCGGGCAGCTCCAAAACCAGGCGAGGATCAATTTCCAATCCTACCGAGGCCGCAAACGAGCGCACTCCCTTCCATCTGCGGGCGCTGTCTGCCAGCATTTTGGGGCCGCGGATGAACGCAATTCTGCGGTGCCCAAGAGAATAAAGATGCTGCAAGGCCCACTGCGCCCCGGTCTCGTCGTCGGTAAGCACCGAACTGATGGAGCCACGCTGCAGTTCGTAACCCAGCACCACAGTAGGGATATTTCGTTTTTCCAAATCAGCCAGCAGGTTGATGTCCACGTACATCCAGTTGGCGACTACGATCAATCCTTCCACGCGGCGTTCCAGCAACATCTCCAGGTAGCGCTCAAAGCGGGTCCGGTCATTGTGCGCATCGGTCAGGATAGAAACATACGACACCCGGTACAAAGTGTTTTCAATTCCTCGCAAGATCGGCACGCAAAACGGATCGGTTAAATCGAGCACCATCACGCCCAGCGTATGGTTTCGGCTGCTGCGCAAGGAGCGCGCAAGCTGGTTGGGGCGGTATCCCAGCCTCTTGGCCGTCTTCTCTATTTTTTCCTTGGTTTGCGCTGGAATGTAGCGCGCCAGCGGCGCCTGGTTCAGGACAATAGAAACCGTCGCCGCCGAGAAACCACTCTCCCGCGCCACATCACGAATCGTTGTCGTACCTTTTGTTTTCCGCAGATTCACTGGAAGTGATCTAGCGTAACATAGCATCCTGCGCCAGATTGGAACCTTTTTTGCCTGGCGCCCCGAACCGGCATAGCATAAGGGCATTTTCTGGCGCCCGGTATTTATTTTAAGATGCCTGGTTGCGCCTTCACTTGACATGAGGCTTTATACTTCCATAAAGCTAAACCGATTTAATAGAAAATACTTGCTCAGGCCCGGAACCATCTTTGCGCAAATACCGCGCCGGTGACCTTACGATGAGGGAGAAAACAATGCCGCGTCTGCCATGGTTTTATTCTTGGTTCTTTTTTCTAATGACCTGCCTCCTGCTTCCCGCGGCTTCAGCTTCCACCGCCGCTCCGGCTAAACTGCTGCTTCATCAGGACTGGTGGATTCAGTCCTCCTGCCAGGCCCATGTCACCGGCGACCAGGCGTCTGCGCCCGGCTTTCATCCTCAAGGCTGGCACTCTGCCCAGGTCCCCACCACAGTATTGGCGGCGCTGGTAGCTGATAAAACTTACCCTGACCCATTTTTCGGAGCGAATTTGCGGCGTATTCCGGGTACCTCATATCCGGTCGGCTCAAATTTCTCGCACGATCCCATGCCCGCCGATAGCCCTTACCGCTGTTCCTGGTGGTATCGCACCGAATTCAAAGTTCCCGCCGGCTATCAAGGTAAGGATGCGTGGCTGAACTTTGCCGGAATCAATTACCGCGCCAATATCTGGCTCAATGGAAAACAAATCGCCGATGCCTCCACTGTGAAAGGCGCCTTTCGTGCCTTTGAGTTCGAAGTTCATCAGTCTCTTCATCCGGGCGCAATCAATGCGCTCGCGGTTGAGGTCTTCGCTCCTGAGCCGGGCGACCTGGCAATCAACTGGGTGGATTGGAACCCCATGCCGGCCGACAAGAACATGGGGATATGGCGAGACGTATCTCTGACTGCGAGCGGACCGGTTTCAATTCGGCACCCATTTGTTAAGAGCGAGATCGCTCCCGCGCTTGACTCAGCCTCGCTCTCTCTTACCGTGGAGGTGCGAAATTCTTCCGACAAACCCATAACGGGAACGCTGAAAGCATCTCTGGGTGACATTCATCTTCAGCAACCGCTCGAGCTCTCAGCTTCGGAGGTAAAGCAGGTGACGCTAACGCCCGATGCTTACCCGCAGCTAAAAATTGCCAACCCTCGGCTGTGGTGGCCGTACCAGATGGGCGCGCCCAACCTGACTTCCGCCCACCTGCAATTTGAAATTGGCAATAACGTCTCCGACGAAGCCGACTTCCGCTTCGGCATCCGCCAGATCACCTCCGAACTTACCGACAAGGGCAACCGTCTGTTCCGCATCAACGGACGCCCCCTGCTGATCCGCGGCGGCGGCTGGTCGCCAGACATGTTCTGGCGGCAGCCCCAGCAGCGCCTCCACGACCAGTTCCGCTACATTCAGCATCTGCACTTAAACACCATCCGCCTCGAAGGGAAGATCGAGACTGAAGATTTCTTCAATCTCGCCGACGAAACCGGAATTCTTGTCATGGCCGGCTGGTGTTGCTGCGACATCTGGGAACAGTGGGACCAATGGAAGCCGGAAACTCATCCTGTCGCGGTGGAATCGCTGCGCAGCCAGTTGCTTCGCCTGCGCCCGCATCCCAGTCTGCTGGTTTGGCTCTATGGAAGCGACGGGCCTCCGCCTGCTGAGGTTGAGAAAGAGTATTTGCAGGTAATCAAAGAAACGCTCTGGCCCAACCCTACGCTCTCCTCGGCTTCGGCCGAGCCCACCGCTGTCACCGGCGTTTCCGGAGTAAAAATGTCCGGACCCTACGATTATGTTCCGCCTCCCTATTGGCTCAATGGCACCGCCAGTTCGCTCAAGTTGGGAGGTGGCTTCAGCTTTAACACCGAGACCAGTCCCGGCCCGGCGATCCCCACTCTGGAGTCGCTGGAAAAAATGCTGCCTGCCGATCACCTGGTACCGGGCGACAGCGTCTGGAATTTCCACGCTGGCGGCACTGAATTTTCCAATACGAAAATCTACGACGATGCCATGAAGTCCATTTACGGTCCGCCTGCGGACCTGGACGACTATCTCCGCAAATCACAAGCGATGGCCTACGACGGAGAGCGCGCCATGTTCGAGGCCTACGGACGCAACAAGTACACCTCGACCGGCGTCATCCAATGGATGCTCAACAATGCCTGGCCTTCCATCATCTGGCATCTCTATGACTACTACCTGCAGCCCGCGGGCGGCTACTTCGGCGCGCGCAAGGCCAACGAGCCTCTACATGTGCAATATTCTTACGATGACCGCAGCGTAGTGGTCGTCAACAGCCAGTATCAGCCGTTTGCCGGATTGAAAGTTTCCGCCGAAGTCTATGACTTCGACCTCAACCAGAAATTTTCCAAACAGGCGGATGCCGACATCCCCGCTGACAGCAGCACGCGTATCTTTGTAGTCCCAGATGCGGCGTTGAACACCACCCCCGTCACCTTTGTGAAACTCTCGCTGCAAGATGCAGGCGGCCACACCGTCAGCTCCAATTTTTACTGGCTCTCGGCCAGGACTTCCTCTTTCGATTGGGAAAAAACAACATTCTTCTATACACCCTCTCCTTCGTATGAAGACTTCACCGCTCTGAACCGTTTATCGCCGGTCAAACTGCAAACCACCGCTGACTTTGTCCGCGTCCATGACACCATAACCGTCCACGTAAAAAATCCCAGTAGCCAGCTCGCCTTCCAAGTCTGTCTGCAAGTTCTGCAAAAAGACGGTGAGAAAGAAATACTTCCGGTGCTCTGGGATGACAACTATTTCACGCTCATGCCCGGCGAATCGCGCGTCATCTCCGCCAGCTTTGAGCCTTCACAATTGCAACACGTTCAGCCTGAACTCAAAGTGAGCGGGTGGAACATTGTTCCGCAAACAAAACTCATAGCAACTGCTGTGCGCTCGCGCAAAAAGAAATGACAACAGGCAAAGTATGGAGGGAAGCCAGCTCAATTGACTCGGATTTGCTGAAGGGTTTGTTTAATTAATTTGATTAAAAAACAGCTTGCTCGATCCCGGGCCGGTCCTTATGATGTTTAAGCTTCAGATTCATACGATCTACGTGGAGGAAAGAACATGACTTGGCAAAAACCGCAATTTGAAGAGATTCTGTTGAACTGTGAAATCAACTCCTACGCGCCCGCCGAGCTGTAAACTGCCGCCGGGCGCTTGGCGACTTAGTAGTAAGATGAACAGCGGTGGCTACTAAATCTATCGCAACTGCAAGTGGCTCCGGGTTGCTCTCTTTAGAAGAGCTGCGTGCCGCTTTCCGCAACGTGGGTGAACAGCGTTATCACCATCGCCATCCCTTTCATCTTCTTATGCACGAAGGCGGCCTGAGCCGCGGCCAGTTGCAAGCCTGGGCGCTGAACCGTTATTACTATCAGAGCCGCATCCCGATCAAAGACGCCATCATCCTTTCGCGCAGCCAGGACCCGGCATTCCGGCGCGCCTGGCGCAAGCGGATCGTAGATCACGACGGCGATGACGCCGGCCAGGGTGGCATCCAGCGCTGGCTCAAACTGGCCGAGGCCACCGGTCTTGACCCGGCGCGCGTTGCGCTTGGCGAAGAGGTGCTTCCCGCAACGCGCTATGCTGTGAACGAATATTTGAACATCGTCAGGAACCGTACACTGCTCGAGGCCGTCGCTTCATCGCTGACCGAACTGTTCTCCAAAGACCTGATCACCTTGCGTATGGAGCGCCTGCGCGAACACTATCCCTGGCTCTCCGGCGGTCTGGATTATTTCCAGGCCCGTCTTCACCAGGCGCCCGAAGATGCGCACTTCGCCGTGCAATATGTGCATGAGCACGCGCAAACCCGTGATCAACAGGAGTTGGCGATTGCCGCCCTGCGCGATAAATGTGACATACTGTGGGCGCAACTGGACGCGCTTTATTTCGCTTATGTGCAGCCTGGCTGGCCTCCGCCCGGCGCTTTTCGCATCGCTGAGTCGTAAGGGGTTTTAGCTGCGGTATCAGGATGCCCGGAACGGAAGAACCTGTGTGAAAACTCAATTTTCTGGACACGTGAGAGGCGAACAACCCCGAAGGGGTGACGCATTATAGCCCAGCGCTTCAGCGCTGGGTACGTGCCAAAATGATTCAAGTCCCGAAGGGACGACGCCCCAACAACGGCGGCTGCGCTAACAATAAATATATGTCACTTCCCACCGATTCCACTCAACCCCGCCTCGCTTCCGGCTGCCGTTGGGGCAACAGCAACGGCGACGATAAGATGTTGCTCTTCCCCGAGGGCGCCCTGCGTCTGCAGGGTACGGGAAAGAAAATCGTTGAGCTGTGTGATGGCCAGCGCACATTTTCTGAAATCGTAAGCGCCCTGCAGACTGACTACAACGCCTCTGACCCGGCGCAAATTCGGCAGGACGCTGCCGGCTTCCTCGAACAGTTGCGGCAGAAACGGATCTTAGATTACTGATGGATTGCTGATTACGAATGCTGCCCAACCCACTTGCGCTGATTGCTGAAGTCACCCATCGCTGTCCCTTACACTGCGTCTATTGTTCGAATCCATTGGAAATGGCCGCAGCCAAGTCAGAACTACCCACTGAAGATTGGATACGCGTCTTCAACCAGGCTGCCGAAATGAAGTTGCTCCACCTGCACCTCACCGGCGGCGAGCCACTCGCGCGAGCGGACCTGAAAGAACTGATCGCGGCCGCCCACACCGCTGGCCTCTACACCAACCTGATCACCTCTGGCATCGGTCTGACCGAGCCTCGCCTGGCGACGCTGATCGAAGCCGGGCTTGATCACATCCAACTAAGCTTCCAGGATTCCCGCGAAGACTCCGCCAACTGGATTGCCGGCACCCGCGCTCACGCTCACAAGCTCGAACTGGCGCGAATCATCCGCAAACAAAAAGTCGCTTTTACCATTAACCTGGTAGTGCACCGCCAGAACCTCGATCACCTCGATGAGATGATTGCTTTGATCGAGGTGCTCAACCCTGACCGCATGGAGATCGCCCACGCTCAATACTATGGTTGGGCCCTGCAGAACCGCGCGGCTCTGATGCCCACGCGAGAGCAACTGGAAAAATCAGCGAAAATTGTTGATGCCGCCCGCGAGCGCCTGCAGGGCCGCATCCGTGTGGATTCGGTCACGCCCGATTATTACGCTCGTTATCCCAAGGCCTGCATGGGCGGCTGGGGACGCCGTCTCCTGCTCATCGATCCCGCCGGCAAGGCGCTTCCCTGCCACGCCGCCGGAGTGATTCCCGATTTGCACTTTGATAATGTGCGTGAGCAGTCGTTGCAATGGATCTGGGAGCAGTCGCCCGCCTTCCAGCGCTTTCGCGGCGAGTCATGGATGCAAGACCCTTGCCGCACCTGCGATCGCCGCACCGAAGACTTCGGCGGCTGCCGCTGCCAGGCTTTTCTGCTCACCGGAGATGCCGCCGCCACCGACCCGGTGTGTTCGCTTGCGCCCACACATCATTTCGTAGAAGCAACCCTGCTGCAGATGAACACCGAACGTCTACCGATCAGCAACCCGGCAAATATTTCTCAACAGCTAAAGAACGAAAATGCCCAACAAACTACCGGCGCCTGGCTCTACCGCAAGAATCCCGCATAAGTTCTTCCGGCGCAGCTATAGATCCTGCAGTAGCAATAGATCCCACATTAAGTTATGTCCAATGCGTCGCTTGCGGCGCACGGTGGGAGTCCCGGCTTTTAAGCCGGGGTAAGGCTCATAGAAAGTTTTGGGCTTTAGCCCCGGCCTCTTTAATTGGATACTATCTACACAGTCATAAATAGCCGCTCGCGGCTTGCAACTCGAAACTCGAAACCCGAAACTTGACACTAATACGACAGCGCCTTTGGCCACAGGCGGGCTTTGCTGGTGGCGGTTGCCGTCGCCCCGCCGGAGTCGTTAATGGTCACGGTCACGTTCCATGAGCCGACTTTGGCGTAAGCATGACTGCCGATGACGTTGTAGTTTTGGCCGCCGGTCGAGACGACGGTCGCGCTGGTAGGCGCGCTCCCATCACCCCAATCAATACTGGTCGTAGAAAACTGCCCGGCGTTTCCGCTAGGATCGGCGTCTGTAAAGCTGGCCACTACAAATGTAAAAGGTTGCCCCAAACGCACGTGCAGATTGCGCCCGGCGACGTTGGTAAGCGCATAGTCCGCCTGCTGGCACGCCGAAAATTCTGAGGTATTGCCGCTAGGGTCGGTCGCGGTCGCGCTGAGAGATCCTGAGCCAATGAGCGAAGTCGAGAAGCTGAAACTCAGCGGGGCATTCCCGCTCCCATCCGTGGTAACACTACTCGTGCCCAGCAGGTTCAGCCCCTGGCCGTGGCCCGAGGCATCGCATGCCATGTTGCCAAAAAGCTCCACGTGAAAAGTAGTGTTGGGCGTGCTGTTCAATGTCCCGGTGACGTTGGTTGTGCCGCCGCTGGATATGGCGCTCGTCAGTACCGGGTAGTTCTGGAAGTTATTCGGACCGGTGTGGCCGCTGGAGTCATTGGGTGTGACTCCGTCATCGTTGAGGTCAATTCCCAATCCGGTATTGGAAAAAATGGCATTGCCCTCAATCGTATTTCCGGTACTGCCACTGCCGGTTACGACAACTCCTTTTGCGTCAAAGGCAATGAGATTGCCGAGGGAGACCCCAATCGCATTGCTGGCTGCGCCCGTGTCAACTCTCACGCCATCCCCAAAGTTTCCCAGCGCGCTTGAACCGTTGACATCCGTGCCGATATAGTTACCTTCCACCGCGTTTCCGTTCGAGCCCGTATTGGAGATCGCCACGCCATGGCCGAGGTTTCCCGAGATGATGTTGCGCGCTCCCGCGGCCACGCCTCCAATGGTATTGTTGGCCGCACCCACGGAGATATAAACGCCGTTGCTGCCGTTGCCCAGGGCAGCCGCGCCGCTTGAGTTCGTGCCGATGAAGTTGCCTTCTACTATGTTCGCACTTGTGCCTCCGCCGTAGAGGTCGATGCCGTACTGCAGGTTGCCGGAGATGACATTCCCTGCTCCTGCTGCGGTTCCACCAATTATGTTGTTGCCGCCACCGGCGATTCTCACCCCAGGTCCGGCATTGCCAAGGGCGGTGTTTCCGGAAACATCGGTTCCGATAAAGTTGCCCTGTATAAGATTGGAATTGCCGTTAACGATGAGGATACCGTCAGCATAGTCGGAAATGATATTGCGCGCGGCCGCCGTTGTACCGCCGATAGTGTTGTTACTGGCGCCCCCGGTAATGTATACCCCGCTGCCACTGCTGGGGCCGGCGCCGGCAGTCCCGCTGGCATTTGTGCCGAGAAAGTTGCCCTGCAAGAAGTTTCCAGTCGTCCCCCCACCGTCGAGGTGTATACCATCGCCGTTATTGTAGGAAATAACGTTCTTCGCACCAGGGATCGTGCCTCCGATGGCATTGCCGGTTGCGCCCCCTATGATGTAGACACCAATCCCGTTGGCGATTCTGCCGGTGCCGGCAGCATCCGTGCCAATAAGGTTACCTTCCACCAGATTTCCGCTACCTACTGAGATCGTGACCCCAGTGGATGAATTTCCCGAAATCAGATTGCCCGCGCCCGCCGCCGTTCCCCCAATCGTGTTCGAAGCACCCGATTGGATGAGCACGCCATTAACCGCAATCGCGGAAACTGCAGCCGTTCCCGCTGCGTTGGTGCCCACAAAGTTGCCTTGCACTATATTTCCGTTTGTTCCGCCTCCGCTGATGGCTATGTTGCTGCCTGAATTCCCGGAAATCACATTACCCGCCCCTGCGCTCGCGCCTCCCAAGATGTTATTGGCGGCACCCGATTGGATGTCTACTCCGCCTGCGCTGTTAGCAAGAGCGGCAGAGCCGGTAATATCAGTGCCGATAAAATTGCCCTGAACTAAATTTCCGTTCGTACCCAGTCCGGCGATTTCGATTCCGAAAAGGCCATTTCCAGAGATGACGTTACGCGCCGCTGTTGTCGTCCCTCCGATTGTGTTGTTAAATTCGCCGCTGGATATGAGCACGCCGTCGCCGCCGTTGGCGAGCGAAGTATTGCCCGCTGCATTCGTTCCAATGAAATTTCCCGTAATGACGTTGTTGCCGCTCTGCAGCACAATTCCATTTTGAGAGAAGCGATTGATCACCAGCCCGCGTACAGTTGAATTTCCAGCCTGGATCGAGAGCCCGTTGGCGCTGCCGCCCGCGCCAGCGCCGTTGAGTTCAATCAGAGGATTATTAGGACCGGAACCGGGCTGAGTGTATCCATCGAGAACCCCGGCACGCGTCATCACAGGAAGAGCCGAGAGCGGGATGATGGTGTGAACCCCACCTCCAGGAATATTAAAGGTAATGGTCGTCAGGTCTGGGTCGGCATTGAGATCCAGGATCGCCTGCCGCAGCGAGCCCGCCCCCGAATCATTCGTATTGGTCACAACCGGGTTCACAATCACTTTGCCCGTCATGCTGGACAGATGGACACGGCAGTAATAAGGGAAGCTGCCAACGTTATTAAAAGTAAAACTGAATGTGCCACTGGGCGCACTGAGGATTGTTGAATCCCAGGTACCGTCTGGGGAACAACCAGAGGAACAGGTCCCGGAAGTAGTCGAATGCGTGCCTGAAACCCAGTTCCATTGTACGGTGTCGCCCACATTGATGACCGTGGTGCTGTTGCCGCTCGCCTGGTCCACGAAATTCGTTCCGCCCTGCCCCACGTTGACCGTTCGTGTCGCCGCCCAGGAAACCGAAGAGAGCGAAAGCGAAAACAGTACTGCGACAGCCAACAAGTAGCGCCGGCGTCTCGCCGGCTGTCCTGTTGGCGTTTCCCCCACGGAGTTCTTCAAAGCACAGACAAATCTCAATATCTTCATTGGCTCCTGCTCGCTGGACAGTCCAAAGCTTCATGCCCAAAGGTTTTAGTTGGGGCAAATCAAGGGAGTAGGCGCAACTATATAGAAAGGTCGGCGGGCTTGCAAGCAAACTTGGTTCATTTTCGGATGAATCAGCTTGTTGAAAAAAAGAGACTTAAGGCAGGCACAGCCATCTAAATCGGATATGAGCATGAAGAAAGTAAAGCTTGGTTCACAAGGCGCGATCGTCTCCCGCATGGGACTCGGTTGCATGGGAATGAGTGAGTTCTACGGCGAGCGCAACGATGAAGAGTCGGCCGCGACCATATTGCGGGCGCTGGAACTGGGAATTGATTTTCTGGATACGGCGGATATGTACGGCATCGGCGACAACGAAGTGCTGATTGGGAACACAATCCGCGGGCGGCGCGATGAAGTCTTTCTCGCGACCAAGTTCGGGAACGTCCGCGCCAAGGATAATCCAAACTACTGGACAATCAGCGGCAAGCCGGAGTATGTTCGCGCCGCCTGCGATGCTTCTCTGAAACGCCTGGGAACAGACCACATTGATCTCTACTACCAGCACCGGGTAGACCCGCAGACTCCGATTGAAGAGACCGTGGGCGCGATGTCCGAGCTGGTGAAGGCGGGCAAGGTGAAGTACCTGGGACTGTCGGAGGCATCGCCCGCCACGATCCGGCGAGCGCACAAAATGCATCCCATTACCGCGCTGCAAACGGAGTATTCGCTGTGGGAGCGGCACGTGGAAGAAGAAATCCTGCCCACGGTGCGTGAACTGGGCATCGGCTTTGTGCCCTACAGCCCGCTGGGCCGTGGCTTCCTGACCGGCGCGATCACCAAGTCGAGCGACATCGGCGAGACCGATTCACGAGCGCTGCGTTTTCCCCGCTTCGCGCCTGAGAACTTTGACAAGAACCGGGCACTGGTGGAGCGCGTGAGGGCAATTGCGGAGCGCAAAGGCATAAAGCCCGGCCAGTTGGCGCTGGCATGGGTATTGGCCAAAGGCGATGATCTGGTGCCCATCCCGGGAACCAAGCGCAGAAAGTATCTGGAAGAGAATGCCGCCGCGGCAGAAATCAAGTTGACCCCCGCCGAGGTAAGAGAGCTGGAAGCTGCCGTTCCGCAGAGCGAGATTGTGGGCGACCGCTACGCTGCCACGGGCATGCAGGCGATTGACCGCTAGAATCTATCCTACCGTCACAATGCACTCGAAGGACCATGATGCGCTGCTGGGCGTGCAATTCACAATTACCAATTTCTCCGTGCCTCCGTGTCTCCGTGGTGAGCTTTGATCGATTAGAGCGGTATAACTTGAAACTTGAAACTTGAAACTCGAAACTTGAAACTCGAAACTGTAAACTGTTTGCCATGCGCGTAAAAATTCTCGGCTCTGCCGCCGGCGGCGCCTTTCCACAATGGAACTGCGCCTGCCGCAACTGCTCTTCCCTGCGCGCTGGAACTTTCAAAGGCAAAGCCCGCACCCAAACGCAGGTTGCTATAAGTGAAGATGGATACTCGTGGTTCTTGCTGGGCGCCTCGCCCGATCTGCGTACCCAGATCGAAGCCACACCCGAGTTACACCCACGCAACGGCATCCGCCAGTCTCCCATCGCCGGCGTCGTCCTGACGAACGCCGATATTGATCATGTGCTCGGTCTTCTCTTGCTGCGTGAACTGCAGCCATTCTGCGTCTACGCCACTCGTTCCATCCGCCGCATTCTGCTCGAAGATAACAGCATGTTCGCCATGCTCAACCGCGTGCCCGATCAGGTCCAGTGGGCCGATATTGTTCCCCGGCAACCATTCTCGCTCGATACGGTGAGAGGCACTGTCTCGGGGCTGACCTGTGAACCTATTCCGCTGAGTGTGCACTACTCCGCTTATATTTCCCAAGAGCGGGCAGCCCAACTCACATCCAGTGAAGCGCTGCTGGGACTCATCGTCGAATCTCCTTCCGGAAAGCGCCTGGCCTACATGCCGGCTGTGCCGCAGGTAGACGACGCCCTGCTGCAACAGCTCGACTCTGCCGATCTATTGTTCTTCGACGGCACCTTCTGGAGCGATGACGAGCTGATCCAGGTGCAAGGCAGCGGACATACCGCCCGCCAGATGGGCCACATTCCCATTTCTTCCCCGCATGGCAGCCTGCACAAGCTGGCTTCCCTCAAGCGCCCACGCAAGATTTTCCTGCACATCAACAACACAAATCCCATGCTCGATGAATCCAGTCCTCAGCACCATGAGGCACTGGCAGCCGGCTGGCAGGTGGCCGAAGATGGCTGGCAGATTGATCTATAAATTGATCTATAAAGTAATATCAAAATGTCGCCGTCGAGGAATTCTGAGGCATACTTTCCTTTGAGCATGTTTCATAAATACAGCTTTGTGTCAGGGCACGGATTTATCCGTGCCGCAAAGAGCCCCAAAAATCAGGGCTTTAGCCCCTGGCGTCGCTCTACAAATCATTCTCGCGGATATTTATGAAACACGCTCTAGGGAAATAGCAGCACGATGGATGTCAAATACACCAGCCCCGAAGGGGCGGCATTTGGTAGCTCAGGGCGGAAGCCCTGGGTGAAGTTAAAATCGATTCGAGCCCCAGAGGGGCGACACCTTTTTTGCTGCTGTGTTTGCCGATTAAGCTGAAGGAAATCTGACCTAATTTGAGCGGATGCAGAATGAAATGATGATGAATGAGATGCTTCAACTCATTACTTCGTGTTGCCCTTACCCCTGCCTTAAGCCACTGACCCGTAGTGACTTATACTCCATGGACTACTCGCGAGTAATAGGGGGAGGGGGCGACTACTTTGCACCGTAGAAAGAGGAGAGAAACGGGCGACCGTACATATGTGAAAATAGGCTGGTTAAATTGCTGATGCCGGATCTTACTGCAAGAACGGAATTATCGCGCCTGCTCACGATTCTTATCGTGATCGTCTGCGCCATTCCACTCTTCGGCCAGCGTGATCTCGGCGAACTCCGCGTTACTGCCACCGACGCCGCCGGCCTGGCTCTCCCTGGCGCTGTGGTCCATCTCTCCAGCCAGGAGACGCAGATACGCCAACAGGCTGCTACCGATGACAAAGGCCGTCGCGACTTCCGGAATCTTCCCTTCGGTGTCTACCAGCTACAGGTCGAGCATCCCGGCTTTACTGCCGAGACCCGCTCGGTGCAGATTCACTCTGAAATTCCTGCTACAGAAAAATTCAGCCTGCAGGTCGAAAAGATCGAGACCAGCATAACCGTCACCCAGCCGGACACTCTCCTTGACCCCTCCCGCACCGGGACCGTCTTCCACATGGGGCTGGAAAATCTTCAGGAACGAGCCGCCGCCAAGCCCGCGCGTTCCGTAATCGACCTGGTTGATACCGAGCCCGGCTGGCTTCTCGAAGCCAATGGTGTGCTCCATCCCCGCGGCTCTGAAAATCAGGTGCAATATGTCCTCGATGGATTTCCCATTTTGAACAACCGTTCTCCTGGCTTTGCTCCTGCTCTGGAGGCCGAAGACGTGCAGGAGCTGAGCGTCATGACCGGAACCTACCCCGCCGAATACGGACGCAAGCTGGGCGGGGTCATCGAAGTTCAAACCGAACAAGCCACTCCCGCCGGGGCTCAGGGCGTAGCCGAACTTGAGGCCGCCAGTTCAGATACGTTGCACGGTTATCTTTCCGGCGGCTACGCCCGAGGACGCACTTCCGCGTTCGCCAGCATCGGCGGCGGAGAAACCGACGGCTTTCTCGATCCTCCTGTGCGGCAGAACTTCACCAACCATGCCTCTTTCGGGAATGCCACAGCCCAGTTTCAACGGGATTTCAGCGATCATGACCGCCTGAGTCTGGCCGTCGAGCACGCCAAAACTAATTTTCTGGTGCCCAATGAACTGGTGCAGCAGGAAGCCGGCCAGCGCCAGCAACGCAGCGACACCGAGACCGCGGCGCGGCTCTCCTATCAGCACGTCTTTTCCGTGAATGTGGCCGGCAATGCTCGCCTCAGTGTTAACGATGTTTCCGCGCGCTTATCGTCGAACCCTTCTTCAACCCCCATTCTCGCCAGCCAGGACCGTGGCTTCACCACCGGTTACGCAGGCGCTGCTGTCTCGGCCGACCTTGGCAATCAGCAAATCAAGGCCGGGGCTGATTTTATTCTCGCTTCCATCCATGAGCGTTTTGCCTATGAGATTTCTGATCCATCGTTCTTCGATCCCGATGTACCTCCGGCCTTCCGGTTCAGCGGCTCGCACCACGACTTTGAGCCGGCACTCTTCGTTCAGGATTTGATTCGCCTGAAGCGCTGGACCATCAGCGCGGGCTTGCGCTGGGATGATTATCAGCTCCTCGTCCGCGAAAATGCCGTAAGCCCGCGCCTCGGAATCGCTTACCGGTCGCCGTGGCATAACCTGGTGCTGCACGCTTCCTATGATCGCGTTTTTCAGACCCCGGCTATTGAAAATCTTTTGCTTGCCAGCTCCTCTGCGGCCCAGCACCTGACTGCTGAGACCACGGGCTTGCCGGTTCGCCCCTCTCGCGGCGATTTTTATGAAGTTGGGCTCTCCAAAGAAATCGCGGGCCATCTCCGCATTGACGCCGATCACTTCTGGCGGCGGGTTGTGCACTTCTCTGATGATGATGTCTTCCTGAACACCGGCGTCAGCTTTCCTATCGCTTTCTCCAGGGGAGAAATACATGGTACGGAAGCAAAAATAGTCGTTCCCAAATGGGGAGCGTTCTCCGGTTTTGCCAGCTATTCCAATCAAGTGGGTACTGGCTTTCTTCCCGTAACCGGGGGCCTCTTCATCGGGGCCGATGCCTCAGGCCAGTTGACCGCGCGTGGCGGCTTCCCCATATCTCAAGACCAGCGCAATACTTTTTCTTCGCGTCTGCGCTGGCAGCCGGCTTCGAAATTGTGGACCTCGCTTGGCTTCTCCTACGGCAGCGGCTTGCCGGTCGAAAACGCGGATAGCAGTCCACAAGATCTGCTCCAGTTCTTCGGCCCTGCTGTGCTCAATCAGGTGAATTTCGCGGCCCGCCGTGTCCGCCCCTCCTACTTGCTCGATGCTGCCATGGGCGTTGAAGTCTGGCGTCACGAGCAGCGCTCCGCCCGCCTTCAGGTGGATGGCTTGAACCTCACCAACCATTTGAATGTCATCAACTTCGCCAGTCTCTTTTCGGGAACAGCCCTCGCCGATCCCCGCACAGTTTCATTTCGTATCGGACTCGCTTTCTAAGGCGCGTTCCATAAATAGGCACGGGTTTACAGGCTGCGGAAAAACTTAATTTCCATGAAACCTTTCGGAGGGGCACAGCTTTAGCTGTGCCGTAAGTTGTGGGGAAATAACACTTCCTGGCTGCCGCCAGCCTGCGCGCAGCGAAGCCCCATAAAAACGACTTTTTAAACGCACTTCCCGAATCGCTGTTTCATGGTGGTGAGCAGATCGTCTCCGCAGTTCTTCCAGATAGCTTCATTGAAGATCTCGACTTCAATCGGGCCGGCATAGCCGGCCTCTTCGACCGCGCGCCGCAGGCGGCGCAGCTCGATCACGCCATCGCCCATCATGGCCCGCCCGGTCAGGATGCCGGGAAGAGGCACCGGCCAATCGGAAACGTGAAAACCGAGAATGTGTCCGCGGGCGCGCTCGATCTCACGATAGACCTCAGGGTCCCACCACAGGTGAAAGACATCTATGACCACGCCTACATGATCGTCAGCCAGGGCGGCTGTCATGTCATTTGCCTGCTTGAGCGTAACAATTACCGAACGTTCCGCGGCGTACATGGGGTGCAGTGGTTCTATACCAAGCCGCACTCCACACGCCCGCGCATGAGGCGCAATTTCGGCAATGCCATCGGCAACGGCTTGCCGCGCTTCGTCAAGCGTCTGTCCGCGAGCCGGTCCGCAGACCAGAACCAGGCACAATGCTCCAAGCTCCGCAGCTTCTTCGATAGCGCGACGATTGTCCGCAATCTGCGCTGTTCGTTCAGCGGCAGTCGGTGCAGAGAAGAATCCGCCCCGACAGAGACTGGATACAGAAAGACCTGCATCTTTAATCATTCGGGCGCTTTGCTTGACGCCGAGGGCATCCAGCTTGTGCCGCCACACCGCTATCCACGAAATCTGTTGGCGAACGCATGCCGCGACTGTCTGCTCCAACGTCCAGGGATCGGTGGTCATCTGGTTGAGGCTGAGCCGCTCTTCGATGTTCATGTGATCCCCGCCGTGGAAAGCATCAAACGCACGCGATTGCAAGCCAACCCGGGATCAGAGAGCAACCCCGCGCTATCAGCGAGAATAAATAACTCCGAAAGGTGGGTAACTGACCGTGCTCCCTCGCTACCGCCCACCATGCGAAAGTGGCTTTGATGGCCGTTGAGATAAGCGAGAAAGACAATACCGGTTTTGTAATTGAAAGTAGGAGCTTCAAAGATGTGTCGCGACAACGGAAGCGTGTCGCGCAGGTAGCTCAGGCATTGTCCCTTGTCTCCCTTATCGAGAGATTGCAATGCCAGCGCCGCTACCGGCGCGATGGCATCGAAGATGCCCAGCAGCGCATCGCTGTGGCCCTGCTCGTCGCCCACAATCAGCTCGTCATAGTGAAAGTCGTCGCCCGTATACATTCGTACACCCGTCGGCAGCCGGCGGCGCATTTCAATTTCGAGTTCCGTATCCAACAGAGAGATTTTGATTCCTTCAACTTTGCTGCGATATTCGGAAATCAGTTTGAGGCAGTGATCCATTGCTTCATGCACATTGCTGCTTCCCCAATAACCGGCCAGCGCAGGATCAAACATCTCACCGAGCCAATGCAAAATCACCGGTTTGCGAACCTGGGACAGGATCTTGCCATAGACGGCGGCATAATCGTCAACGCTGCGCGCACAGCGCGCCAGCGCCCGGCTCGCCATCAGGATTACGCATCCTCCTGCCACTTCGATGGCCTCACACTGTTCCAGGTAAGCGCACAGCACCTCATCTCGCGAATGGCATTTCTTTTCGGAAAGCTGATCGGTTGCGGCGCCGCATGCAATCAGCCCATTCGCGCTTTGCGCCTCGCGGATGCTGCGTTGCATCAGATCGCGCGCCAGTTCCCAGGTGAGCCCCATGCCGCGCTGCGCCGTGTCCATCGCCTCTGCAACTCCGAAGCCGAGCGACCAAAGATGGCGCCGGTAAGCAAGTGTCGCCTCCCAATCGAGCACCGGCGCTGTCACCGGATCGTAGGTACGCACCGGATCGAGCACCACGTGGGCGGCGGCATACGCTACCCGGCTGCGAAACTTCGCTGCCCTTGGGCGCGCAAGGCTTCGCCCGCTCAACCGGTATTCGGAAAGACTTCCGCCCTTGCGCGGAAGTTTGAGCTTGAGTTCACCCGGCATCTCAGATTTTCAGCTCCGGCACCGTGATCCATCGCCGCTCTTTCCATGATTTCAGGGCGAGCTCGGCCAACTGCACTCCCTTGGCGCCCTCGACGAAGTCATGCGGAAAGGGTTTGTTCTCGGCTACGTGGCGCAGAAACATCTCCCATTGCACTTTGAATCCATTGTCGAATTCCATGTTATCGGGGACCTCCTGCCAGTGTTCCCGAAACCGGAACGGATTGGGAACATCCGGGTTCCAGACCGGTTTTGGCGTATTCACCCGATGCTGCGTGCGGCACTCCCGCAAACCGGCGACCGCGCTTCCCAGCGTGCCATCCACTTGCAGACTGAACAGCTCATCGCGATACACACGAAAGCTCCATGATGAATTGATCTGTGCAACCACGTTGCCGTCGAGTTCAAACGTACCGTAAGCGGTATCGTCGGCGGTGCAGTCATATGGCTTGCCCTCTTCATCCACGCGTTTGGCAATGGTCGTTCCGCCCAGGCACTGCACTGCGCGGACCGGCGCGAACGTATGGTCGAGCACATAGCGCCAATGGCAGAACATATCCAGGATGATGCCACCTCCATCTTCTTTGCGGTAATTCCACGACGGCCGTTGCGCGCTCTGCCAGTCGCCCTCAAAGACCCAATAACCGAATTCTCCGCGTACCGAGAGAATCTTGCCGAAGAAGCCGCTGTCAATCAGCCGTTTCAGCTTGCGGATGCCGGGAAGAAACAGTTTGTCTTGCACGACTCCATTCTTGAGGCCGGCGGCCTTAGCCTTGCGCGCCAACGCGAGTGCGGTTTGCGAATCGTCGGCCAGCGGCTTTTCGCAGTAGACGTGCTTGCCGGCAGCAATTGCGGCTTCCACGGCGGGCGCGCGCAACGCCGTAAGCTGCGCGTCAAAATAGATTGCATCCTCCCGGTTCGCGAGCGCCTTCGCCAGATCGGTTGTCCAGCGCGTCACTCCGTGCTTCTTCGCGATCGATTCCAGCTTATTAGCGTTTCGGCCCACCAGGATCGGGTCAGGCAGCAGCCGTGATCCATCTGCAAGCGCAACCCCGCCCTGGTCGCGGATCGCCAGAATCGAGCGCACCAGGTGCTGATTCAGCCCCATCCGGCCCGTGACTCCGTTCATAATGATGCCTACTCGTTGCTCATTCATTCCTTTTTCCTAAACTTTGATTGAGATAACCAGCGCAACTTCTACGGCAGTATTGCGAGAACATCAACCTTAATAGATCAACCTTAATACATCAGACCTGTTTCATAATCGGTTTGCACAGCAGGTTCGTGACATGTATCAAGCACGACTTTACAGGCTGTGGAAAAACTTCTCGCGTATGAAGACTTGTATCAGGGCACGAGTTTACTCGTGCCGTAAGTCGTTCATAGCGTGTTGGGCTTTAGCCCCTGAAAACCGCAATTCGTCATCTAAAAATGCTTTTCCACAACCTCTTTAGTCGTGACGCAAGCCCTTTAAAATGTGTTGGGCTTTTAAAGTCTGTGTGGAAACTCAATTTTCTGGGCACGTGAAGGATAAATAACCCCGAAGGGGTGACGTATTATAGCCCAGCGCTTCAGCGCTGGGTATGCACATAAAGAATGATGTTAGTCCCGTAGGGACGACGCCCTTCAAGTTCTCACACAGATTCTTTAACCCCCTGAGGTTTTGCTCCTTGTCATACCGATCGCGAAACTGCTCTACTGCGAGTAGGGCGATGCTGCCGCCACGTTCGGAATGATAGCTGCTGCTTTTCGGGGTAACGGCAGCGCTGCCGCCGCTCCCAGCAAAGCTATACCGATCAGCGCCATGAAGCCAGCCGAGTAATTGCCGGTTACGTCCCGCATGTGCCCGATGAACCATGGCGCTGCCGCTTCGGCTACGCCGTTCGCCATCAGTACAAATGCCATCAGCCTTCCCAGGACTTTCAATCCGAAGATGTCTGCCGCCACCAGGGGCACAATCATGTAGTCTCCACCCAGCCCGATTCCAAAGACGGCGGCGAAAAGGTACATCGTCATTTTTGTCGGGCTCAGAAACAACAGCGCAATGCCGGCCGCCACCAGCGTATAGATCAATACCATTACATATTTCTTGGGAAAGTGGTCCGCCAGCCAGCCCATCAGCAGGCGGCCTGCGATGCTGAAGGTCAACACCAACGACAAAATCCGCGCTGCTTCGTTCTGTGCGTAGTGCTGGTCTACGCTTAAAAACAGTTTTAGGTTTTGTTGCGTTCCGCTTACGGCTGCAATCGAACACATGCTTCCCAAGGTCAGCAGATAGAACGATGCCGTCTTGAACGCGCTGTTGGAGCGTGGCGCGGCAACCTCTGCCTGCGCTCTCGATCCCCCGGATGGTTGCTCTTTCAGGAAGAAGGCCATAGGAAACGCGATCACGATGATCGCCGCTCCCAGCGCCCGCAGGGCCATGTGCCAGCCAAAGTGCTGCACCAGTGCGAACGAAATCAGGGGAACCACCGCGCCTCCCAGTCCAATCCCGAGGTACGCGATGCCCATCGCCTTCCCGCGGGACTTGTCGAACCACTGCGACAAGAGCACCTGATTGGGCAGCGGACCGCCAAATATGTAACCCAATGCATTGAAAAAATAAAAGATGTAGAACATTCCCAGGCTTGAGATGCTGCCCAGCCCAATGAGCGCAATTCCGGCCATCAGGATTCCAGCCATCATCAGCCGGCGCGGACCGAAGCGGTCGATCATCCATCCCGCGATAAAAGCAAATATCGGCCCCACGATCAGTTTGCTCAGGGCATTGCCGGAGGTAACCTGCGCGCGGGTCCAGCCAAACTCGCGCATCATGAAATCGTAATAATACGGCAACCCCCAGAGCGCCATGCCCACAATGCAGAACAGCGCCAGGAATGCCGTCACAACCACCTGCACTCCACCGCGCTGTGTCGCTGAAGATTGATCGGAACTAGGCAATAAAGACTCCGTTAAGGACTTCTCTTTCGTATTTCACCTAATAAAACCAAGCTTTGGAAAATATACTGTTTCGGACGAAATGTCGAGCCCACCGATGGCGTCCCGTTTGCATTTGTCATCCTAGCGCCGTTGGGTAGGCGAAAAGCGAGCGCCGTGCTGCGCGAACTTTTCGTCAGGGCGCAGCAGCCCTGTCTTGGTTCCACCCAAGGGGATGAAACTCCGCTTATGGGCCTTATTGATTTTAAAGAACTTACAGCGGATTTTCGACAGAGCTTGCCGAAGGAATCTTGCGTTTTCTTGTCGCACAGATGAAAGCCGCGCTTCTTCTACCCGCCGAATTTTTCGGGACTTATACAATGTACTCATAATTTATGACCGATTGCGCACATGCCACATGCGTAGTGGTGATGGCCGGCCTTCCCGGCACAGGAAAAAGCACATTATCGAAACTGCTTTCCGCTGAATTGCGCGGGGTTGTGCTGGATAAAGACGTAATTCGAGCCGGCTTATTTCCCGAACCCTGGATTGAATACTCCCAGGAGCAGGATGACTTCTGTATGCAGGTTCTTCTGCAAACCGCAACTTACCTGATCGGGAAAACCTCGCCGCCTTTTCTATTCATTGACGGCCGTCCGTTCGCGTTTCAATACCAGATTGATTTCGCCATGAAGTGGGCAGCGAACCTGAAGTGTCCGGCAAGAATCATTCATACATCGTGTTCCGATGATAACGCCAGGCAGAGGCTCACTGTCGCGCATCCCGCCAGGAATCGCAACTATGATTCTTATCTGAAGTTGAAAGCCGGTTTCGAAGAGATTCGCTATCCCAGGCTGGCTCTCAACACAGACGAACCGCTCGCGTCGAGCCTGCAACGGTGCCTGGCATATCTCTGCGATCAACCCATTCGGTAAATCAAGCCTGCCGGGTTTTGGGCCGGGTTCTATAAAAGGCGATGTCAAGAGAAAAAATCTCTCCTGATCAGATCGGAGAGGTCTTCTCGGCATCAAGCCCTCTGTGAGATCTGCATACCGTTGGTGCGAGCGTTGCTGGAAACTTAGAAGATTCCCGTTGTGGTACTGCATTTGGTCGTATCTGTGCAGTTGCGAAAGGGTCCGCAGTGTCCCACGATTCCAGCTACTCATCAACCGCATCAAGAATCAACTTGACGATGTGGTCCAATTGGCCTTCGGAGATCGCCTGGCGGCTCTGCGCCGCGCGCTTCACTGAATCGGTGTCGTGTATCGGCGGCTCATTGTCGAATTGATTCACGATAACAGTATTCAGGCTGGGGACGACGAGAATGATGTGACCTCCCGCACCCTGGGCGGAATACATGCCGGGCAACGTGCCTTCAAGAAGGTGGGCACCGCCGTATTCCACCCACCACAAATATTCATAACCTCCAAAGTTCCTTTCCCCCACATGTACCATTTCGGTGGCGTGAGAGCTTTTTTCAACCCATGCCTCGGGAATAATCTGCTGCTTCTTCCAACGGCCGTGATTCAGGTAAAGAAGGCCGAACCGCGCCATGTCTCTGGCTGTCATTTCAAACATGAATGCCGGATGCATCGATACGCTCGAGTCTCCTACGTAATACACGTCGCCGGGCCGGAAATCCTGCATGCCGGTCGGCCTGGCGATGCGCTGGTAGAATGCGTCGCCGATCTTGAGACCGGTCTTCTTCTCAAAGATTGTGCCAAGCGCATTGAAATCCCAGTTGTTGTACCACCAGAAGCTCCCTGGCGCATGACTGCCACGCGGGGGATGATGGTTGCGTTGATAGTCGGTCTCAAAGGCGGCGGGATGGTAAACACCGGAGCGGGCACGTAAGAGATCGACGATCCGCGCCTGGCGCTCCTCTTTGGTCAGCGGTGACGGATAGTCGTCAATCCCGGCCTGCTCCAACGTTTCGTTGACATCAATCTTTCCCTCCGCAGAATAGATGCCATAAAGCGCACTGATAAGGCTTTTGCGCACCGAAAACGTGGTAATCTTCTTGCCGGTCTCCCCCCACTCATCAACGACTCGGCCACATTGCACAACTATGAAAGAGGAATCGTGAACTGAATCGGCAAACTGGCGAGCCACAGCAAGCTTCGGCAATGACCATCCATGCAGGTGCTCGCGTGAAAAATGTTTCCATTCGTGACCTGGGAACGTTGGTTTGGTGCAGGTCACGGAATTTCTTGGGGTTTGAGCGATGCTTGTGTTCTGCGCCGACGCTGTTTGCAGGCCGTAGCTCGCAACTGCTGCGACAATCAAAAGCCATTTCATGCAACATCTCCTGTTACGGGGCGTCCCCGATCATAGTAGATCATAGTAAAGGCGGGGGCCCGGTGGCCCACCCTTCCGCGTTTTTTGTGGAGGGTAGGGGTTTCGTTTGGCCATAGAAAGTCCGCCATGAAAACCGCATTTGATATCACATCGTTGATAATTTGCCGATCGTAGCTCATTCTGGGTCGGGCATTGCTCCTGGGCTCTTTGACAATTCGAAAACAGTTCTCTGTTTCAGGTCTCAGCGCGCTAGCCAGGAATCTGGCGTTCGCGAAACTGCGAGGATATTCCAGGTAATCCCCCACCCTACGCCGATTTTCGCCAGCAAACATGAGGCGATCATGCAAATTGGGTGGCTCCCTGGGGTTACTTAGTAACGGGGGAGGGTGGGGACTACTCGAAATGACTATCGGCTCACCGTGAGACCGTAAGAATCCAGCACTTGCATCTGGTTATCAGCGCGCAGGCCAGAGAGGGTTATGACATAGTCGCCTGGGCGTAGCAGTGCGGGGCTGCGTTCTTCGAAGCGGAAGCCTGATCGGTTAAGCCCAAGAACCCCCTGTAGCGCTTGACAAATTTCGCTTACAGCGTATGCTTACAGTGTATACATGCCCTTGGCGAGCAAAACACGGCGCAGGACACGACGCGTGCAATCCCGGCGCACTACTTTGCGCGACGTGATCCGTAATACCGCCCGAGAGCTTTTTGCTCGGGAAGGTTATGAAAGCGTATCCATGCGCCGCATAGCCACTGAGATAGGTTGTTCGCCCATGGCAATGTACCGCCACTACGCCAGCAAAGAGGACCTGCTGATCTCCATATGTGAAGAGACTTTTGGCGGGATGCTCCGCTTGCTGGATGCCCGGCGGGAACAGCCCGGTTCCCCCCTGGAAAAGCTTCGCAAGTGCATGCGTCTTATCATGGATTTTCACCTCAGCCATCCCAATCATTACAAGGTGACCTTCATGACGGCGGTGCCTCCGGGGCCAACGGCAGATCGCAAAGCTGCGATTGCCCAGCGCGCCATGGACCGTTTACGCGCGGCGGTGCGCGAGTGCGCCGAAGCCAAAGGGCTGGATATAGATGTTGAACTAGCGGCCCACCTGCTTCGGACCGGTGTCTTCGGGGTGGTTTCGACGCTGATCATGGCCCCCAAATCATGCCAGTATGTTGATCCTGAGCGGTTCAAGCAGGAAATGATCATTACACTCAGCAAACAGTTCGAATAGCTTCATCTTTAAATAGTGTTTAATTTGTGCCACTTATTTTGTATCCAGGTTTACGGTGTAAGCATCCTATGCGCATTGCTGGTTTACGGCGTACACGCCGAAAGAACCGGAGGCTGGAATGAGCACGCAAGTATTAGCAGGGCCGGTTGCTGCGCCATTGGCGGCACAGAAGGTGGAACGCGCAGTCATCAATCCCTGGCTGATCGCGATCACGGTGACGCTGGCCACCTTCATGGAGTTGCTCGACACCAGCATTGCCAATGTGGCCCTCCCCCACATCGCCGGCGGGCTGGCTGTGAGCTACGACGAAAGCACCTGGGTACTGACCAGTTACCTGGTGGCCAACGCGGTGGTGCTCCCGTTGAGTGCATGGCTTAGCCGCGTCTTCGGCCGCAAGAATTACTACATGACCTGCGTCGTGCTGTTTACGGCCAGCTCGCTTCTTTGTGGAATTGCTCCCAGTCTTGGCTTGCTCATATTTTTCCGCGTCCTTCAGGGAATTGGCGGAGGCGGATTGGCGCCGGTGGAGCAAGCCATCCTGGTGGATACTTTTCCTCCGGCCAAGCGCGCCGGCGCATTCGCTTTGTACAGCATGGCAATTGTGACCGCGCCTGTTATTGGCCCACCGCTGGGCGGATGGATTACCGACAATCTCAACTGGCGCTGGGTATTCTTCATTAACATACCGATCGGCATCATCAGCCTGCTGCTTACCAGCCGGCTGGTCTCTGATCCTCCACAGTTTGTCGAAGAAGTGAAGGCGGCACGGCGCGAGGGAAGACTTTCCATTGACTACATAGGCATTTCTCTTATTGCGCTTGGTTTCGGAGCGCTGGAGATCGTCCTGGATAAAGGACAACGTGAAGACTGGCTGGAGAGCCACTTCATCATGGTCTTCCTCACTGTGGCGGTGCTCTCGCTTCTATTCGCCGCCCTGTGGGAGTGGCGCCATCGCGACCCGGTGGTAGAGATCAAATTATTCAGGGACCGGAATTTTGCCCTGGCAAATATCTTCTACTTTCTTTTTGGTTTCGGCATCTTCGGCAGCACGGTGCTGATTCCCCAAATGCTGCAAAGTCTTTATGGCTATAGCGCAACCGATGCAGGCTTGGTGCTCGGGCCGGGGGCGTTTGTGATTGTGGCGCTGGCGCCGGTGGTAGTGAAGCTTCTGCCCAAGATCGGAGCGCGCAAGATGATCTTTGCCTCGTTCCTGATCGTGGCCCTGGCTATGTGGCACTTCGCCTCGTTCGAGCCGGGCGCAGACTACAAATCGTTTGCACTGGCCCGGGCGTTTCAGGGATTGGGCCTGGCGTTTCTATTTGTCCCGGTCAGCCAGCTTGCCTATTCCTACATACCATTGGCGAAGAACAACAAGGCTTCCAGCATCACAAACCTGTTCCGCAATTTGGGCGGCAGTTTTGGCGTCTCCTTCGTTACCACCATGCTGGAACGGCGCACACAATTTCACCACAGCGTGATGGCGCAGCATCTCACGCCCGCTGACAGCGGCTTCCGCCAGACGCTGGACTCGCTAACGCAATATTTCACCAGCATGGGAGCAAGCACCGCCGACGCTACGCAGCGGGCGTACGGATTGATCTCCGCGATCGCAGAGAAGAATGCCGCCATGCTGGGATCGCTGGATTGTTTCTGGCTGCTGGGAATCATTGCTCTGGTTGGCGTGCCACTGGCGCTGATGATCAAACCATTCCGCGGTGGCGCGGCGGCAGGGCACTAATCGCTTGGGGAGAAAGGAAAAGGCTTTGAAATACCTGTATCAAGTCGTTCTCGCTGTGGGTTTGCCGATTCTAGCGGCGGCGCAGCAGAGTTCTCCGTCATTTGAACTGGGCAGCATCTCAACCCCGCGCACCATCAACCCTGCTGCCAACAGCAATACTCCGAGCTCTCTGGCGGGACAGCAGCAGAACCCTTTTCTCGGCAGCGTACCCAGCGGGCAGGCCACATCCAATCCCATTGATCTGTCACTGCAAGAAGCCATCGAACGTGGAGTACGGTCGAACCTCGGCGTAATTGAGAATCAGACTTCCCTGCGACAAGCGCAAGCCCAGCGGCTGCGCGCTCTTTCTGCGCTGCTGCCAAACGTCTCTGCCCTGCTGCGGCAGAACCTTGATCAATTAAACCGTGTGGCGATAGGACTGAAAATTCCCGGCATCCCCGCCTCGACCGGACAATTCAGCTACCAGGAAAGTTACGTAACGTTCTCTGAGAACAGCCTGGCGCTTGATACTGCTTATCGTCTGCGTGCTGCTCGCCGCAATGCCGAAGCCGTCAGCTACTCACTCGCGGACGCGCGTGATGTTGTAGTGCTGGCTGTGGGCACAGCGTATTTGCAGGTAATCGCCAGCCAGGCGCGCCTGGAGACCGCCAAAGCGCAGCTTGAAGTCGCGCGTACGCTTGAAGACCAAACAGTCAATCAGGTGCGCTCCGGGCTTTCGCCCGAGATTGACGGCTTTCGCGCTACAGTACAGCGCCAGACCGATGAGCAGCGGGTCACTGTCTCTGAGGCCAATTGGGAAAAGGACAAACTAACTCTGGCCCGCCTGATTGGCTTGCCCGAGGGGCAACAGTTCAACCTCACGACGGCTGCACCGTATCGGCCCTGGAACGGTCCCGATTTGGGAACAGCTCTGAAACACGCTGAGCAAAGCCGCGCCGATCTCAAGAGCGCACAAGCAGCGGCGCAGGCGGCTGCGTTGGATAAGACGGCAGCTCAGTTGCAGCGCCTTCCCGGGATCAGCGTCAACGGATACTACGGCGCCATTGGTACCACACTCCGCCACTCGGATACGACCTACACGGTAGCAGCGACGGTCTCGCTACCTATCTTCACCGGGGGCAGGATTCGTTCTGAGATTCAGGAGAGCTCCGCCGAACTTGATCGCAGACAGTCCGAGTATTTTGACCTGGTGGGCCGCGTGGACTATGAGGTGCGCAACGCCTTTATCGATCTGGGCGCGGCAGACAACGCTATCCACGTTGCCGAAAACAACAATCAGCTCGCGCAGAAGACCCTGGAGCAGGCCCGTGATCGCTTCGCCAATGGAGTCACCAACAACCTCGAAGTAGTGCAGGCCCAACAGGACCTGGCGGCCGCGAACGAGAACTACATCTCCAGCCTTTTCGCCCACAACCTGGCCAAGCTGGCAGTGCTGCGTGCGCTGGGTACGGTACAAAAAGATGCACCTCAATATCTAGGAGGCAAATAACCATGGCTACCCAAACCCTTGAACCCGAAACCAAAATTCATGACCATGAAGATGGCAATCACAGTGTCACCTCCATGCCGCCTAGAGCGGCGGCGCCAAAGCCGGTGGCAGCGCAGCCTGAGGAGGCTCCCCAGAAACGCCCAAAAGTTGTCAGAGTTGTGAAAGAGCATCCGCTGCTCGCAGTGCTAGTGCTTCTCGCTGTGGTCACAGCCGTGGTGACATTGGGAATCTATCTGAATTCTTACGAATCAACAGATGACGCCGAGGTAGATGGACATCTCGATCCCATCAGTGCGCGCATCAGCGGCACCATCATCAGTGTGAATCCTGATGTTCTCGACGATCACTACGTGACTGCTGGGACGGTGCTGGCAGAGATTGATCCTGCAGATTTCGAGGCCGATCGAGCCCGCGCTCAAGCCGAATACCAGCGCCTTCAGGCCGGCGCGGCTTCTGCCCGGCAGGACATTGTGGTGACCTCTTCCAGCAGCAACGGCAGATTGCAGGTGGCACGGGCAGCGGTAAATGAAGCGGCCGACTCCATTGCGTCCGAAAAAGCGGTGCTCGATGCCGCCCAGGCGCGGGTCTCACAGGCGGAAGCCAACTATATTCGCGCCGAGGCCGACCGGCAACGCTACGAGCGTCTGCTGGCAAAACGCGAGATTTCCCAGTCGGAATATGACCGCATTGCTACTCAATCAGCAACCGACCGTGATGCGGTAAATGTCGCGCGTGCCGACTACGCAGCCGCGCAGCAAGGCGTTGACCAGGCTGAGAGCCGCCTGGAGCAACGCAAGGCCGACCTTCTGGCGGCGCAGTCTGCTCCCGAGCAGATTGCTTCATCGCAATCCAAAGCCGAAGCCGCGACCTCTGACGCCGACCGGGCCAAAGCGCAGCTCGCCACCGCGGAACTCAACCTTAGTTATACAAAGATAATTGCTCCAGTCAGCGGCATCGTCGGACGCAAATCCGTAGAGATAGGCCAGCGTGTGCAGCCGGGACAGCAGCTTCTCACCATCGTACCGGTGGATGATGTCTGGATCACCGCCAACTTCAAAGAGACACAGTTAAAGAAGATGCGTCCCGGCCAGCCGGTCACGATTCACCTGGACTCCTTCGATGACGACTATCGCGGCCACGTGGACGCGATGGGCGGCGCCACCGGATCGCGCTTCAGCCTGCTGCCGCCGGAGAACGCTACCGGAAATTATGTGAAGGTCGTGCAGCGCGTGCCGGTCAGGATTGTGCTCGATCCAGGCGAGAATGCGAATCACCTGCTGCGTCAAGGGATGTCAGTTGAGGCGAAGGTGCACTTTCGATGATGTCGCGTTCCTTATGGCATAACGTCAGGCCGAATTCCCGTTACGAATGGGACCACATTACGGCAAACCAGGCTATTTTCACAAAGAACCCGTAAGCCAGTTATTTTTCCCGGGCCACGGTGAGGCGCCGCCGCCGAAATCATAGTAGGCGCATTGAATGCGTCCTGGAATTTTCTGCGGCCCGCCCCGATACACGCTGTCGTGAAATGGTTTGCCGCGGTAATGTTTCATGTTGTCTGCCGCAAGCGCCGACAAACAAACACCGCAGCACAGCACAAGGACACAAGCACGACGTCAATTGCGCTATTCGATGGAAACCTGGGACGTCGTTGGCTGGCAACTTCGCTCCTTACCTATCTAACAGACCCGCTGATTCCTATATTCCCAAGAATCATAATTCAATCTCAACCACCGCCACATCGAATGCTGCCAGCACATGTTTGCCACTCACATGCGTATCGCTGACAAGTTCATACCTGGAACCGGGAAGTTCAACGATTTGCGAAGTGTCGGTCAGGTTGAGAAGGAAAATATATTCCCTGCTTGCGGTGGACCTGCTTACCACCTCTACGCCGGCGGGAGCGGGCAGGATTGGCGGAATGTGGAAACGATCGGCAAGAAACAGAAACAGCCGGTTATAGAATGCCTGGTCCGAGGAGTTGGCTCCTACATATACTACGTATCCGTTCCCGGAAGAATGCAGAGTGACCGCAGGTTTGCCCTCCATGCCGTGCCCGCGAAAGGTGGCCAAAACCTCCGCCCCGTGCAGTTCAATGCCTTCCATTACCCCAGCTACAAAACCATCTTCGTTCGATCCGAATGTGAGTTGATATTGTTTGTCAGCGCGCGGTTTTCCCGCGCCGGGAACACGGATACCGGCAATTTCAGCAAAGACCCCGGGCTCGATCGTTTCGCGAAAACCGCCATCGGTATCGCGTGTTCCCGCCTTTTGATCGATTACTAGAATGCCCCCGCGCTGGACATATGTAACAAGCCGCTGCGCCGCCTCATCTGACACCATGCGAAGACCCGGCGCCACCAGCAGCCGGTAATGGGACAGTTCGGCCCCGGCGGGAATGACATCAATATTCCTGTGAAGCATCTTCGCGCCCGAATAGAACCTCTGGAACTCGCCGTCGTAACCGGCAGTGGTGCGAAATGTATTGCCGCCCCAGAATCCCTGGTCCCATTCATTCTCGTAAGAAAAAATCATGCCAATATCGGAATGGGTGACAGCGTCGGCCAGCAGCGGTCCCAGCCGCGCGAACTCCGACTTCATGCGACGGAACTGGGGAGCAGCGGTTCCATAGGATCCGTCAAGCTCGAGCACGGAGACATAACCACTTTCGTTGCCTCCCAGAGGAGGACGCCACTCGAAATAGATGGTGCCGGCTGAGCCGTGTGCCAGATCAATGTAGGTCTGCAGCCGAACCGCGCTCGCCTCCGAATTGGGAGGAGCCTGCGAGAATTGCTCCGAAACCAGGAAGCGCTGGTCCTCACGCGAGCACCGGCTCAGGTCATGGTTCATTCCCGCATAGAATTGCGCCTCGAAGCTGCCATCGCCAGGCATGGAAGTGTAGTTGTCCCAGGCAGTCACATCGGTGAGGGCGGCAGCGGCAAAGACATCCACCGACCAGCGGGTATCTGGCCAATTCGTGAATACAAACTGTTTTTGCGCGTAATGCCGCACCAGGCCGGCCTCGAATGTCAGCCAGCGCAGAAACGAATTGGAAAAGAAACGGCGGTAATCCAAACGAGAGCCGGGGCGCCAGCCGCCTTCGGCGGAGTTAAGCGGAAATTCAATTTCATCCCAGTCGCTGTACTGGTTGCTCCATAGCGCGCCGCCCCAGGCGGTGTTCAAACGCTCAATAGTGTGGTATCGCGCTTTGAGCCAGTCACGGAAGGCCAGCAGCGCATAGTGATCGTAGTTCATAAATGGGAAGCCGGGTTCATTGCTAAGCTGCCAGCCAACCACCGCTGGATTATTCCCGTAACGGCGTGCCAGTGCGATGATCACGCGCTCGGCAGCCTCGCGCATCGGAGGACTGTCGATGGAAAATCCTTTACGCCCGCCATAGGTAAAGGGTCCACTCTCGTTTGCGCCCAGCACATTAGGATGTAGTTTGCGCAGCCAGGGTGGAATCGCCGCGGTAGGCGTGGCCAAAACGACCGAGATGCCGTTCTTGGATGCCAGATTGACGGCTTCATCCATCCAGTCGAAATGGAAGACGCCAGGCGCGGTCTCGAAGAACGCCCAGGCAAACTCGCCCATGCGCACCAGGTTGAAACCGATCTCCCGCATCTTGGCAAAATCTTCGGCCCAACGCTCATGCGGCCACTGCTCGGGGTAATACGATGAACCCATCCAATAAGCGCTCCACCACGGCTGGGCTGCCGGTGGCCGAGCGCTTTGCCCAAATGCAATTGTGGGAACGTATGGAGCGATGAAGGCTGCTGCAATGGAAGAAATGACTTCTCGTCGTGTGAGTTTCACCGATAGTCTCGCCACTCAATCCAAGAATAGACTTTACTGCGCACCAGCGGCCATCTGCAATGGAGAAAACCGCCTTTTATATGGATTTTTCACAGCTTTCGTCCGTGCCGGTATTGGCTGGGAGTCATTGAAGTCCAGCCCTTAAATACCCGGTGGAAGAAGGGCGGATCGGAAAATCCACAGGATTCTGCGATGGATTCTATGCTCTGGTCCGTGGTGCGGAGAAGAACGCAGGCGCGCTCGATGCGGCGGCGCTGCAGAAAGCAGACCGGGTTCGTCCCGGTGATGCGCTTGAATATCTTACGGAATTGCACTTCGCTCAGGTAGATTCGTTTGGCCAGGTCGGCGACAGCAAGGTCTGGGTCTCCGAGATTTTTCTCGATGCATTCAAACACAGGGAGCACCCGTGGGAGTTGCGACAAGGAGGCAGCCCCGGTGTTTACCTTGAACCGCGGCCCTTCGGTGCGAAGAATACGCAGCAAGACAGAGGTCACTTCGGTATCCATGATGGTGCGCCAGCCGGGCGCTTTAACGGCAAACTCCCGCGCCAGCAGCTTCGAGTTGATACCGTAAAATCCATCGGCGCTTGCGCGTATGTGGGCGGGCGCGCCCAGCATGGTGAGCATATTGATGGCGCCGAAAACATGAGCGTGAAAATGGACGGCAATCAGGTGCGTGTTTACCTTCTCATCCTGCCCCACAAAGTGCTCCACACCCTGGGGAATCAACATCGTGTCTCCGGCGCTATAGTGGAATCTGTTGCTGCGCGTGCCTGTCCATCCCCAGCCGCTTCCCCGTTCGAACCAAAACCACATGGAATCGTTAATGACCCGAGGACCAACCTTCCAACTTTCCCGCCACTTCCACTCGATGGCAGAGATGGCTTCGATGCGCACCGCGCGGATCCATTGCTCCAGTTGCGCCGCATCCACTCCGCCAACTGCAGGGAATGGGCTGAAGGTCTGCGGATCGCGGACCAGGTCTCCGACCGTGTTGGGTAGAAAGATTGCCCGAGGCACGGTTTCAAAAAGTACACCAATTTGAGCAGGTTGTCCATTTACACTTTATGTCCCCAGCCCTAATATTAGTAGGGGGATCATGGAGCGAGGGTGTGGCGCAAAAATCACGATTTAATAACGATTTGTACAATCAGCAGGAAACGGCAAGGGCCATTTCAACGTTAATAAATATCCTATGGTGAGAAAAAAATGAAGATCACGCGACGCCACGCTATTCAGACCATCGGCTATGGCCTTTGTGCGCCGCTCGTGGGCAGTGTCGCCTGGTGCGAGTCACCGCAAACCCGACCATCCGGCGGCTGGTCGCCGGCCTGGGACCGCGCTGTGCTGGAAGGCGTGCTCGCTCACTGGGACCGCGAATATGATGCCAAGGCTTCCCTGCTCTCAGCCCATCGTGGCCCTGAGTACAATTACCAGTCAAGCTTGCGCAACATGGTGGTGCATCCCACGCGTGACTCGTTCGAGTATGCCCTGATGTTGCTCGAATCTGGAGACGCTGCCCGGCACGACCGGGCGTTGAACGTGCTGGATCGTGATCTACAGTTGCAGGAGACCGATCCTAAGAGCCGCTGGTGCGGCATCTGGCCTTACTACCTGGAAGAACCATTGGCTAAGATGTCTGCCGCTGACCTGAATTGGGCAGACTTTAACGGCGCGCTACTGCTGGTCACATTGTTCAGGCACGAACAGAAGCTGCCGGCTGAACTGGCCAAGCGTACGCGCGAGGCGATCCGGCAAGCGGCGTATGCCATCCAGCGCCGGAACGTTACTCCTTATTACACCAATATTGCTGTGCAGGGGAGCTTTGTCACGCTTGCCGCAGCCGAACTGCTCGAAGATAAAGAACTCACCTCGTATGCCCTGGAGCGCATACGGCGAGTCGCGGCCACAGTGGATGAATCGGGAAGTTTTGCCGAATACAACAGCCCCACATATGCGCACGTAACCCTTGAGAACCTTACCCGCATTCTGACCTTCGTGCACAATCCGGAGGCGCTGGCAATTACCGAACGCATGCACGAACGTATCTGGATGCATCTCGCCGCGCACTGGCATCCACCCACGCGGCAGTTTGCCGGTCCTATGAGCCGGGCATACTCCAATGATGTGGGCTCTCCTCTGTGGCTGCAGAAGGCTACCGGCAACCAGCTTGCGTTTCTCACCATGGATCAGATTCGAGCCAACCCTCCAAGCGAGAGCGGGGACGTGGTCCTGCTTGCTTACAAGTGCTCAAAGGGATTGCTTCCGCAGTTTCTGCGGCTGGAGCGAAGCCACCAGCATCGTGAAATTTTTGTGAGCGGGCAAAAGCTGGTTGACAACCTGAAGATATCGGAACGAGACGTTCCGGTATTGCCGATTGAGGGCACAACTTATTTGACGCCGGCGTTCTCACTGGGTTCGGCAAATCGTTCTGACTTCTGGGTGCAACGCCGTCCGCTCATTGCATACTGGGGAGGCCCGCAGCGGCCACCGCAATGCATGCAGTTGCGCGTCATGAAAGACGACTACGACTTCGCTTCCGGACTCTTCTATGCAGTGCAAGAGGCGGGTTGCGTGCTCGGCGCGATTGCCTTCCGCTCCAACGGAGGCGATAAGCATCCATCACTCGACCCTGTTCGGAATGGCGTCTTTCATCTAACGCGGCTTTGCGCCCAGTTCCTCTTCCCCGTGTGGCAACCAGAGTGGCGGATGCTTGTGGATGGTAAGCCGGCGCAAGACACGAGCGCGCCGCTTCCCTTCTCGAGCCGCATTTCCATTGACACCGGCTCTTGTATGCTTTGGCTTCAGATCCGTACTGCGACCTTTGGAAAATCTGATCCGAGCCTTCGCTTTGTGCGCGAGGCCAACGCCGCGCACCTCGATCTTGTGCTGTTCGAGGCCGCGGAGCAGCAGGCATTGCACTGGTCTGATGTGAATGAAGCCGGATGTTCATTCACGCTGGCGATGGAAGACCGCCGCAATTCGCTGGCTCATTTCGACCGGCACTGCGCGGCAAAGCATTTCGCGGCGACACAGCTCGGAGAACGCAATCACTTCACGTGGGCGAGCCCGGCTACGCCGCTCGAACTCACCGTGCAGCGCGGGGTGCATCCTGTGGCCCAAATGGATGCCGGCTATGACGAGCGCGCAAACGGCAAAGCGGTGCCGCTAGTGCGGCTGAGCGATGAGAAGATTTTGAACTCTTCGCAACCCACCCGCTCAAGTGTGGCTCTCAAGGGTGTAAAGTAGTGCGCCCCACCCCCTGTTACTGAAAGTAGTCGAATTAGAGTTAACCCATTCATTTTCAATGATATACGGCGCTTCCTGAAGTAGTGTCGAAGTTGTCTTGATGAGCCTCGATAGAAGTTGAATTTTGACGGCCTGCCCACAGGCAGCCGGCGGGACGCCGGCGCTACTTCAGGCAACGAACTTTCAAAGACGTTGGAGCGCATCCTGGGATGCGCTTTAGGGAAACACACCTCCGGGAATTAATGATGGGCCACGATTTGTTGAAATGCAATGTTCGCGCGCCAGCTCCCAGGTGAGTCCCATGCCGCGCTGCGCGGTATCCATCGCCTCTGCAACTCCGAAGCCAAGTGACCACAGATAGCGCCGGTAGGCGAGAGTCGCCTCCCAATCAAGCACCGGAGCAGCTATGGGATCGCGAGTGCGGCGCCGGTCGAGCACAACGTGGGCGGCAGCATAGGCGACCCGGCTGCGAAATTTTACCCCGCTCACGCGCGGCAGGATGCGCTCACTCAGCTTGTATTGGGAAAAGGTGCCATTCTTACGCGGAAGATGAAGTGCCAGTGGCATGCCAGATATTTACCCTGCGACAGCCTCGAGGCCAGAAGCATTTTTCCAGAGCCGCTTGACGGCGCTCACGGAAGAGCTCAATAGGCCGTCGCTCAACGGAAGGTGCGGCTCGAGCACAACCGGGCCACTGTATCCGCTTTGCCTGAGGATGTGAAAAAGCGCGGCGTAGTTGATGATGCCCCGGCCGGGTTCCACCCAGATGGGCGCGCTCGCCGGGTCGCCGGCAACAATATCTTTCACGTGCAGGTGCCGTATCAGATCGATGAACCGGGTTACTTCGCCGGTGGGATCTTTTCCCTGCTGCCACGCGCAGTTCCCAGGATCGTAATTCAGGAAAAGATTGGCCGCGCGACTGCCGCGAATCATCTCTGCCGCGTGGGTCCCTGTGTCTGCCCAGCAGGTGGGCTCGGGCTCAAGCAGCAGCGTCAGGCCGTGTGCGTTCGCGGCAGCGGCGGCTTCGGCCAGCCACTCTCCGCGCTCTTTCCAATGTTCCCGGGCTATCGATTCTCGATCCTGCGTTCCCTGGGATTTCGTCTTCTCGAAACCAAACACCAGCAGCGTGTGGACCCGCCAGCGCACGGCCAATTCGGCTGCGGGGGGAAACAGTTCGCGCATCTCCACCTGAAAATCCTGGTACGTGCGCGCGTGTTTGAACAAACCTGGAGAGAGGGCGGTGATTTCCAGATTGTCGTTGCGGACAATCCGCTCGACTTCGCGGAGTTCGTCAGCCGCGCAGCAAGGGATGCGGCCGGAGCGCAGCATTCGCAGGTCAAACGAACGAATGCCGAACCTGGCGGCTTGCTGTACGGCGCGCCGGAAGTCGAAATGCAATTCGTCGGAGACGATGCCCAGCCTCACGCGGGAACCTCCATGCTGCGAATACCCAGGCGAGCCTGCAAATCTTTGAGATCGACTCGAGCGCGGGTTCCCGCAGACTCGTAAAAACCCCGCACCACAACCATGTCAGCGAGTCCGGCGGCAACGGGCACGGGAAGTTCCTTGCGGTCGCGGATGGCTTCCAGAAACATGCGGTGCTGGTTGAGCGGCTGATTGTCGCCCATGGAGAGAGCCGGTATCTCCAAAAGCTGCTCCAGCTTTGCGTTGGCGCGAAGCACCATTCCCGTAAAGGGAGCGGCGCCGGCTTCGAGCAAAAGCCAGCGATTGCTCACATAGGTGGCCGAGCCTTTTGTGCCGTGAATCGAGAGTTCTTCGCCGCGCGCGCTCCAAGCATGGTCGAGAGTCGCGGTGATGCCGCCTTCGAGCTCTAATATTGCAGAAGCCGAGTCTTCGCCTTCGAGGTTGGGGCAGTGCAGGTTGCGGGTTACGCCATAGACATGGGTAACCGAGCGCCCGGTCATCCACTGGAACAGATGGATGAGGTGCACGCCCAACTGGACGAAACCTCCGCCGCCGGTTTGCTCGACTGAGCCCCGCCAAATTCGTCCGCCCTGCTGAGCACGGGCAGACCATGCCAGCCCACCGGGATGCATCACCCGGCCACAAAGTTTTACCGGATCGCCGAACCAGCCCTCGCGCAACATGCGCGCCAGGTCGTGCATCAGCGGCTGGTCGAGGTAACTCATATAGATGCCGCAGCGACCGCGCCCTCGGTTCGAGGCTTCTACGATCGCGACCGCGTCATCGAGGGTGGCGGCAATCGGCTTTTGCAACAGCACGTGCTTGCCCGCCGCCAGCGCAGCAACCGCCTGCTCGCGATGCATGTGATTGGGGGTGTTGAGCACAACAATATCAACGGCGGGTTCGAGGGCGGTTTGAAAGTCGGCTGTCACGGTGGCGGGAATGCCGTCTTTCTTAAAATAGGCAGCGGCCTTTTCCGCCATCGGCAAGTCAATATCAATACAGAAGGACACCTGGACGAAGTCGAGGCTGCGGTAGATCGGCCAATAGCGTTCTGCCACGCCGCCACAGCCGACAAATGCACACCGTAACATAGTTATGGTTCCGTTCAGGCTCCAAGTTTCGCCGGCACCGCCGGCTGACGCGCGCCCGGCTGCCGCGTCAGGTAAAGCGCAATTGCCGTTCCTGCAAGGGTCACCAGGGTAAGCACGATCTGCTGCTGGCGTGTCAGAGGAAGATAAATCATCACCGCGCCTACCAGCATGACGGCGGAGGCGATGAGCCGGTCTGCGATCTGGCGTTCGTGAAAGATGAGCCATCCCGCCAGCACCGCCAGTATGATCCCGGCCCGCTTGAGGCTGATGGTGATGACCACATCGATGTAGTTGTGCGATTCGAATTGCAACAGCAGGGTGAGCGCGTCTGACAGACCCGCCAGGGGAATCCATTTGATGGCCAGCGGCGCGGCATTGCCGGGAGCGCCGCGGCGCATCAGCAACGGGATGCCGAAGAACAGGAGCAGCATGATGGCATACGCCCATCCGTAAGAAAAAGCGTCGGACATCATCACCAATTTTTTGTCGAGAGGATTGGTGAGCGAGAGAATAAAGCTCACCGCCAGCATGTAACGGCTGCCGCGCTCGCGGAGCACGGCCTTGAATGGTTCGAAAATGCCGGCGCGAAACGCCTCGCGGTGCATCAGCAAGGAACCCAGCACCACGAAGATCACACCCTCCGATTTGAGCAAAGGCGGTATTTCGCCCAGCATCACATTGCCGGTAAGCAGCAGGAAGACCGGGGTAAACGCCAGAAACGGAATGGTGAGCGAGAGCGGCGAAACCTGCACCGCGCGGTAATAGAGCAGAACGCTGAATGCCACCAATGCCGTATCCACAAGCAGGTACACCAGATAAGAAATACGCGGCGAGGCGCCGATGGAGAAGCTGGCGGCGCTGACGTCAGGATGGATGGCGGGCACTACCCCGCTCCACCATCGCACGGCCAGCATGATGGTAAGAGCAGCAGCTACGGTGAAGCGGATCCAGAAAGTGGTTCGCAACAGGTCATGGTCGCTCAGGGCCTTCTTGCGGGTCACGTCCATCACCACGTTGGAGAGGGAGGTGGCGCTGGCTAACATCAGGCCTATCGTGAACGGATTCATCAACGCTTACCTCGCCTGCTTTTCATCGCGGCTCTTAGAAAACACGGGAGCTATAAATAATGTCCTACCGTAAAGAAACCGGGGCTAAGCCCAAAACTCTGCGAGCCTTACCCCGGCTTAAAAGCCGGGGCTCCCACCGTGCGCCGCAAGCGGCGCAATAGGACATAACTTCACATTCTGAACGACTTACGGCACAGCTAAAGCTGTGCCCTCCGAAAGATCGCACGGAAATTGAGTTTTTCCGCAACCTCTTTAATCATGCTCCGATACTTGTCTCGAATCTGCTATCCACTTTGATTATGAAGCAGCTCCTGACTGCTTGTTGTATCACTAAAACGTTATCTCAATCCCAAGTCCTATGGTTCTGCCTCCAGTTACCTGGAGGTCTCCGAAGTTGGTGTTGAGGTTGTACTGCCCGGTCGCGGCGTTGAGGCTCGATGTCAGTGTGTGCTGGGAGGTCGAGCCGGAGCCTAAAAAGAAGTTGGCGTGATTCAATACATTGATGGCATCGCCGCGAAGCTGCAGCCTGACTCGTTCCCCTAGGGAAAAGCTCTTGCGCAGACTGAGGTCGTAGTAGATGGTACGCGGGTTGCGAGCATTGCCCATGGTGCGGGGCGCGTCTCCCAGAGCAGGATTGTTCACCGATCCGGGCACGGCAAAGGCAGCCGGATTCAAATACCCGCCACCGTTGATCCCAAATGGATCGCTACGCCAATTTGGATTGATCAGCGGCTGACCCGGAACGATGTTGGGACGCAAGAAGGCATCCTGGATCGCTGTACCGTTACCTCCGATGTTTGTGCTGCCGGCTGCTGTCGAAACAAAGTAACCGGGAGTGCCAAGCACAACCCAAAGGGGATAACCCGACTGCGCCGAGAATATTCCTGAGGTCTTCCAGCCGCCGAAAAGCTGGTTGAACAAACCATTCCCCAGATTGAGGACCCGGTCTTTTCCAATGGGCAGGTCCCAGGTATAAGCTCCGGTGACGTGAACCGGAGTATCGAAGGTCGAAAGTGAACGCTCTCCGTTGAGCGTGTAAGGGAGCTGCGGATGCGCGAAGCCGTAGACGTCTGTGACCGTCGAGTCCAGAGATCCGGAAGAGGCATTGTCCAGCGACTTCGACCAGGTAAAGCTGCCCAACAGCGTAAGCCCGGCGGCAGCACGGTGTTGTACTCTGGCGTAGAAGGCGTTGTAGTGGGAGCTGGCAGTACGGTCGTAGGCGCTCATGATGGGGTTGTTATAGAACTGCTGATAGGGACGCAGAGACTCGATCAGAATCATATTGGTGCCAGGGTAGTACGGGTTGGGGATATTGCGAGCGGTGAAATTCTGGTGCGATGCAATATCGGCAAGCAGTGTGTTCAAGGGAGGTACGTTGACATCAACAGGCTCCGAGAAGAGATGGATGCCATGCTGGCCTGAATACGAAGTCTCAATCACAGTACGCGGACCCACCTGAAACTGCAGCGAGAATGACCACAACTGCACATAGGGAACGGCGTCGCTCTGGCTCACAAACGGCAAAGCGCCGGTAGACGAGAAGCTGAGCAGCGGTCCGCTGGTGAGCGTAGTTGGAACTCTTCCGCTGGTTGAAACCGGATTGGTGATGTAGTTGACCCATTGAGCCGGATCCGTTCCACCCTGCGCGCCCCCGATGCTCTGCGGGGTGGAAGCCAGATCGGGAACAACGCTGTTGCCGATCCCGCTCAGCGGCGTGTGGATCAAAGAATAAGCGCCGCGCACTGTCATGAAGCTCACTGGTGCGTAAGAAAAACCAACACGCGGCTCAAAGCCGTGGTAGTTGGTCGGCCACAGCGTTTCCGCCAGCCCATTGTGCCCGGAAAACAGGAAGGCGCCGCTGGTAGCCAAGCCATTCAGCGTACCCGGGACGCCGGGAAACACTGTCCCCTGCAGGTCATTCTTTTCTTTGCGTGGCGTCTCCAGGTTGTAGCGCATTCCAAAGTTCAAGGTGAGTTTGGAGAGCACCTTCCAGTCGTCCTGGACATAGAGGCCGAGATATTTCCAGCGGTAATAGAAAGGTTGGGCAGAGCGAATGGCATAGGTTGAAATCAGTCCGAGATCGAAGCTGGCCAGCGAGCTGCCGCCAATGCTGCCGTTATTGGTGAGATTGCGATTGAAGCTGTATTGGCCACCATACAGGTCGGAATCGTCCAGGCGGTTGAGCTGCAGGGCCCGCCATTCACCACCGAACTTGATCGTATGTTTCCCCAGCAGCATCGAAAAGTCGTCTCCGACGCCGAAATTCACATCGAGCGAACGTCCGCCATCGGCCTGGTTTCCGCCAGAGCCGATGGAAGAGAGTCCCTGGCCAAAGGCGAAGGTCGGGAAACCCTTCCCCAGGACCGCAGGCGTTAATCCCAGCATGGCGCCATAGTCTTTGTTGAGCGAGGCTGCCGTGGGCCCGCGGAAGCGGTCGCTGCGCAGATAGCTTAGGCGCAGCTCATTCACCCGGCTGCCGCCGAAGGTGTGGGTGTAGTTGATGGCGGCATTCTGCGAGGTAATGGTGTCGGTAGCGATCTGGTTCGCGGGCGAGGTTGGGCCGAAGAAATCATAACGAAGGCCGCTTACCGGAACTCGCGTGTAGCGCACAAACACATGATCGGAGTCGCGAAAATCGTGGTCTACGCGAATGTTATAGCGATTGTCTGTATTGGTGACGGCCCGATCGGTAAGCGCATTATTTCCGTCGCTGTCATAGGAGCCGTCCGGATGCAGAAAGCGCATAAAGTGCCCGGTGTTCGACAGGGTCGGCTGCAAACCGTTCAGGAATTGCGCAATTGGATTTGCCATAACTTCGGAAGCAAGGCTGTCATTGGGAACGTGCACGTACTTTGTCGACGGCGTGAGTTGTTTCCCTATAGGAAACCCTTGCGCGTTGAGATTGAACTGGTAATAGATTCCTCCCACGCGCGGCGCAGCTAATGCCGCGGCGTAGCCTTGTGTCCTAAGAATGGTCTGATCGAGCAAGTCGAGGCTGTTGTGGAAATTGCCCTGGAGCTCATCCGGCGTGGCCACCCGCCGGCGAATCAGGTTCTGGTCGGTGGCCCGCAAGGGCTCCACAGAAGTAAAGAAAAAAGTGTTCTGCTTCAGCGACGGAAGAGGAATGGGACCGCCAAAGGTCCCGCCAAACAGGTTCTGATGTTGTTCGGGCGGACTGGCGGAACCGAAGGTGTTGGCCTCTAGAAATGGCTCTTTGTGCCGCCAGCCCGCTGAGCCATGATACTGGCTGGTTCCGCTCGCCGTGGATTGATTAATGATGCCGCCGCCGGTGCGTCCGTACTGCGCCGGCAGGCCGTTCTCCTGGACTGTGACTTCGTGAATGCTATCAGCGGAAAAAGTCACCCCCGCGCGCGGATAGCCGGAGAGCGTAACGTCGAAACCATCCACAAGCTGCGAAGCCGAACCCGGCCGGCCGCCGCTGATGGCGAGTGACGCGCCAGGAGTGTTCGGCTGGGTGAAGATTCCCGGATTTTCGCTCTGAATGCCACCGCTGTATTGCGGGTCCCCTTGCACTCCCGGGGTGAGGGTTGCCAACTCCAGCGCGCTGCGCTCGGGATAAGGAATATCCAGCGCCAGTTTTTTATCGGCCACGGAAGACAGCGTGGGCGAATTCAGCGAAAGCAACTCCGCCTGATCGCGCACTTCAACAGCAGTGCTGGTGGCGCCGACTCGCAGTTGTATATTTACAGTCCTGGTGCTGGCGGTTTCTATCTGCACCGAGTCAACAATAGCTTTCTCGAAGCCCATCTTCTCTACGGTGATGCGGTACTCCCCTGGCTGCAGCGATGACGCGCTATACACACCCCCACTGCTAGTCTGCACCCGAAGCACTGAATTGGTCTGGATGTTGGTGACAACTACATTCGCGTCAGCTACTACGGAATGCTGCTGGTCTTCGACCAGGCCGGTTAAACTCCCTGTACTTGTTTGTGCATACGCCAGCAAGGCGATCCATAGCGCAAGTATTCCAACAAATGCCGTTTTCATTTTTCCCTCCTAAATCGCGCATGACCGCTGGCGCCACCGGTTGTAGAAACCGGTCTTCAGTAGTCACGCTTGCCCTACCATCTGCTAATCATCGTGCGTTGCCGGCCGTCAAAATCGAATTGTTTGCCGGGCCGCACTTGGGAAACGATTTGCGGACTTTACTGCCGGTGGCGAGCGAGCACAATTGAGAAAACTAGGTTTTATATGGACTTTTCGATCTTGCAACGTTCTAAGGTTTATCTCTACAGGATGCGCCCGAGGCCGCAGTTGTGAGTACGGCGGCCTGGGGCTGTTGCGATTCTTCTTTCCGATTGTGAGCTACGGGAGCGCTTCCAGATAGGTGTCGGTGAATCTAATCTCATCGTAGAAGACTTGCTGCTGTGTTGGCTGGCGGTCCCGATATGGGCCGTAGAAAACATCGAATGAATTGTTCGGATTGGGCGTGCCCGCCGGCGGATTTTTGTAGGGAATGGTGCTGGGATCGTATCCGACCTTGCCCGTCCAATAAATAATCTGGTTTCCGTTCTGCCAAACCTTGATCTGGCCGTTTCCGGTGTAGTCGGGAATCAACATCACCACAAAAGTCGTCCACGCATCGAACGGGATCGTCCCGCCGCCGATGATGATCGGGGTGGCAGAAGGATTGCCAAGCGTATCGTTATTAAGCACCCAGAACTCGAATGAGACGGCATCCGTTGTTGCGCTGGTGATCTCCAGCCGTACCGGAGGACCGTAAGGCGAACCCTGCCACCATTGGGCGAGCATGAGCTTGGTGCCGGGCTGGGGAATCTGGAAGGTCGCGCTGCGCAACTCGAGGGCAAACCCGGTATAGCGCTTCACTCCCCAGGTGAGCGCGAATGAGTCGTTGCCGCTGCAAAGGCGATGGTTGACCTTGTCAACCTGGCCGGAGCTGGTTGGATCTTGCGCATCGATCTCCATACCAATTGAATGGCCGCTGTTATAACCCTGACTTGGACTGATCCAGGGAGAACGCACCCAGCTTGCTTGTGGCACAGGTTTGTAAATCACGGGATAGGTGACGCCATTTTCTGTGAGACTTCCATCAGAGTTAATGATTGCACCATTGGCGGGCTCTGCCGTGATATGGCGAAAGGTCGCCGCATTCGCGGAAAAACAAAACAGCATCAACGCTGAAATAACCCATAGGATGACGTCCGGCTTTAGCGCTCCAGACTTTTCTCTCAGTTGACTCAGCATGTGATCTCCTTCAATTTTTGAAGTTGAATTCTGTGATCAGGGGAGATGCATTGTGATACACGCCCTGCGAGGGCGTATAGAGACAAACCGCTCAATAATGTGTATTTTTCGGTTGTCTGCGAGTCGGACATCCAGTCTCAGTTTGCCAGTCTCGGCTTTCGGTGACGGATGCAGCAATCATGCCCACAGACGCGTTATAGGATTTCATTATTTGAAATATCAATTTTTCTTATTGGTTTCGAAAAGTGCACCTTTTGGAGCGAAAGCTCAATGTACATGCCACGAGAGCTTGAGTACTATCCCACACCGCAACACTGAAAGCGTTTGAAAGCGCTTTCAATTCAGGCGCCAAGGTGGGCCGTCGCTCTGAAACTTGGGCCGGGGTTGGTGCGATTCGCGCACGCCAATCTGGGAAGCAAGAATTCCGTTCGAGAAAGCTTTGTCGTCAGGCAGCAAAGCAAGTGGAACCCGAAAATAATCCACGCCGAGGAGAATCCGCACCATGAGATTAATCTGCACCACGAGTAGATTATCCGTGAACAATATTCGTCTTACGATTGCCGCGCTGGTATGCGCGTGCTCCATCCTGCTCCCCTGCGCCCATGCGCAGATGGCGATCGACAGCTTCGATGGCCCGGTAACGCAGAACGAGATCAATTCGTTCAAGTCCTATATTTTGACTTTGAAACCAGCCACATGGGACGGCTCCTCCGGCAACACCACCACCAACATGGCCAATGAATATGCCCAGGGGCATAGCGGCGAAAACATCAAGGCCATGGGGCTTATGTATGAGATCACCGGCGATACCGCCATTCTCGACCGCATGATTTATTTTTGCGACGTGCTGCTGTCGCAGCGCAACGATATTCTGCCGGCTCCCAATGGCCAGACCGTCTATTGGACGGGAACCATCGCCCCGGCATGGGATAACGCGCCCAACGCCGGAGATCCATCTTCGGCGAGCGGCGATGGCACCGGACACCTGGCCAACTGTGCCCGGTTGATCCTACAAACACCCGCGATCTGGAATACGACGGTTGCCATCGGCGATCCCTTTGGACATGGCGCCACTTATCTGGACCGGGCCAAGACCTTCGTAACACAAGCCGATATCAGCTTCGACAACTTCTTCTTGCGCTACGAATTGGACCTGTCGGACCAAAATCACCTCAAGTACTGCAGCACGTGCCCCTACCAGCCGGGCAATCAACTTCCCTGGAACCAGGAGATGATGTTCACGTATCCCCTGCAGAACCTGGCCATCGCCCACAGCATTTTGGGGGACGATCCCACGCGCGTCTCCAAGTACGACAACATCGTGCAGGTCAATCTCAGCCGGTTCTTTAACGATACCGCGGTTCGCCTGATCTATACCGACAGCAAAGGCAACACCGCCTACGACTGGGCTTACACGCCTTTCTACCAGACGGGCGAAGATTCCAACCATGGCAGTCTGGACGTTGCCGGATTTTCCCGGGCGTACACTTCAGGCCGCTATGGCATTACCGCAGCTATGATGACTCCGTTTGCCAACACGTTCGTGGATGTGATGATCCTGGGTCCGGGAAATTACGCCGGAACCGTGGAAGGAGCCTGCGGCAGCGGACACGCCGCATGCACAACCTATATCCGCAGCGGATATCTCTTGCTGGCGGAATTTCGCCCTGATGCTTATTACAACATGATGGGCGCCGACCTCACGGCGGGCGGCACCACGACGAGCACCGATGAATTCTCACGCTTCGAGTGGGTGAAAAACCGGCGCTACCTGGCGTCTTCGCAAAATTTTTCCATTTCAGCCTCGCCCAGCTCGCAGACAGTAACAGCGGGGGGAAGTACGAGCTATACGGCGAGCGTAAGTCCGAGCAATGGCTTCAATAGCTCGGTCAACTTGAGCGTGAGTGGGGTACCGAGCGGAGCGACGGGGAGCTTCAATCCGACTTCGATCAGTGGGGGCTCGGGCTCTTCCACGCTCAGCGTTGGAACCGCACTCTCAACGCCTGCCGGCACTTATACTCTCACCGCTACCGGCACCAGCGGCACGCTCACTCACAACGCTACGGTAACTTTGGTCGTGAACCCACCACCGCAGGTGGCGGCGCCAATCTTCAATCCCGGCGGTGGCTCGTACTCGGCGGCTCAGTCAGTGACCATCTCCACGGCGACCAGCGGAGCTTCCATCCGCTACACGACCGATGGCAGCACGCCCAGCGAGACTGCCGGCACGCTCTACAGTGGGCCAGTGTCGATTGGCAGCACGACGACGCTCCAAGCTATCGCCTACGAAAGCGGCATGAGAGACAGCGCAGTCAGCAGCGCAACCTACACGATCAACTTGCCGCAAGTGGCGGCGCCAACGTTCAATCCCGGGGGCGGCTCTTACTCGGCGGCTCAGACGGTGACCATTTCCACAACGACCAGCGGCGCTTCGATCCGCTACACAACCGATGGCAGCACGCCCAGCGAAACTGCCGGCACACTCTACTCGGGTCCGGTGACTATCAGCAGCACGACTACTCTGAAGGCAATTGCTTACGAGAGCGGCATGAGCGACAGTGCAGTCAGTAGTGCTACTTACACCATCAGCCTGCCGCAGGTGGCTGCACCTACGTTTAATCCTGCTGGCGGCAACTACAGCGCTGCTCAATCTGTGACGATCTCAACCACGACCAGCGGCGGCGCCTCTATACGCTACACCACTGACGGTAGCACGCCCAGCGAGACTGCTGGCACGCTTTACAGTGGCCCGGTATCTATCGCCAGTACGACGACGCTCAACGCCATCGCCTACGAGAGCGGCATGGTTGACAGTTCGGTCAGCAGCGCCACCTACACCATCACCATTACTGGATTGCCGAATGGGTGGACAGATTCCGATATCGGCAACCCAAGCCTCGCCGGCAGCGCCACCTTCAGTAACAATACCTTTACCATCAAGGGCAGCGGCGCGGATATTTATGGCACGTCAGATCAATTCAATTACGCCTATGTGTCCAACAGCGGCGACCTGACCATTACCGCTCGTGTCGCCAGCCAGACCAATACCAATGGCTGGGCCAAGAGCGGGGTGATGATCCGGGAAACTACGGCGGCGAACTCGGCCTACGTTGGCATCTACGTCACGCCCTCGAACGGCATCGATATGCAATACCGCTCCGCGACGGGCGCCAGCGCCACCGACCTGGCACGCGCCAGCGGCATCGTCGCGCCCTATTGGGTACGCCTGGTGCGCTCCGGAAACACGTTCACTGGCTACCGCTCAGCCGACGGGGTCACGTGGACGCAGGTCGGATCTATCAGCGTCACCATGGCAAGCGGCGTCACCTCAGGGCTGGCGGTGTGTTCGCACAACACCGCAGCTTTGAGCACCGCTACGTTTGACAACGTCAGCATCAGCACTCCGGCGCCGGACTTTTCACTGTCAGCGTCTCCAGCTTCGCAGACAGTGACCGCAGGCGGTACAACCAGTTACACGGCAACGGCCACCGCAGTCAACGGCTTCAGCGGAAACGTGGCGTTGAGTGTGAGTGGTCTGCCGGCAGGAGCGAGCGGCAGCTTCAATCCAGCTTCGGTGAGTGGCTCCGGATCTTCGACGCTGAGTGTTGTCACTACCAGTTCGACTCCGGCGGGGACGTATACACTCACTCTCACCGGTGCAAGTGGCAGTTTGTCTCACTCGGCCACGGTAGCTTTAACGGTAAACGTACCTGACTTTTCGATTTCAGCGACGCCGGGTTCGCAATCCGTAACCGTGGGCGCCGGCACGAGCTACACGGCGACTGTAAGCCCGCTGAATGGCTTCAACGGGACTGTCAGTCTGGGCGTAAGCGGGTTACCGAGCGGGGCCACGGGGAGCTTCAGTCCGGCTTCTATCAGCGGTGGTTCGGGTTCTTCGACGCTGAGCATTTCAACTTCAAGCACAACCCCCACGGGCACTTACACCTTGACGATCACCGGCACAAGCGCAAGCTTGTCGCACTCAACCACCGTGAGCTTGACGGTCAATTCATCCAGCGGATTGCCCGCAGGATGGAGCGATAGTGACGTTGGAACTCCGTCACTGGCCGGCAGCGCCACCCTTAGCTCGGGCGTGTTCACGATCCAGGGTAGCGGAGCGGATATTTGGGGCACTTCCGACAACTTCAACTATGCCTCCGGATCCGTGTCCGGAAACGTCACGATCACAGCGCGCGTAGTCAGCCAGGATAATACGAATGCCTGGGCCAAGGCTGGGGTCATGTTGCGTGAGACCACGGCTGCCGATGCGGCGTATGCATTCGTTATGGTGACCCCTGGCAAAGGAGTCGCCATGCAATACCGTCCTTCCACCGGCGCAAGCGCGGTGAATCTGGCCCAAACTGCAGGTCCAATCGCGCCTTACTGGGTGCGGCTGGTGCGCTCAGGCAGCACTTTTACCGGCTATACCTCATCCGACGGAGTCACATGGACGCAGCTTGGCACAATCGGCATTAGCATGGCCAGCAGCGTACAGGCGGGTCTGGCCGTGACTTCGCACGATGATACGCAACTTAACACGAGTACCTTCGACAACGTCAGCACACAGTAACAGCATTTCCCATGCCGAGCTTGCCCACAGAAGCATTAGGGCGAGCTCGGCATTCTTCGTTCGTTGTGCATCACCGCTATTACAGCCCGCTATGTGCGCTACGTCTGCCATGGCACCAGCATTGATAATGCGAACGCCATCGCCGAGACCCAGATCATAGGACAGTAAATGAAAGCGCGGCCGCGGCCATGATTTTTCAGCAAACGGCTGCCATGTTTTTGTTCGTTAAGATCCTGGCGCGCAGCCGGACATCGCAGGAATCCAGGGGCTATTGATGCCGCGTAAATTAATGTCCTATCCGCAAAGAACCCGGGGCTATAAAGCCCAAGACTCTACGAACCTTTACCCCCGGCTGAAGCCGGGGGCTCCCACCATGCGTCGCAAGCGACGCGTCAGGACATATTTCATGCAGGCGTCAATAAAGTCCAAACATTTTGAACGACAACGGCACGAGGAAACTCGTGCCTTGATATCTGTCTTCTCGTACTCCGGGTTCTTCCGCAGGCTCTAAACTCGTCCTGATACGTGTCTCGGAACTTTCAGTCCGGATCAATTATGAAACAGCTCTAGACTTACCATTTGAAGGTGTTGCTATAGCCTTCATGTGCGGATTTCCCGTATAGTTTGATTATGCTCATTGCTGGTTCGAGCATGCGAAAATTCTTATAGCGTCCCTCAAATGGCCCGCCTGTCAGCGACTCCGACAATTGACGAATACCTCCGCAAAAGATTAATGCCCGTGGAGGGCGCGATTCCCCACCTGGCTGGAATTGAAATGTATGGCAATTCCCTTCCCGCGGGGCAGGTGGGCGGCGACCTGTTTGAATACATCAACTTCCAACAGCGCTACAACATAGACGCGCGCATAGCACGCGCTCACAAGCTGGCACGCGAATACGTGGAGCCCCTTCCTCAAGGCATGCATCCACGAAATGAAGTCGACCTGCATGTGCAGTGGATGGAATCGAAGCCCGGCTACACTGCCGACGACCTGGCCCAATACAGAAAGGCGAAATGCTCAGAGCAGTTGCGAATCGCAGAAAACCTGCACGAACTTTACACGACGGCCGGAGTGCTGCTCGTGGATGCTGAAGGACACGGAATTATCGCGGCGAAAATAGCGTCAACCGTACACGATACCTTCCACGCCCTCATGCTCTCAGAGCTGGAGAAGAACGGCAAAACAACGACGGACCTCATTGAGAAGATCAACCTGAGGCTCGCACAGTCGGTCACTGCGAGGAACGCGTTAGGGGGAAGCACGGATGCTTCGCGCGAAATTGCGACCATGCTGTACGGGGAGATCAATCCTGACGGGGATTTCCGTTTTGTCAACTTCGGACACCCACCGCCACTGGTCTTCTCGGCCCTGTACGACAAGTTCGTGGAGATGGATAAGGACCGTATGGTGCAATTTCTCGCCCTTGGGCTCCAAATTCCGGAAGACAATCCGGACCGAAGCAAGTATGTCTCCCTCAAACTGAGAAAGAGACAGATGGACTTCTCCGATGTAGGAGAGATTACGCTTATGGGCCTGGGAGATATCCTGTTTCTTTATACCGATGGAGTCTATGACGGCAGCGATGAGCAGGACAGGCATGAAATAGAACGAATCATCCGGGAACGGAAACAGGAACCGGTGAAAAACATTTGCGATGCCATTCTGGGATATGCTTTGAAAAAGGACCAGTACCTGCAGCAGATTGGCGAAACTGACCGGATCGACGATAAGACGGTATTCATCATTCGACACGTATGACGATCCCGATCCACGGGGATTTTCGCGCCGGAAGAAAGCTGGTTCCAGCTTCGATAAAATGTGATTTCGGCCAAAACTGCATCGGGACCAGACTTGTGGGTAATTGCAAGGCTTAAAAGCCGGGGCTCCTACCGTGCGCCGCAAGCGGCGCGAGGAGATCAAGCAAAATTACCGGGGACGCGGCGACTGGTTTATGACCATAGTCGCCGCTGAACTTGGGGCGTTGGTCGGGTCGCCAAAGTAATGGGCGTAAATGGAATGCGAACCGGCTTTTAAGGCAATCTGGCCCGCCAAACTCACCGCGCTTGTACCGTTCGTGGAAGCTACGCCAAGAACGTTAGCACCATCCATAAAAATCACCTGTTCTGAAGCGGGAGGAGCCGGATTGACGGTTGCGCTCAAGGCAATGCCATGCCGGAAGAGCACCTGTTGCTGATTCATGTGGCTGTTTGGCTGAGTTGGGCTCAACACATAGCTCAAGGCGGTTGTGGTTGGAGTTGCACCGCTGCCATCCACAAGCTGCGGAAACGTTGCGCTACTGGTGAGATGATTGCCATCGCTGTTATAAGTGGCAGTGATTGTATGTAAACCTGTAGCCGCAAAGGAGACCGAGAGTGGACTTCCGATGGATGCTGTTCCCAGGGTGGTAGCGGTTGTCGTATCCACGAAAGTCACGTTTCCCGTAGGAGTTACGCCAAATACAGAGGAAACGCCGGCGGTAAGAGTGATGTTCGTATTGACTTGAACCGGACTTTGAGAGGAGGTGATTGTGGTTACGGTTGTATCTTTGTTGATAACCTGCGACAACACATTGGAGGTGCTCGGCTGGAAGGGACCGCCATTACTAGAATAAGCGGCGGTAATAGGATGAGAGCCCAAGGCAAGAGACGAAGTTGAGAATGTAGCAACGCCATGATTGAGACTCACAGCGCCGGCAAGAGGAGCTCCGTTGTCATTGAAAATGACTGAGCCGGTCGGAACGCTGTTGCTCGCGACGGCAGTTACAGTTGCAGTGAATGTGGCCGTCTGGCCCAACTGCGCTGGATTGGCGGACGAACTCAAAATTGTGATAGTTACGGGCGAGAAAAACTCGTAGGCCCCAATATCAAAAGCCGCCCCCTGCGGGCGGGTGATACCGTCAAGATCTGTTGCTGCATTCGTTGTAACACCCGCATCGATGGCTGGGCTGGGGGCGGTCAGATGAAAATCGAATGCGGAAAGATTTGCAAATCGCGGGTCAAGCCGGATGTTGCCTGTAAGAAATGTTGGAATGGCCCCCGGACTGCCAGTGCTGAACACAACATTGTTGGAACCGCTTACGTAGGTGGAATTCCAGCCGCCTCCGCTGCCGAAGGGCTCGCTGCCGATCTGGTACATGATGTTATTGCGAAGCCTGGCTGTCAGGCCGGGTATGCCGCCGGCAATATTGAAATTTCCGTTATTGATAAAGCCGCCGATAAAAGGGCCGCAATCGTAGAGCGTGTTGTTATACAGATCAACTGTGCCCTGGCCATCGGGACCATCGTTGGTGATATAGGCCATGTAGATGCAACTGTAATCGCCGGAATCGCCGCCATTGGGCGTGGGGCCAATCCCGACGTGATAGATCACATTGTTGTAGGCCTCAACCTTTCCTTTCGATGGATCCACCGTGGCAAAGTTAATCCCGTCACAGGGATCGTCGTGAATCAGGTTGTCATGGACCGATAAATCGAACTGATTAAATCCAGTCGGGTCGCCGTTCCCCCCCCCGAAGAGGGGGGAGGAGTGAAACTGGATGGCGCGGCAACTGCGGTTGTCGTGGATGTAGTTCCAAGCGGCCTCCACGTGGTTGGTATCGCTGGAAAAATAGACCGCATGCTGCTGCTTATTCGCTGCCGGTACTCCCACATTTGTGGTCTCATTGCCCAAAAATTCAACCTGGCTCATTTCATTGGTCTCGAAGCAACCGGTTTGTCCATCCGCATTGGGGCATTGAAAGTTATTGCCTACAAGGCGCCAGTTATTGGAGTTGGTGGGATTCATCCCCGTATCGCTGTTATTAAAGAACAGCTCCGCAATGGTCACGAAGTTGGCCGATACGCTGATATTGGGCACGCGAAGACCGTAGGTGATGCCGGACGCCCCTAAAGTTGCCGTGGCGCCCGGATATCCCACAAAAGCAATCGGACTCGTACTGCCTGATCCGCCGCTTTCGAGCTCAAGAGTGGAATCGAAGTTGTCCACCGATGTGGCCGTCACCCCATCACGGATGTAACAGACGTCTCCAGGGTTTATGGCATTCCTGCACTTTGGAATCGTGCGAAAGGGACTGGAGAAGCTGCCGTTATTGCCATCATTTCCCGATGTCGAGACGAAGAATATTTTTCCGCTTGATGCTACGTTAAAAGGCAGTCCATTAGACGCATTCCCGTTCACGGTCACCACGAAACTTCCAGCGCCCGGAGTACAACTGGAGCCCAACTGCACGATGATCTTTTGATACCAGAAAAATTTGCTGCCCCACCCGCCGTATGTCCCTACAGGGCCAACAACCCGCAAACAGTTCAGCCCATTCCAGGTAATGGTCGAAGTGCCCTGAGACGCGCCAAAAAAGTTTCCATAAATCGTTACATAAGCGCCGGAGAATCCGCTGACGGTCTCTCCTCCTGTATTAGGCCCGCTGGTCAGGTCCGTAAAGAAGAGCCTGGGAGCTTGTGCAACTGCCAATGTGCTGCCAAGAATGCACGCGCAGAAAAAAACACACAGCCTGGTAATTTTGCTCATATAGCCTTGCACACAGCATCTCAGGAAAATCCGGAGAACTAAAATCGCAAACTGCTCCCGATGCTCACATTCGTTATGTGGTAGTAAGTGATTATTAGGACGAGCCCGTTACAAATTACGCCTCTGACCTGGGACTGGGATCGGAGCGGGCACGCAAATTCTGTTGTGATAAGACTAACACCGATCGTTGTTTCCCAGAATGGGCTGAAGCGGGAAAGTTAAATTACCTGAGTACATGCCCAAGAGGCCGCTATGCAAACGGTTGCACTCTGCAAAGTTTGCGCAGAGTCACCGACCTGACTATTTCCTGTCTTTGGAAAATTCATATGCGCCAATGTCGCAGGCTGCGCCCTGTGGTCTTGCCACCCCATCCTGGTCGGTAGCCAGGTTCATCGGCGCTCCGGCATCGATAGCTGGGCTTCCGGGAAGAAGGTGGAAATTGCCGGTTGATGCGCCAGCGAACTTTGGGTCCGAGGTTTTATTGGCCGAAAGAAATGATGGACCGGCGCCGGCGCCGAAGAAGAGATTATTGCTGCCGGTGTAAGCGCTGGTATGACGCTGGTTATTCGGACTGATATAAGACTGGCCGGGCAATGCGTAGACAATGTTGTTCTGGAAGTTGACCTTCATCGTGCCTGAAGGAAAGACCGCGAAAGCGCCAGAGTTAGGATCTCGTGAGGCTGTGCCGAAGTCATAGCAGGTATTGTTATAGACTTGGGCGGTTCCGCCCGGCGCAGGGCCATTGTTCAGGATTCCGGGGAAGTAAATGCAGGCATAGCTGGATTGATCGCCTTTCAAAACTCCCGTACCCACATGATAGATGACGTTGTTGTAGGCCTCTACCGTTCCCTGTGAAGGGTCCACGGTGGCGAAATTGATGCCATCACAGTGGGTATTGCGGATCACATTGTCATGAACATGCAAATCAAACATGTCGTGGCCACTTGGGTCTTGCGGCCCGCCGCCACCGGTCGGGGAGGAATGGAACTGGATTCCACGACAGGCGTTGCACTTCCCTCCCTTGCAAAGGTTCTGGCCCGTGTCACCATCAATTAGATTCCAGGCTGCGACAACATGATTGGAGTCTGTGGAGAAGTACATATTATGAAAGCCTTTGGTGGCCGAGTTCGGATCAGAACTGAGTTGAGCATTATCATGGAGGTAGTTCCCCAGATAAGCAATGCGGCTTGTGCCCAAAGCTGTGTCCATGCATCCTCCCTGAAACACGCCTATGGCAGTGGGACATGAAGCATCAATGGCGATGACGCGAAAATCCGATGAGCCGCCGCTGATCTCGATTCCAATGTTATTGGCCCTTACAGTAAAGCCGGCGAGGGTCCAGAAGTGAAATCCTCCGATATTGGGCGTTCTAAGAGCGTAATTGATCGTCCCGTTTGCGCTTCCGATAACCGACGTAGCTCCCGGGTATACCACCAGGGCAATCGGACTTCCCTCGGCGCCATTGGTCTCGATGGCTAAGCCGGAATCGTAGTCATCAGGAACAGCTTGGTTTACTCCATTTTCGACGTAGCTGATGTCCCCAGGCGCCATCGTGTTCCTGGCCTTGGGAATCGTGGCCCAGCACTGATTCGGGAACCTGCCGCTATTGTTATTATTTCCGCTCATTGACACGCAAAAGATGCGTCCGGGGCGCACTGTGAAAGGAATCTCGTTGGAAGCATGGCCATTGACCGTGACCACGAAATTGCCCGTCCCCGCATTGCACGCCGAACCAAGCTGCACCACGATTTTCTGATACCACAAATATGGAGCGCCCCATCCAGAATACGATCCCACGGCAGGCACAACCCGCAAACAGTTTTGCCCCTTCCAGGTAACGGTCGAGGCGCCCTGTGACGCGCCAAAAAAGTTTCCATAAAGAGTGACATAAGCGCCGGAGAATCCGCTGACGCTCTCTCCGCTTCTGTTGGGTCCGCTGGTAAGGTCTGAAAAAAAGATTTTTGGAATTTGCGCCACCGCAGGCATGCTGCCCAGTATCAACAGGCAGAAAAAAACACTCAGTCTAGTAATGTTGCTCATAGGGAAAAGGATTCGATTCGGCACGTTTTGAATCTAACCAAAATAGCGCATCACTGGCAAACATTTCGCTGATCCAAGGTTCGACGACGTCGCTTCTGTATCGATATCTTCATCTTCCCCAGAACGGAGAAGTCTATCTCCGGCCTCGGTCAGTCTGCCCAAAAAAGAGGAAAAGGTCTTCCTAGTATGAAAGTCTTTTCACACAGGCATATAGGAAATGTAGGGATTAACCGGTGACAATTCCAGAGCGCGTATTGCCTGGCGAAAGCCGGATTTTTTACTTTTGAATCAGTAGCTTACGGATTACTGCCGACGATCACATTTCAACCTAATTCCGGTGACATCTAAATTGGCGCTTGGAGTGCAAGTATGTGCATTAGTCACGAATAATCTTATGTTGTTAGCCCCAAGTCGGCTGGGAACGGCTCTGCCAAATGCTACACGCTGGCAGGCTGGCGATGCCAAATTGCCTCCGGAAGAGGTGATTTTTGGAAGCACCGCAGCCATGGCGGCGGCTCGAGTAAAGATTCCGAAGTTAGCCGCAACCAATATTCCGATTCTTATTACGGGAGAGAGCGGAACCGGCAAAGAAGTCATTGCCTACCTGATCCATAAATATTCAGCGGCAGCCAACCGGGCGTTTGTTCAGATTAACTGCGCAGCCATCCCTGCCACCCTGATCGAAAGCGAGCTTTTTGGCTACGAGAAAGGCTCTTTCACGGGGGCCTTTGGCGCCAAGCCAGGACGGGTAGAAATGGCCAATTCCGGGAGCCTGTTTCTGGATGAGATTGGCGAACTCGATCCTGCGGTGCAAGCCAAGCTTTTGCAGTTGTTGCAAGACGGCCAGTTCAGCCGGCTGGGCGCGCAAGAAGACAAGCGCATCAATGTGCGCTTCATCTTCGCCACCAACCGCGACCTGGAAGACGAGATCGCTATGGGTAATTTTCGCGAAGACCTCTTTTACCGCATCAATGTTGCAAACCTGCATCTGCCCCCCCTGAGAGAGCGGATGGAAGACATTCCGATGCTGGTGCAGTATTTTCTCGAAAAACACAATGAGAAATATAACTGCCGGACACCCATGCCTTCAGACGCTTTCCTGCGCCGCGCACAGGAATATCGCTGGCCGGGAAATATCCGGCAACTGGAAAACCTGATCAAGCGTTACGTGGTGCTGGCTTCGGAAGAGGCAATTCTCCCTGAACTCGAAGAGCGCGAACCCGACGTTTTTAAGTTCATCATCCCGCCGAACGGCGAAGTCTCATTGAAGCAGATAACAAGACAGGCAGTGCGGCAAGTTGAGCGGAAGGTGATTCTCAAGGTGGTGGAAGCCAACGGCTGGAACCGTAAGCGGGCAGCCAAGCTTTTAAACATCAGCTATCGCGCGCTGCTGTACAAGCTGAAGGAAGTAGGGGTCCCACCGGAGCGGCAGGGCCATTACACCAAAGCCGCGCAAAAACGCAGCCTGCTCGCCAAGGTCCAGGGTGACAATCCGTTGGAGCCTGCCCTGATTGAAAGGAAGACAGATTCTTAAGGTAAAGGCCATGCACGCGAAACATGAACTCGTGTCGGTTGTGGTTCCGATCTTTAACGAAGAAGACGGCATCGAGCAGCTCAAACAAAAGCTGCGGCGGCTCCGGGACCTTTTGGCCGACGAATTTGAGCTGGAATTTGTCTTTGTGGATGACGGCAGCCGCGACCATACGGTGGAACGCCTGAAGCAGGAATTTGCGAACTCGGATTTTGATTTCCGCGTTGTCGAGCATGGCGTGAACCGCGGAGTAGGGGCTGCAATGCGCACGGGATTCAAGTATTCCCGGGGCTCTCTGGTCTGCAGCATTGATGCTGACTGCTCTTATTCTCCCGAAGGATTGAAGCTGCTGCTCGCCGAGTTGCTGGCTACTGGATCTGATATTGCCGTGGCTTCTCCTTACCATCCGCAAGGGGGCGTGGAAGGCGTGCCGGGATGGCGACTGGCTTTGAGCAAAGCTTGTTCAGCGCTTTATCGCTTGCTTTCGCCGCTCAAACTTCATACCTACACCAGCGTCTTCCGTGCGTACCGGGCGGAGGTGCTGAACAACATTACTTTCAGGGCCGATGGCTTCGTTTCAGCCGCGGAAATTTTGATTATGGCCGCTCGACGTGGCTACACGGTAATTGAAGTGCCAATGATTCTACGCGGCCGCAGTATCGGCCGCAGCAAGATGAAGGTGCTGCGCACGATAGGCACGCATCTGCGGATGCTCGCCGCGCTGGTGTTGCCATCACAAGATCAAGCCGAACCATCGCAAAGAAAGATCGCGGTGGAAAAGCTTGGGGAATCTCCGATTTCACAACGAGAGTAAACAGATGCCGCCAGAATTTTGGCGGTTCAAGGAGCGAGGGAGACATGGTTCGAATTGGATCGGTAGGGCTGGGAGCCTGGGGCTGGAATGTGGCCCGAAATTTTGCCGAACTCAAGAGCTGCCAGTTAGTGAGCTGCTATGACGTGGATGCCAAACGACGAGACTCGGCGGCTCGTGCCTGGCCAGGAGTAAAGCCGGCGACCTCGTTTGACGAGCTGCTGATGGAAGATATTGACGCCGTGGCAATTACCTCGCCTGCGGTCACGCACTACGAAC
>Ga0209166_10000121_pt1 | contig 99407 bp, 102 predicted proteins | sample Coa_R1_3_FD_187151 | JGI IMG/M metagenome (GOLD analysis project Ga0209166, IMG submission 187151) | Surface soil microbial communities from Centralia Pennsylvania, which are recovering from an underground coalmine fire - Coalmine... | ecosystem: Environmental > Terrestrial > Soil >...
GCCGGATCGAGACGGCTTGGTGCTGACCTTCGATGACATCACCCGCCTGGTCACGGCCCAGCGTAACGCAGCCTGGCGCGATGTCGCGCGCCGCATCGCCCACGAGATCAAAAACCCGCTCACCCCAATTCAGCTTTCAGCGGATCGACTGCGCAAGAAATACCGCAAGGATATTGCGCCCGCCGAACTCGAAACCTTCGACAGGTGTACCGACACAATCGTGCGCCAGGTCGGCGACATCACCCGCCTGATTGATGAGTTCTCGGCCTTCGCCCGAATGCCTGCGCCGAAATTCGCAGAGCAGGACGCCTCCGAACTGATCCGCGCCGCAGTCTTCGCCCAGCAGGTGGCCAACCCTGAGATTGAAGTCAAACTCGCCGAGCCGGTGCCCGATGTTCGCCTGATCGTCGATGAGCGGATGCTGGCCCAGGCGCTCACCAATATCTTGAAGAACGCCGCAGAGGCGGTGAACGGCCGCAGGACCGCAAAGCCCAAGGGGCGCATCTGCGCCCGGGTCATCTCTGACGAGACCGGTGTCGCGTTCGAAGTGGAAGACAACGGAATTGGTCTGCCGGCGAAGGATCGGGACCGATTGACGGAACCCTATGTGACGACACGGGAGAAAGGCACAGGTCTTGGTCTTGCGATCGTCAAACGCATCTTGGAAGACCATGGGGGCGAGCTGGAGCTGACCGACGCTCGGGAGGGCCAAGGTGCGCTCGTCACCCTCCGGCTTCCGCCCTCGGCGCGGGCCAAGCCTGCGTCTTTATCTCAAATCGTGACGGCTTGAAGGACTAGAGAATGGTTTCCGACGTTCTGGTGGTCGATGATGAGGCCGATATCCGCGAATTGGTGGCGGGGATCCTCACGGACGAAGGCTATTCGGTCCGCACCGCCAATGATGCGGATTCGGCCCTTGCGGCGGTTCGGGCGCGCAAACCGGCGCTCCTGGTCCTCGATATCTGGATGGCCGGAGGCGGCATGGATGGTCTGGAGCTCCTCGACCTCGTCAAGGCCCTAGACGCCGATTTGCCGGTGATCATGATTTCCGGCCACGGCAACATCGAAACCGCGGTCAGCGCCATCAAGCGCGGCGCCTACGAATTTATCGAAAAACCCTTCAAGTCCGATCATCTGTTGCTGGTTGTCGATCGCGCCCTGGAAGCGGCCAACCTTCGCCGCGAAAACCGTCGTCTTCGGACCCAGGCGATTACGCCGGAAGGGATGACGGGCAAGTCGATGGCGGCTCAGCAGCTTCGCCAGATGATCGTCAAGCTCGCCGGCGCCAATAGCCGCGTCCTAATTTCAGGCCCCCCCGGCTCGGGCAAGGAGACAGTCGCTCGCTTGATCCATGCCGCTTCCGGTCGCGCCCGAAACGAGTTCGTGCCGATCAGCGCTGCTGGCATGACCCCCGAACGCATGGATGTCGAGCTCTTTGGTCAGGAAGGCGACAACGGACGCACCGCCAAGATCGGCGTCTTTGAACGCGCTCATGGCGGCACCCTCTACCTCGACGAGGTGGCGGACATGCCGCGTGAGACGCAAGGTCGAATTCTGCGCGTGCTTGTGGACCAGAGCTTCCGGCGCGTGGGTGGGGATTCCGACGTTCACGTCGACGTGCGGGTGGTGTCTTCCACGTCGCGCGATCTGCGCGAAGAGATCGCCGCGGGCCGGTTCCGCGAGGACCTTTTTCATCGCTTGAACGTGGTTCCGGTCAATGTTCCAGGACTTGCCGAGCGCCGCGAAGACATTCCCGAGCTCGTCGAATATTTCATCGATCGGATCGGCGAGGCCACCGGCATGCCGCGTCGCAAGCTCGCCGACGACGCCTTGGCGACGCTCCAGGTTCGCGCCTGGCCAGGAAATCTTCGCCAGTTGCGCAACAACGTGGAACGCATGCTGATCCTGGCGTCCGGCTCCGCATCTGATCCCATTACGGCCAACATGTTGCCGGCTGAGGCCATGGTCACCGATCAGGCCATCAGTCTTGGCGCTGAACGAATGATTGCGCTTCCCTTGCGTGAGGCGCGCGAGGTCTTTGAGCGCGAATATCTGAACGCCCAGATGCTCCGGTTTTCCGGAAACATTTCTCGTACCGCCGCCTTCATAGGCATGGAGCGGTCAGCCTTGCACAGAAAACTTAAGTCATTGGGACTTTCTGGCGCACGCGCCCTTGAAGAAGAACTCGGCTGATGGGGCGCATCGCCTACGTCAACGGTCGGTTCGTCCCTCACAGCGAGGCGGTCGTCCACATAGAAGACCGCGGCTATCAGCTCGCAGACGCCGTCTACGAGGTTTGGGCGCTCTTCGATGGGAAATTAGGCGATCCCGAAGGACATTTTGCGCGGCTGGAGCGCAGCCTGGGCGAGCTCTCAATCGAAATGCCGATGACGCGCGCTGCTCTGACTTTGGTGCTGAAGGAAACGGTGCGTCGAAACCGCCTCGGCGATGGCCTCCTTTATCTGCAGGTCAGCCGAGGCGTCGCCAAGCGTGATCATGCATTCCCAAATCCAGCTGTACGCCCCTCTGTGGTGATTACCGCAAGCGCGGTTGACCGAGCGGCCGCCGAGGCGCGCGCGGCCAAGGGCGTCACTGTGGTGACCACCCCTGAAAATCGTTGGGGGCGTTGCGACATCAAGACCGTCGGTCTCCTACCCAACGCGCTAGCGAAACAAAAAGCCCGCGCGGCGGGCGCTGCGGAGGCCTGGTTCGTAGACGACCTTGGGTTTGTCACTGAAGGGGCGTCTTCAAATGCGTGGATCGTCGACGCCGAGGGACGTCTTCGCACGCGTGACGCCAACGCCAATATCTTGCGCGGGGTGACGCGCAGTTCGCTTCTCCAGGTAATCCGGCGCGAAGGCTTGGAAGTCGACGAGCGTCCCTTCACGCCTGCCGAAGCCGTTGCGGCGAAGGAGGCGTTCATCACGGGCGCGGGAACTCTCGTGCTCCCGGTGATCGCCGTGGACGGCCGGCCAGTGGGAGAAGGCAGGCCAGGGCCGGTGGCGGCGCGACTTCGAAGCCTTTATATCGAACTGGCGAAGGCTTCGGCTATCTAAGCGGGCGTGCGCGATTGCACGTGTCGCAAAACGCAGTCTAGCTGGCTGATGTGTGTGGGTGACGCTTTGGTCGCCCCAATCAAAACAAAGAGGCGAAAAGCCATGAGTGAGAAGAAACAGAACCTGCAGGATACATTCCTGAACAGCGTGCGTAAGTCGAAGACGCCGCTCACGATCTTCCTTGTCAACGGCGTGAAGCTGCAGGGCGTTGTGAGCTGGTTCGATAATTTTTGCGTACTTCTACGTAGAGATGGTCAATCACAGCTGGTCTATAAGCACGCCATCTCCACCATCATGCCCGCCCAACCCGTTCAACTTTACGAGCCGGGCGAAGACGAGGCCGATTGAGTCCCTCCAAGCTTGTTGATCGCGAGGCGCCGGTCCAAGGCGCCATTGTCATACATCCCGACCGGGAAGGGCGTCGCGCCTCTCGGGACGCTGGCGCACGTCTTGAAGAGGCGGTGGGCCTTGCTTTGGCGCTCGACCTTGAGGTTCGAGAAACTCTGGTTGCGGGTCTGCGTCGTCTGACGCCGGCGACCTTGTTTGGCAAGGGCAAGGTCGAAGAGATCGGTCACGTCATTGAATTGGTTGATGCCGATGTGGCCATTGTCGACGACGCCCTGACGCCGGTCCAGCAGCGCAACCTGGAAAAGGCTTGGGACTGCAAGGTTATCGATCGCACGGGGCTAATCCTCGAGATCTTCGCGCGTCGTGCGCGAACCCGAGAGGGCCGCTTGCAGGTCGAGCTCGCCAGGCTCTCTTACGAACGCTCGCGCCTGGTCAGGACTTGGACCCACCTGGAACGCCAGCGTGGCGGGTTCGGGGTCATGGGCGGGCCCGGCGAAACGCAGATTGAAACCGACCGAAGGCTGATCGCCGACAAAATCCGCAAACTCAAACTTGAGCTGGACGAGGTTCGCCGGACGCGCAGCCTGCAGCGATCTGCGCGCAAGCGACACCCTTACCCGACCGTCGCGCTTGTGGGTTACACCAACGCCGGCAAGTCGACGCTCTTCAATCGACTGACAAAGGCCGAGGTGGTGGCTGAGGACATGCTCTTCGCCACGCTCGACCCGACGCTTCGCATGCTCAAGTTGCCCGATGGGCGTCCTGCGATCATGTCTGACACAGTGGGATTTATCTCAGAGCTTCCACACGAACTGGTGGAGGCCTTTCGCGCAACCCTCGAAGAAGTTCGCGAAGCTGACGTCGTGCTGCACGTGCGCGATATCGCCAGCGATGAAAGCAGCGCCCAGGCCGCAGATGTCCGCCAAGTGCTTGCGCGACTAGGCGTCGACATTGACGAGCGTGCGATCCTAGAGGTCTGGAACAAGGTCGACCTTCTAACGCCCGACGCGCGTGAGGCCGCGCAGGGTGACGCCCGTCGCGCGCACCCCGTCGCCATCCCCGTTTCGGCGGTGACGGGCGAGGGTTGCTTGGATCTTTTGGCGGCCGTCGCGGCCTTGGTCGATGAAGACCCGCCAGTCGACGTATTTACGCCCATGGGAGAGGGCGCAGCCATCGCCTGGCTATACCGCCATGGCCGTGTTCTGGAGCGCAATGACGGCAAGGACGGCTCAGTGCGACTTGCCGTAAGTCTTTCGCCGCAGGCTCTCGGTCAATTTGAGCAGCAGTTCCCTGGGGCGGAAATTCGCGGCCACTAAGAAGGGACAAGACGCCATGGCCAGGTTGGTCGTCGTTGAACACCTTACTCTGGACGGGGTCATGCAGGCCCCGGCTCGACCCGACGAGGATACCCGCGGCGGCTTCACTGAAGGTGGTTGGGCGGTCGGCTTTCAAGATCCGATCATGAGCGCAACCATGGCCAAGAGCATGATGGGAGGCGGCGCACTGCTTCTTGGGCGAAGGACTTACGACGACTTTTTCAAGGTCTGGCCCACGCGCAAAGACAATCCTTTCACCGACGTTCTCAGCCGGATGACCAAATATGTTGCGTCAAGGGCCGCGGGCGAAGACCTTCCCTGGGAGAACTCGATCCTGCTCATAGGCGAGGCGGCCCAGACTGTGGCCGGCCTTAAACTTCGCTCTGAGGAGACCTTGACCGTGCTTGGCAGCGGGATGCTCGTGCGTTCGCTGGTCGCAGCAAACCTGGTCGACGAATTCCTGCTGACCATTCATCCGCTTTTGCTAGGCGCAGGCCAGCGGCTATTTGCTGACACAGGCTCCCCCTCAAAGCTCAAGTTGATCGAGGCGATCCCGACATCAACGGGGGTCCTCATTGGACGCTACCAGCCAGAAACGACGGCCTGACGACGGCGTTCATGAGGTCTGAAGCCTTTCTGCGGTTTTGGCCTCGTCCCAAAGCGCGTCCATTTCCGCTAGGTTCGACTGGTCCGGCGTCTTCCCGCGCTTAGCGAGCTCGCCTTCGATATATTGGAAGCGTCGCGCAAACTTAGCGTTGGTGAAGCGCAGGGAATCTTCCGGATCGACGTCCAAAGTACGTGCAAGGTTGGCGACTACGAAAAGGACATCGCCCATCTCCTGACGGGCTTTTTCCAGGTCGCCCGCGGCGATCTCAGCCTCCAGCTCGCCAACCTCTTCGTGGAGTTTGCCAAGGACGTCATGGATCGTCGGCCACACAAAACCCACGCCGGCGGCCCGCTTTGAGAGCTTCACGGCTCGGGTGAGGGCAGGAAGGCCAACCGGCACATCGTCGAGGAGGGAGGAAGAGCGTCCCTTGTCCTTGCGTTCAGCGGCCTTCAGCGCTTCCCAACCTTGCTTTTGGTGGGCGAGCGAAGCGTAGGTTTCTTCTGCAAATACGTGGGGGTGACGGCGAATCATCTTGTCGTTGATCGCTCTGGCCACGTCCTCGAAATTGAATGCGCCTTGCTCTTCAGCCATCCTGGCATGGAAGATGACCTGGAACAGCAGATCGCCGAGTTCATCCTTCAAGTCGGCGAGGTCATTGCGTTGAATGGCGTCGGCGACCTCATAGGCCTCTTCGACGGTATAGGGCGCGATGGTGGCGAAGGTCTGTTCCTGATCCCACGGACAGCCATCAACAGGGTCGCGCAACCGCGCCATGATCGCCAAGAGCCGGTCTAGAGGCCGAAGGTCAACGGATGGGGCAGGGCGGGTCATCTTGCGATGAGAACCTGCGCCGCGCCCATGTGCAAGATCGCACCATTGTCGGTCAAAGAGCTTAGGCAGATGGGCTCGAGCGCCTGCGCGTCAAGCCCTGGGTTGGGCGACAGCCTTAACGCGCCGCGAACACCTCGCCAGCGCCCAGGCGAGAGCTGAAATCCTCCAGCCCATATTGCGCATCCCCCCAGGTCCCGGCGTGCAAAGACCAGGCGAGGCTTGGTGGACTGTAGCTATAGTGCAGCGGCGTGATTGCGCCATCTGGCGCCACGATGCGGCCAACCACCTTGGCTCCTCCGACCGCAAAGCTCCCATAGGCCAAGCCGGGGATGTCGGCGAGCTGGCGAAAGGTTGGACGGCTTGGTTGAACATCAACGAGAACCAGCTCAATCCTGTCGCCGCGGTGAGCTTTCGTCGTCGCAAGTCGCCTTTCGACGTCGGCTTGGAGCTGCTTGGCCAAAGCGGCGACGTCACGGACGCCAAGCGTGGTTAGGGCTTTTCGTTGGAGCTCGGGTCCGATGGTCACCGAGACGCAGGCCGGTGCGCCAAGTGCGCGCGAGGCGCTCGCCAACACCACGGCGCCAGCAATTGCGATACCGCGCATGGCGCCTTCCTTGATTTGTAGCTCTCATTTCAAGGTAGGGCGGCTCTGCATCTATGCAAGACGTCTCGACCCCGCATAAAGATTGGCCGCCGTTGATCTATGATCGCTAGTGCGGGAGCCCTATGATGGAACGCTGGTCGATCAAATCCGCGCCTTTCTTTGCGGCTCTCTTGATCTTTTGCGGCCTTGGTTGCCTGCTGATGCTGCCGGGCCTATCGGTCGCCAGCCAAGAAACCTCGCCGCAAGCCATGACGGCGCCGGTAGCCATCTCAGAACAGCAGGCAGCCGCGGTGCGCGAGGCGCACTTCGTTGGCTCAGCCACCTGCCAGACATGTCATCAGGAGATCTATGCGCGTTGGGCCAAGACACGCATGGCCAACGTGGTTCGTGATCCCAAGCTTCACCCCGAAGCGATTATCCCGGACCTCTCTAAAGCCGATCCGATCGTAAAGTTCACCGCCAAAGACATCGCCCTCGTCTACGGCAGCCACTGGAAGCAGCGTTATTTCAAAAAGTCAGGCGACACCTTCACGCCCTTTCCTGTTCAGTGGGATGTGATCAACAAGAAGTGGTTGCCCTATCACGTTCCCGACAAGGGCGGCGACTGGTGGGCCGCGCATTATCCCGACCCGCAGGGCGATAATTCAACCCGGCCGACAGGACCGCTTTGCGACGGCTGCCATTCCGTCAATTACGATATCCAGACGCGGAAAGTCGTCGAATGGAATGTCGGTTGCGAGCAGTGCCATGGCGCCGGCAGCGCTCACGCTGCAAATCCCAGCGGGGTCAATATTTTGAACCCGGCGCGGCAGGATCGCTTCAAGGCCAGCGACACCTGCATCCAATGTCACTCGCAGGGCCAACCGCTCAAGAACCCGATCGCGGGCCAATATTACGATTGGCCTGTCGGGTATCACGCAGGTCTCAAGCTATCGGATTTCTGGATGCTGGAGGACCACAAGCTCGGCGAACTCACCTACACTCACTTCCCCGATGGAACCGGGCATAAGAACCGGATGCAGGGAAACGACTTCGTCCAGAGCCTGATGTACGCCCGCGGCGTCACCTGCTTCAGCTGCCACGATCCGCACGGTTCCAACAATGAGGCCATGCTGCGTAAGCCGATCAACGAAGTCTGCCTGTCATGCCATGGACCCAGTTCTCAGAATGGCCCGCGCGCAGCCTCGATCGAGGCCCATACGCATCACATGAAGGGCAGCGACGGCGACCTGTGTGTCTCGTGTCACATGCCCAAGATCGAGCAGACATTGGGCAAGACTAATGTCGCCAGCCACACGTTCCGTTTCGTTTCACCGGTGGAAACCGACAAGCTCGGCATCCCTAATGCCTGCAATAATTGCCATACCGACAAGACCACGGCTTGGGCGGCGGAGGCGATTAGAGGCTGGTCGGACAAGTCCATTTGGCGGATGAACCAATAGGGCACCTAAACCTTCCCACCGGTTTTGGGCTCACCTCAAGGTTGGTGCGCTAAGCCCCGCAAGCCGGCGCAAGCAAGGAGCGTGGGGCCTCCAGACACTCGCGTCGGCGACGCGAGGGTGTTGGGCTGGTCTCGGGGTCGCGAAACAGATCCGCCTACCGCCAAGCCTGTGAAGCGCCATGCTCGCCGCTGCGTTGAGGAAGGCGCCAAGGCGCTCCACCAGCTAACCGCTTGGTCTATCGAACGGTCGGCAGCGGCCATGCCCAGCAGTTCGAGATCGCGCAATGCCGTTATCACCACTGAAGGTCACCCGCGTGTTCACCTCATGGCGAGGTGGCGTGTAGGTTTTCATCGCGATCAATCGCCTGGCCCGGCCACCGCACGATAGCGATGGACAGGCGCCGGCATCGGTGAGGACACGCCCTTGACGCTCTTCCAGATGATCTCGTTCAGCCGGTGCATTGGCGCTTCGTCGGCGTCGGCGAAGTTCATCTTGGCGCTTTCCCGCGCGCCATAGGCCTGTGGCGAGTTCTTCTCGTTGACGTCCCACTGCGCCGGCAAGCCCTTGAACGGCGTCAGGTCGGGAGTGACGCCGAAGGCGGCGTAGAAAGGCGTGGCTGCGGCGTCGTACTGGCTAAGCGGCGGCATTCCGAGAAGCAGCTCGATCGAACGCACCATGGAGCTTGTGGTGTAGAGCGTCGAGTCGACGATGTGGCGCTTTACGTAAGGGCTGATCACAAGGCAGGCGGTGCGGCGCGCATCCACATGGTCGGGCCCATCCTGGGCGTCGTCCTCCATGATGAAGACCGCCATCTGCGGCCAGTAGCGACTGTGCGTCAGCCGCTCGAGCATCTGGCCCAGCGCTACATCCTGGTTGGCGACCATCGCGCGAGGGGTGAAGGATTTCGGGTCGGTCCCATGGGTGTGGTTTTCTTGCATGGACATGACGATGTAGTTCGGCAGCCGCTTTTCCGGGTCCTTGGAATCGAAGTTGGCCTCGTACTGGGCGAACTCATCGAGAAACACCTTGGCGTTCTCGGTGTCGCGCACCCGGTTCTGCAGGTAATTGGGAGAGACGTGGCCGATCAGGCCGTTGGCGCCGGGCACGCTGGACATCGGCTCCCCGGTTGAGGCGCGCGTCGCGTATTCGCCATAGCTGCGATAGGTCAAACCGGCGCGTCTCGCAGCGTCCCATAGATAGCCTGATGAGGGCATGTAGGCGAGCGAGCGGTTCTGCGCCTGGCTGTGCCCGCCATAGTTTGCTGGCCAGGATTTTTCATTCTGGTCGGTTGCGTAGGCGGCGTTGGCCCAAGAGTGGCCGTCCTGGCTCACATCGCCGTCGGCGTAGCAGTTGTCGAAGGTGGCGAATTGCTCGGCCATGGCGTGTTGGTTCGGCGTGATCTGGCGGCCGAAGATCGCCAGCCTCGCATCCCCGTTGGTATGGGCCAGGTCGCCATAGACCTGATCGTAGGTTCGGTTCTCTTTGATAATGTAGATGATGTGTTTGATCGGCGAACCGACGCCTGGTCGCCTCGGCATAATGGTCGGTGCGCCGGGCGCGCGGGCCTCGGCCAAGAGGTCGTCGTTGTAGGGCGTATTGGCCAGCACCTGCTTCGTCCAGCCAGCCAGATGGGTCTTAAGACCCGCCAATGGCAGGCGCTCGACGCTGCTGCGCTGCAAGGTCTTGATGGTTTCGTCGCCCCCGAACTTGGAGGCCAGCGGACTGGTGGGCCCTTTGAGCGTCGGGTGACCCTCCTCTCCCTTGGTGGAGCCGACATAGAGCGCGGTCGCACCTTCGCCCAGGGTCACCGCGGAGGGGTACCAGCCGGCTGGGATAAAGCCCAGGACCGAACCGGTCGCACGTTCGTGGACGTCGACCACGGCGATATCGTTGTTGTCCGCGTTGGCGACGAACAGCAGGCCTCGTTTGCGGTCGAGCGCCAGCGAGTTCGGCGTCGAGCCTTCAGGCGCCTTGGGATAGAGCGCCGTCGAAATCACCTGCATGACCTGCAGGGTATGTGTGTCGATCACATAGACCGTGTTCTCATTGGAGCAGGCGACAAAAAGGCGTCCGTCGGCGGTGAGCAACATGTCGTTAGGATTGAAGCCCACCGAGATGGTTTTGATCACTTTCTTGGCCGCCACGTCGACGACGCTGACGGTCTTTTCACCCCAGTCGGAGACAAAGAGCCGCCTGCCATCGGCGGAAAGCGCCAGCTCATAGGGGCTGATCCCCACGCGGACCCGGGTCCTGATGGCGCCAGTCTTGGCGTCAAAAGCCACCACGTCAGTTGGCGCCATCGAGGTGCCGCGGTTGGCCGCCCAGACCAGGCCGCGCTTGGGGTCGCTCAACAGGCCAGACCACCAGGTCTTATCGGTGGGCGTGGTGTCGTCGGTGAAAGTCGCCGCCGGCTTGGGGTTGAGGCGACCGTTGCGATAGGCCAGCGCGTAGATGGGCGCGAGCGAGGCCGCTTCCTTCTTCTCGCCGTTGGCGTTGCCGCCGGAGACATAGAGCGTATGGCCATCACCCGACCAGGCAAGGCCAAGCCATGTCGTCTTCAGCGGGACTTCCTGGACGACCTTGTGGGTCTTGGCGTCGATGACGCTAAGGCCGTGGGGCAGGTAGCCGGAGTGGCCGGCGATGATCACCTTGCCGTCGGGCGAGGGGACCATCTTAAGGACCAGGTCATTGAGGTCGGCGATCGGCTTGCCGGCCGGCGTGATCCGCCAGCCGTTCGGCAGGTCAAAACCGCCCCCGGTTAGGGGGCCAGGCAGCGCGGTGGTGGCTTCACCGATCGGCCGCGGCTTTGGTGAAGGTTCTGCTGCCAGGCTGAAGACACCCAGGCCGATCGCCGCAAGGGTCAAACCGGTGGAAAGGGAAGGGCGCATGCAGCGACTCCAAGATTACAGAGCTTGACCGTTTAGGGTCGACCATGCCCTCCACGCGATGAGGGCGCAACGCGACGGAAGGATTTGTTGGCTGGATGTGCCTCTGCTTTGCAATGAGTTGATGACGGCCGGGAGCAACGGGCTCCGTTCAGCGGTCTAGGCGGTGACCTTCAGTGCAAAATAGTTGACTCAGTCAATTAATTGCGACCTGCTGAACGCCCTATGGTCGACGCCACGCCAATTGCCGATCCGGTCTGCGCTGTCAGGCGCTTCAACCGTTTCTACACCCGCGCCATTGGGCTTCTGGAAAAGGGATATCTCGGGACGCCCTACACTCTGGCCGAAGGCCGCGTGCTCTATGAGATCGCCAAGGGCGATGGGGTCACAGCCAAGGCGGTGGGTGAGATCACCGGTCTCGACACTGGCTACCTGAGCCGCATCGTCAGCCGCTTGGAGCGCGATGGGGCGGTCACGCGCGAGCGCTCCCCTGCCGACGCGCGCAGCGCGCTTCTGCGCCTGACGGAACACGGCCAGGCGGTGTTCGGCCCCTTCGATCAACGCTCCGATGCGCTCGTGGAAGGCATGATCGGCGGGCTATCACAAGCTGAGCGTGCGCAGCTCACCGCAGCGATGGCGCAGGTGGAGGTCCTGCTGGGGGATCGGACGCGCGGACCAGTGCTTCTGCGCCGCCATCGGGCCGGCGATATGGGCTGGATCATCGAGCGCCACGGTCTGATCTATGCCCGCGAATACGGCTGGAACGGCCACATCGAGGCTGAGACGGCGCGCATTTGCGCTGATTTTCTGGATGGATACGACCCTTTCGCCGAGCGTTGCTGGATAGCCGAGCGCGATGGCGAACGACTGGGCTGTGTCTTTCTGGTGAAGGACCAGGAGCTGGGCGTCGCCCGACTGCGTCTTCTGATGCTGGCCCCAGCGGCGCGCGGCGAGGGCCTTGGCAAACGTCTGGTCGCCGAGTGCATCGCATTCGCGCGCGCGGTTGGCTATCGCGAGATCGTGCTTTGGACGCACAAGGTGCTGACGGCCGCGCGCGGCATCTACGCCGGCGCGGGCTTCGAACTTGAGAAGACCTGGATCCACGACGACTTCGGCGCCCCGGAAGTCAGTGAGACGTGGCGTCTGAAGCTCTGATGGCCGCGTCGGACTTCGATCGGCGGGCCTCGTCGGCGGACGATTTGCGCGAGACTGCTTCTGGGCGTCGTCTGCGTAGCCTGGCCCAGAAGAAGGGCCCGGACGGCTGTGCAGATCAGGGCGTGCGTCTTTGTGAGCACGTCATCGGTCCACTTCGGAGATCATCAGCGTTTGCAGGGGCGCCGGCAGGGTAGGGGCCCTGGCCTCTTGACCGGGTAAATTCCCCAACGACGCCGCCCAGCTTGCAGACCAGCGCGCGATGAATGCTGTTAGACGCGCTTGATCGGTTGGGCCTACAGCAACTCAAAGCGCGTTCCTTGCAAAAAGTCGGAGGGCTTCATGTCTGCAATCGGTATCGGCGGCGTCTTCTTTCGGGCAAACGATCCGGAAATCCTGCTGGCGTGGTATCGAGAAAATCTGGGTCTGGTTATCGATGACGGATTTCAGTGGATGCAACAGGCCGGCCCAACCGTGTTTATGCCGTTTCCTCGAAACACGGATTATTTTCCGGCCGAAAAGCAATGGATGCTCAATTTTCGGGTTGCTGAGTTGGATGGGCTCGTCTTGGCGCTGCGGGAATCTGGAATAGCGGTCACCACGAACCCTGATTGGGACACGCCTGAAACCGGCAGGTTCGCCCGTATCCACGATCCGGAGGGCAATCCGGTGGAATTGTGGGAGCCTCCGTCCAATTGAGGCCTGCCGTCTGATGATCGGACTTTTCGGGAGGCGGAAATCAAAGACGACCCGACATGGCCTGTGGCATCAAATTTCGGAGTGCGCCTGATTATGGATTGGCTTCACAACTTGTCCTACCTGTTCGGCGGCGGCTTTCTCGCAAACGCTGTTCCACACTTCGTCAGCGGCACGATGGGCCAGCCTTTTCAGAGTCCGTTCGCCAAGCCGCCGGGCAAGGGGCTTTCATCTTCGACAGTGAACGTGCTCTGGGGCTTTGCAAACTTCGTCATGGCCTACCTCCTCATTATCCGTGTTGGACATTTCGATCTGCGCGCCGTCGATCAGGTTTCGGCGCTCGGGGTGGGCATTCTGCTCTTGGGAGTTGTGTCGGCCCGCTCGTTTGGACGGTTCCACGGCGGTAATTTGTCCTGAAGCGCGGGAGGGTCGGCAGGTTGCGCAACCTGACCTCGGCTTCGGGCGGCAAGCTGCCACCGCTGCGAGCTTTGGCGCCTCTAAAGTCGAGGTCGGGAATTTCACAGGGCTCGCTAGCTTGAACCCTCCTACAGGATCGATCCGCACCGACGCCGTTGGACGCCGGGCGGCATGATCAAAAGCGAATGTTCTGGACCGGCGAACCGACGCCCCAGTTTTCTGAACCCGAGCGCTGATGGTCTTCCAGCGAGCCACCGCCGCCGAAATAATACTTCAGGCCGATCGAGAATCTGTTGGCCGCAGCGTTGAAGCCCAGCACGCTGACGGTGGCGTAGCTGTAGCCCATCGTCACCGCCAGCGGCCTTGTTTGCGACACCAGATATTCCCCGGCTAAGCTGTAGACTGTCGTCTGAACGGAGGTTCTTAAGATGGGCAGGCGCACATAGTCGATCGTGCCGCTGAGGTCCAAATTCGGCTGGATGTAGACAATGGCTTGGCCGCCAAAATAGTCCCCGCCCGAAACGCTGGCGCTGAACCCGTGGACACGGCCCGTGCCTGTGATGGCGCCGCCTCGCACAGACAGGGTATATCGGTCGCTGGCGTACCAGTCGGCGAACGCGCCATAGGAGGTGGCGTCGGCGGTAATGACCGTGGCGTCGAGCGAAGCATAGCTGACGCTGGCGCCGACCCGGCCCATGGCGCCGGCATAGAAGCCGCTGGCGACCCCGTAGGTGTTGTCCTCCGATATCTTTCCGGCGGAGCCGGTAATACTGTTGTAACCGACATTGCCCTGAACGGCCCAATTGGCGCCGAGCGGAACGACGCCCGCGCCGTTAATCGTCCAGGCGTTGCTGTTGCCGCCGCCATTGTTGACGCTGTTATAGGTGTAGCCGCCGTCCAGGTCGCCGGACGCAGTGACCGGTGTTGCGGCGGCCGGCGATGCGGCGGCCGGCGTGAGCCATAGGGCTCCCAAAACCGCCAGGACGGCGGCGCCAAAGAATTTCTTATCCAAGAGATATCCCCCCTTCCTTATTGGGTCATGACCGAAGAGCATATCTTATTGTTTTATATAAACTATCTTAGCATAGATTTTGGCGTGGAGGCGACGGAAGAGCCCTGCTGTGCTGGGGCCTGTTTGCGGGTGCAGGGCGTCCGACGACCGCTCGAATCGCCGTTTGATCGGCCCTGACGATCCTCCAGGCCTTGCCACCCTTGTCTCGCCCATCAATTTCGAGATCATCATGTAAGGCGTGTTCGCCAAAACGCGCAAACCAGAACACACGAATAGCGTGTGGCTCGCAGGCATTCGGCCTCGCGCTGCGAGGGTGTTGGGCCGGCCTCGGCGGCGCAAAACAGATCTTGCCACGCCCAAGCCTGCGAGGCGCCATGCACGGCGCCCCTCGGCACGCGGCGGATATCAAGACGACGATCGATCGCGGCCGCACAGCGGGCTATCATCGCCAATGTCGGCTTGTGACGGGCGTTTCCGGTCGCGCGACAACCGATTGGGGCGCGCGCCCTTCGGGTCGCGATTTCCGGTTGATTTGCCGGATGGACGGCGCGTGTTCGCATTTGGTGGCGCCGATCCAGCGGCGGGACGACGCCACGTCAGAGCACGGAAGACACGAACATAGCATTTTCGTTTTGCAAGGAATCTGCGTGTGGTGAGCGCGCGGGTCCCTTCCGTAGCGCAGAGCCCGACCCCCGCCCGATGTACGGGCAGGGAGCTCAGTCTTTGTTGTCCGAGTGTGCCGTTAGAGGCGTGCAAGGCAGATAGAAGGCGGCCTTAAGCCGCTAGACGAGCAGGGGCCGCCTCGAAGGTCTGAGTGATGGAAAGCCGCTCTTCGCCCACTGCAATTTGCGTCAATCGTCGTCACGCCCGAACCAGCAACACCGGTGGCCGTTTCGACGTCCATAGGGTCGCCTGCTCATAGGCGTAGGCGAGCTGCAGGCAATCCAGCTCCCGGTGCACGGGGGCGATGATCTGCAGGCCCATGGGGAGCCCTTGGGAGCCGAATCCGGCGGGCACGGCTAGCGACGGGCAACCCGTCATGGTGATGAGGCAGACCGCCTTCATCCACTCATGGTAGGTGCTCATCGCGTGGCCGGCGATCTCGTGCGGCCAGGTCTCGTGCACTTCGAACGGGAACATCTGGGCGGTGGGCGCGACCAGGTAGTCGTAGCGCTGGAACAGCCGGCTCACCGAGTTGAACCATGCTGTACGCACGGCCGACGCCGCCGACACGTCGAAGGCCGAGAGCTTCAGTCCGTTCTCCACTTCCCAGATCGCCTCCGGCTTCAGCAGCGCCCGCTTGGCCGGGTCGTTGTAAAAGCCCACGAGGCCGCTGCCCTCCTGCTGCCAACGCAGGCGCATGAAGGCCTCCCACACCGGCTCCGGCGCCATGTCGGGAACGGCCTCGTCAACCACGCAGCCGATGGTTTCTAGGGTCTTCAACGCCGAGCGGCAAAGCTCGAGCACGCCCGGTTCGTAGGGCGCGGAGCCACCGAAATCCCCAAGCCAGGCGACCTTCTTGCCCTTTAGGTTGGCGCTCAACGGGTCAAGGAACTGGCGCCCGTCGCCGCCCCACGACAGCGGCGCGCGCGGATCGTGTCCGGCTTGGACCGAGAACAGGAGCGCGAGGTCGGCGACCGAACGGGCCATGGGTCCGGTCACGCCCATCGGCGCCTGCCACACGTCGCGTCCCCCGGCCGCCACCACGCCGAAACTCGGACGAAAACCGAACACGTTGTTCCAGCCGGCCGGATTGCGCAGGCTGCCGCCGAAGTCGCTGCCGTCCGCCACCGGGATCAGGCGCAGCGCCAGCGACACGGCTGCTCCGCCGCTGCTGCCGCCGGCCGACTTGGTTTGATCGTAGGCGTTCAGGGTGGCGCCGTAGACCGGGTTGTAGGTGTGCGAGCCCAAACCGAACTCCGGCGCATTCGTTTTGCCGATGAAGATCACGCCGGCCTTGCGTAGCCGCTCCACCGGCAGGGAGTCCTCCTTGGGAATGAAATCCTTCAGGATCGGCGAACCCGAGGTCGACCGGATGCCCTTCACCCAGGCCAGGTCTTTCACGGCGTGCGGAAAGCCGTGCAGCGGTCCCATAATCTCGTGGCGCGCCGCCTGGGCATCGCGCTCGCGCGCCTGTGCGATGAGGACCGAGCGGTCCTGCAGGGCCACGATTGCATTGACCTTGGGGTTCAGCCTCTCGATGTGGTCGAGATAGGCGTCCATCACCTCGACGCAGGAAATTTTACGCGTGGCGATCGCTTTGCTCAGCGCATGAGCGTCCATCAGAACGATGTCGGAGCCTGGCCACCTCGCCCAGACTGTCGGCGCCGCCGACGCAAGAAGCGCTCCGGCCGCCGAACCCGCCGCTAGTTCCAGGACTGATCGCCGGTCGTGTCCAACCGGAGGCGCATCGGGCGACGTATCCATCGGCGTCCTCCGTCTTGGGAAATGCGTCGGCGCGCCCCGCGGCGGCCGACACTCGGCTCCGCGGCACGCGCCATGATGTTGCACGGTAAGGCTGGACGGCCGACCTCGCAATGACCGCTCTGGGGCGAAGTACTCGCTGGACGGGCCCGCGCCAAAAACAGACATTCGTCAGCCGACGCCGAACATAAATGCGGGAGGCGCCATCTCTAATCAGCCGCGTCGGGCGTTGACCTATTCAGGCCAGGCGTCAGCTAAGAGCGTAGACGTGCCCGGTTTGGTCCCGATGGCGGGACAAGGCCCAGCTATGACGTCTCCGGGGATCGGTCGGTCATATTTGTGAGGGCTGGAAGAGTTCAACCTGTTCGGACTGGATCACCTGGCGATGATGCTGGCCAGGGCAGGGCGGCAGGTCGAGATTCGTGAATGGGACACGATCGTAGGTTTTTGTAAAAGGGGTCTCCGTGCGCTTTGTTTTCGCCGCCGCGTCGGCTGTTGCGTTTTGTCTGTCCTCGGGCAATACAGCGCCGCTGTCCTCTAGGACAACGCAGCAACTTGCGGCGGGGGCCGGGAGGTTGCGCGCCCGGAATGGAGGCGGTCGACGCCGCCACCCCAGGCCGGCGGCAAGTCATCCGTGGCTTGAGCATCACCAAAGGAGCCATTGAATATGGTGGACCTTGCCTGGTCGTTCGCGCTGCACATGGCGGGACTTCTCGCCTTCGCAGCGTTGCTGAGGGCGACAGGCCGCCGCGTCGCAATTGGTCCGCTCCTCGTCGCCGTGGGCGCGTCGGCGGCCTATTGGGCGGCGGAGGTTCTAGGCCTGTCCGCGAAGCACTTCGTGCCCGGAATGTCCCACCTGCATTGGAATTGGCTGGGCAAGGTGATGGCGGTTGTCGTCAGCTTGGCGGTTGTCGCGATGCCGCCGCGGATGACGCGGGCGGAGGTCGGCTTCACCTGGCGGCAGAAGGCAGGGCAGTTCCTTCCGGTGCTGCTGTTGATTGCGGCGAGCTGCGCCCTTGCCTGGACCGTCCATGCTCTGGGCCACGAGGGGCCAAGCCTCGCTCCTGAACAGCTGCTTTTTCAGGCCACCATGCCCGGCTTGGACGAAGAGTTGTTTTACCGCGGCGTGCTCCTGGCTCTCCTCACTCGCGCCCTCGGCCCTGGTCGCGAGGTGGCGCGGGCTTCCTTCGGCGCGGCTGAGATCGCGGTCACTCTGCTTTTCGCGGCCGCCCACGGCCTACTCATCTCTCACGGCGCCATCGCCTTCGATGCGACAAGCTTCATCGTGACGGGCTTGCTCGGGGCCGGTCTGATGTGGTTGCGAAATCGCACAGGTTCGCTGGTGATCCCCATCTTGATTCACAATCTCATCAACTTTGGCGAATGCTTCTTCTGAGCTGTCCTACCTCGATCCCGTACGCAGGACCGAGGTGGGATTGCTGCAACCCGAAATGGAAGCGGTCTAGGCTGCCACCTCAGACCGGCGGAAACTCGTCCGTAGTCTGAGTATCACTAAAGGAGCCTTTGAATATGGTAGCCTTGCCCGGTCGTTCGCTCTGCACATGGCGGACTTCTCTCGTGCGCTTTAGTTTTGTCGCCGCCACCTCCGTGCGAATCCCCTTGTCCGTCATGGAAACGGCATCGCTCAATTTAGATCAGACCGTCGATGTCCGAGAGGAGGGCGGGCGGATCACTATTGAGCCGATCCAAGCGCCAACCTACGACCTGGGTCGCCTTCTCGATGCGATGACGCCCGATACCTTTCATCAGGACGAGGATTTCGGAGCGCCGGTCGGGGGAGAAGCCTGGTAGTGGGGGACTACGTTGCTGAAGCTGGTGATATTGTCTGGCTTCAATTCGACCCACAGGCGGGCCATGAAGAAGCGGGCCACAGGTCGGCGTTGGTTCTCTCACCGGCACGTTATAACGCCAAGCGCGGCATGATGATTTGCTGCCCCATGAGCTCCAGGATCAAGGGCTACGTGTTCGAGGTGGTGGTATCTCGCACGCCGCCGCGTCGTCCTGACCGACCAACTCAAGAGTCTGGATTGGCTTGCGCGGGGCGCCAGTTTCAAGGGCGCCGTCTCACCTGATGCTTTGTTCGACGTTCAAGCCAAGATCAAAGCGCTGCTTCGGCTGTAAACCATGGGACGGTGGCTAAAAAGGCGCGTCGTAGCTGGTCCTGGCGAGGGCCATGGCCGCCAACCGAACACCATCGGGCGTGTGCGGTTGCTCGGTCGGCCGCGTTTCCTAGATATCAGGCCGTCGGCGCCGCGGCGGCATGGCCTCTGAACGGACGCCACGGCTCCGAAGTGTGGCGAACTCGGCAAACGAATTCCACTCCGGCCTTTCCTTGGCTCGTACTGTCAGCGCAGCCAGCTTATCCATGCCGCTGTCGAAAACCATGTTGGGACGCTAACCCAGAGCCGAGCCGCTTTCCATGGCAGTGTGGGTTCTAACCGAAGTGCGACTGTGGCCGAGCGCAGGATGACGGGGAGGGCGCGGCCTGTCACCTGGTTCTGTACGATGCCCGAAGTCGGGCGGCGGGCGGGCGCGAAGCCGTCAGTTCGCGCAGAGCCCGACCGCCGATCCGCCCCACGGGCAGGGCAGCTTCGTGCTTTTATTAGAGCGCGCCGTTAGGCGCGCGAGGCACGTAGATCGGCGCGTTAGTCGTCGCGTCTTGAGACGAAAGAGTGGTCGAGATTCTGGTTGCGCATCAGGTATGCGTCCACACGCCGGTCTGACTCAGGCTTCCGATATGCGGCGTAGGCCGCGACGCAGAGCCAAAACGCCGAGAAGACGTAAACCAAACCGACGATCCAAGGATAGTCCTCCGGCTTGTAGCGAAGCGCCACATGCGAATGGCGTGACATGAGGCCGGACACGACGAAAAACGCGGCCGGCATCATCGGTTCGAAGAACTTGCGAAAGAGAAGTAGTGCCGTGCCAAAGAGTAGACCAACGGAGCAACCGCCCAACCCCATGGCTGCAATGCCAGCGTAGGTCGTCCAGAACATTCGATTGGGAATTTTCATCGCTGTCCTGCTTTCCCCTCGCCTCGCGGAGCTAGCCTACAGGACTGACCCCGGCGCAGCTATTGCGCTGACCCAGCCTGCGCCACGAACTCGTTGAACACCTCACTCGGCGTCCGAAAGCCTAAGCATTTCCGTGGCGTAGTATTCATGCGACGGGCGAGGGCGGCAAGTTCCTCGGCCGTCTTGGTAGATACGTCTAGATCCAGCGGCAGGAAGCGGCGCAGGCGGCCGTTGGTGTTCTCGACCGTGCCTTTCTGCCACGGTGCTGATGGCGCACAGAAATAGCTCTGGGCGCCCAGGCTCTGCCTGAGGCTTGGAAAGCCTGCGAACTCAGTTCCGCGGTCGAAGGTGATGGATCGCCGGCAGGCGGGTGGCAGCGGCCCAAGATCGCTAACCAGGCCGGCCATGATGTTGGCCGAGTGCCGGCTGGGATTGCGGCTGATGAACAGATACCGGCTGCGCCGCTCCACGAGCGATGTGATGTTGTGCTTGCCGAACACCTGCCTGAAGGCCACCAGGTCGCATTCCCAATGGCCGAAGGTGGTTCGCTCGCCGATCTCGGCAGGGCGCTTGGCGATCGTGTTGGCCTCCGGAATGCTCAGGCCTCTGGGCTTCCTCGCGTAGCGCACACGCCGCCGGCGGCGCTGACTTGGCAGATGGCGATAGAGCTCAGCGGCCCGGCCGGCGGGCCCGTAGATGTAGCGATAGACCGTCTCGTGGCAGATGGCTGTCGCTGCGCGATCCACGGCCAAGCGGCCGGCGACCTGCTCGGGCGACCAGCCGTTCTTTAGCCGGGCGACGACGTGGGCGGCCAAGGCCGGGTCGCGGTGCAGCTTGGCCGATCGGCGACGGCGCATGGCGCTGATCTGGTCCGCCGCCATGGCGAAATAGCCGCGCAGCCAGGGGCCGTCGTCGGTTCGATTGCGCCGCAGCTCGCGATGGATCGTCGACTTATGGCGGCCCAGCTGCACCGCGATCACCGTGACGGGGATCCCATCGTCGTGCAGGCGAGCGATCAGCTTCCGATCCGCCGCGGTGAGGTGGTCGTAATGCTTTCCCATGCCGAATTCCCTCCGAAGGCAACTTGCTGAAAAACCTCAGAAGTCGCACCTCGAAATAGAATCCGCCCAGCTACAAGAGTTGTCTACGCCGGTTAGAGATGTCGCGCCGGGCGCCAGTTAGAAATGTCACCAGGGGTTAGGTGAGGGGAGCGGGCGGGCGCGGAGCCCTCCAACCGCGCAGAGCCCGACCGCTGCCCTCCGCACCGGCCGTTCAGCTTCGTCTTTGTTTTCCGAGTGCGCGTTAGCGCGCGAGGCACGTAGACCGGTGTCGTCAGCAGGAGATATCGCCTGTAGAAAGATCGCCGATTGGCCAGCAGGACGCGTCGATGGACGGAGATGGAAGCACGGTGCTTTCCGACAAGGCGGAGCATCGAAACGCAAACACAGTCCTCAATTTGATCATCTTCGGTTTTATAATCGGCCTAATACTGCTTCTGGAAATGTTAGGTTGGCTTGAGGGCGGCGGCCTGTCCTCATTGCTTGCCGCCGATCAACATATGCGGGATCAAGCGCAGTTGGTTGATCTTGATGGGAGCGCCTTGCGAACTCCGATTATGGTTAGTTTGGGTTTGATCGCTTGGATTGTTACTCAATTATCCCGAATACACATGTCGTCACGGTGGGGTGGTGCTGTGTTGGCGCTAGTCGTTTTCGGGGGAGGCTTCGTAATCGACGGCGTTTTTGAGCCGCAGATCGCCGCAAAATATATGGCTTCACATGGTTATAGTCGGTGCCCTTCTCGCGACCACCATGTCGGAAATGGGAAGAGCCTAGTGTGGTTCGACAATTACGCAGAGTCCCAGAGAGCGTGCTCGGCTGGGCCGTGAAGGTGGTTTGAATGTGGCCCAAAGCGCTCACTCAGAATGAGCGGGAGTGGGCGATTTCAAACCATGCCGTCAGCCGACGCTGAACATGTGCTTGGTCTGGTCGCGCCGCTTCGGGCCCTTGCTGGTGCGCATGCCGGGCGGCTCGGTCTGCTGGCTCTCGCGGATCAAGGTGAGGAGGCCGCCGAGGCGCTTGTTCTCGAGCACGGCCGTCTCGGTGACGCGTCGCAGCTTGTCGAATGTGCGGTAGGGCATGCTGCGGCCCTTGTAGCGGACTTCCAGCCGGCCATCGGGGAAGTCCACGACCTCGACCCGCCGGCCGATCGCGGCCTGGGCGAACTCGGACGGTTCGATCAGGAAGAGGATGTTGTCGTACTGGAGTGTCAGGGACTGCGACAGCGTCCGCTCGGCGCGCCAGGTGAAGGCCTCGTCCAACCGATCTACCGACTGCATGGGCCGATGCAGGTCCTTGTCGTTGAACGGCGCCTTGGCGAAGCGGGCGTTGTAGTCGGCCACGAAGCTCGGCAGGAAGGCGTTGCCGTCTTTCATTTGTTAACGCCGGCGAGGCGCAGCTCCTTCACCAGGCGGTCCTGCAAGGTCTTGTTTGCGCGCTCGACGCGGCCCTTGGCCTGGCTGGAGTTGGCGCAGATGATCTCGATGCTGAGCGCCTTCAGGGCGCGGCCGAACTGGGTCATGCCGTCGCCGTGCAGGCCGCTGGGCTTGTTGACCCGGAAGACCGCATGCTTGTCGGTGTAGAACGCCACGGGCTTGCCGTGCTGTTCCAGATACCGCTGGGTCGCGTTGAAGTAGGCGAAGGTCGACTCCGACTGGACGAACTGAAGGTGCATCAGCCGGCTGGTGGCATCGTCGATGAAGACGAGCAGGGTGCATTGCGGGCCGCGATCCTCGAACCACCAGTGCTCAGAGCCATCAACTTGGACCAGCTCGCCGACGCACTCGCGACGATATCGCGGCTGGTAGACCCGTCCGCGGCGCTTCACACGATCCGCCCAGAGGCCGGCGTCGAGCATCCACAGCCGCAGCGTCTCGCGGCCGACGATGATGCCGTGGACCTCGCGCAGCTTCTCGGCCGCCAGCGTCGGGCCGAAATCCGCGTAGCGGGCTTTGATCAGGTCCAAGGCCTGGTCCTTGACCGCCGTGGGCGTCTGCCGGTTACTGGCGCGGCCGCGCTTCTTGGAGATGAGCGCCGTCGCGCCTTGTTCTTGGTAGGCCTTCGACAGCCGCAAGACCTGGCGGCGCTCAAGGCCCATCAACTCGCTGGCCGCCGAAACCGTCAGCCGGCCGGCCGTCAGATCGCGCAGGATCTCGACTCGGCTAAGCTCCTTGTCGCTCATGAAGTGCAACGCCACTTTGGAGGACCTCCCACGCAAAATGAGGGAGGGTGCCATCTCTAACTGGCACGCCGGTGACATTACTAAATGGCGGCTACAAGAATTTCTCGCCTAATATACATTATCGGAAATTACTGTTCCGACCCTTGCGCAAAGCCTGTCACATATCGAAATAGACGCGACCGACGGTTTGGCCTCGTGGAGAGCTCTTGCGGGGTCCGTCATCTGCCGGTCTCTTCGAGTGCGCAACCAACGCCATAGGTGCTGAGCCCACCTCAAGATCCTATTCGTATTTCTCCGCTCGAGATCCGCTGCAAAGTTTCGACGAAGAAACCCGGCTCTGCCGCGGTCACGCGCGTCTCCAACCTTTCGGGGGTATCTCCCGGTTCTACGGGCATGCTTAGACGCGCAATCACCGGACCGCGATCGTACTCTGCATCCACCATGTGGATGCAGATACCACTCTTAGCAACACCAGCAGCGATCACCGCCTCATGGACGCGCCGTCCATACATGCCATGGCCTCCGAAGGCCGGTAGCGGCCCTGGATGGATGTTGAGGATTTTCCCAGCGTAATGTTCCAAAATGCGCGGTCCAAGCTGGCGCAGATACCCGGAGAGGACAATCAGCTCAACGCCATGCGAGATCATGGCGTGCGCCAGTTTGGCGTCCGCGGCGACAGGGTCGGACTGGGTTGCGATGTGCATGCTTGGCACTGCGGCTTCAGTCGCAAAAGTAAGGGCTGGCGCACTCTTGTTGTTGCTCACGATCAACCGGGCTTGCGCCGCCAGCTCGCCGCTCTTGATCGCGTCTATGATGGCGCGCGCGCTCGAACCATTTCCGGATGCGAGGAAACCAATTCTAAGTGGCGGTAAATTCACGAAAATATACCGCTGAATTCATGTTCAAATCGAAGACCGTCGTAGCCCGGTTCCGTTCCGCTCGGCAACTCAGCCTTGAGGGTTTCATAGTCGAGATCAATGTGAAGGTTTGTCAGAATGGCGCGTTTCGGCTTGAGTTCGGCGATCCATTCCAATGTCTGCGCTAAGTGGGCGTGGGTGGGATGGGGTAGGTAGCGTAAGGCGTCGACGATCCAGACATCCAAACCGGCCAAGGCCTCAAACGCTTGGTCATCCAGGCGGACAACGTCGCTCGAATAGGCCACGCCTCCAAAGCGATATCCGACTGAACGCACCCCTCCATGATCTTGATCGAACGTGACAACGGGAATGGGTCCTGAAGGTCCGTCGACCTGCCAGCCCACGCCATGCAGGGGTATGGCGCGCCTTTCGCAGATCGCGGGATAACCATTCTCACCCTCAAAAATATATTCGAACCTGCGCTGCACCGATGCATCGGTGCTGGCGTCCATGAAACAGGGAATCCTCTTGCGCTGGCGGTTGAAGAATGCGCGAACGTCGTCGAGCCCGTGAACCTGGTCAGCATGGTCGTGCGTGAGCATGATCGCATCCAGCCGCTTCACTCCGGCGTAGGCCGTCTGAAGTCTCAGGTCAGGGGAGGTGTCGACAATCGTGGTTGTTTCGGCCTGCGCCCCCTCCCCCAGACGGCGCACGAGGAGGGAACATCGCGATCGCTGGTTCTTGGGGTTGGTCGGATCGCAAACCCCCCAATCTCCATCCGCCCTTGGCACGCCGCCAGAAGAGCCACAGCCTAGGATCGTAAACTCAAGTCTTGAGCTCACGGTCTTGGTATCCTCTCGAAGAGGGAGAAGAACGCGTCTTCCGTGCGCGCCTCAGCCTCATCCAATGACCAACCGCGAATTTCCGCGAGCTTCGCAAGGACGTGGGGCACGTACGCTGGCTCGTTACGCCGGCCACGGTGGGGAACCGGCGCCAGATAAGGGCAGTCCGTCTCTACAATGATCCGATCAGCCGGCATGTCGCAGATCACGGAACGAACGTCCTCCGCGGCCTTGAACGTCGCGATCCCAGAGACCGAAAACCAGGCCCCCAGGGCCGCGGCCCGGGCCGCCAGGTCTGGTCCTGACGTGTAGCAATGCATCAGAATCCGAAACGGGCCTTTTGCGTATTCCTCTTCCAGGATTTCGCCCATCACTTCGTCGGCCAGTCGCGTGTGAACGACCAAGGGCAAGCCCGTCTTGCGCGCGGCTGTCACGTGAGCGCGAAACACCGTGGCCTGGATTTCACGCGGACTGAGGTCATAGTGAAAATCCAGTCCAGTCTCGCCAATGCCGACAACCTTGGGATCTGCGGCGAGCTCGACTAGGCGATCGGGCGAGAGCTGCGGATTCTCCTTTGCTTCGTGCGGATGGGTTCCGACGGTGCACCAGATGTCCGGCTCTTCGGCTAAGGCCCGCACCTTCTCAAAATGAGAGACTTTGTCTGAGATGTTGACCATCAGGCCTATGCCCGCAAGCCTGGCGCGCTCAATCACCGCCTGACGGTCTTCATCGAATTGCGGTGCGTGCAAATTGACGTGGCTGTCGATCAACATGGGGCTGGGCGCCTAGGCCGCGCGCGCGGCTTGGCGCAATTCGCCAAGAGCTGTGAACAGGGCGTCCGTGCGGTCCAGATTTAGCGCCTCTACGTCGCGCGATAGCCGTTGCAGCGCGTCCCAGGCGCCGGCCCACGCCTCCAATCCGCCAATCCCTTGGCGGGCGCGGCCTGCAGCCAGCCCATGGACACGCTCGGACAGTCGATCAAACAACAATTCGAACTGCGCCTGTCCCTCCCCTCCACGAAACCGATCAGCAAGCGAAAGCGCCATGGCCTCGTCGAACCTTGGCAAGCCTTCAATCAAGGCGCGCGCAGCGTCGTCCATCGCGATGGCGTTGGCGCCCGCGAGCGCCCAGGCCCGGCCCGGCGCGCCGCCCGCCATCCTCGCCAAGCGCAGCGCGTCTTCAGCGCCAACCTCCTCATGGTCCCGCACAAACGCTGCGGCGTCCTTCAAGGAAAGTGCGCCAAACGCGAGACGACGGCAGCGTGACCGGATGGTCGGCAGGAGCCGTCCAGGGGAATGGCTCACCAGCAAGACAATTCCGTGCGCGGGAGGCTCCTCAAGGGTCTTCAGTATGGCGTTCGAGGCGTTGACGTTCAGATCGTCGACTGCGTCGATGATCGCCACCCGATGCGGTGCGCTGGCCGGAGATTTTGAAAAGAATTCCGAAAGCTGCCGCGCCTCGTCCACCGGGATCACTTTGCGCACCTTGCCGTCTTCACCAAGGCGCTGAAGGACGAAAAGGTCGGGATGGGCGCGCGCGATGATCTGGCGGCTGACCGGATGGTCGGGGCTTGCGCCTAAAATCCCAAGACTCGTCTCCAGCGGCGCGCCCAGCAGACGGCGCGCAGCGCGATAGGCGAAGGTCGACTTTCCAACGCCTTGCGGACCGGTAAGCAACCAAGCGTGATGCAGCCTTCCGCGCACGCGCGCGGCTTCAAACGCCGCCTCGCTGGTCTCATGTCCAACGAGGTTGAACACCTCGCTTGGGTGAAGCATTTCAGTCATGGACGGACAGCCGCCTCTCAACGATCGCCCAAACTCTTTCCTCGACCTCATCGGGAGAGCCTGAGGCATCGACGATCGCACACCGATCAGGCTCCGCTCGGGCGATGGACAAGAACCCTTCGCGCAGTTGGGCATGGAAGGCCTGGCCCTTCGATTCAAACCGCATTTCCGCGCCGGCGCGAGCGTGGGCGCGCTCAAGGCCCAATTCCACGGGCAGGTCGAAGATCAACGTAAGGTCCGGTTTGGTGTGCTCAAGGATGTAGGTCTCAAGGGCTGCGATGAGTTCCGGGTTGGCGCCGCCGGCTGCGCCCTGATAGGCGCGGGTGGAATCGGCGAACCGGTCGCAAACGACCCAAGCGCCTCGCACCAGACCTGGCCGGATCACGCGTTCGACGTGATCGCGCCTTGCTGCGTACATCAGCAGAGTCTCAGTGATCGGGCTCCAACGATCAGCAGCGCCCTTGAGGACGAGTTCGCGGATGCTTTCAGCCCCAGATGAGCCGCCGGGCTCACGGGTCGCTACAACCTGCCGGCCAAGGCGTTCAAGCCGCACGACGAGGCGCTTCAGCTGGGTGGATTTACCCGCCCCCTCGCCGCCTTCAAAGGTAATGAATCTGCCCGGCTCCACCGCCTCAAATTGTACGGATGGCGCACAAAGTCTAGGGCCCTACGACCCTTGCATCTGCAAACCCGCTCGCCGCCACGCGGTCGCGAACGGCGTAGGCTTCAGCCTCATCGCTCGGACCTGGCAGATAGACGCGGTAATAGGTGACGCCACCGTGATCGAAAGGCTCGATGTTTGCGGCGCCGTTCGAAGATAGCTGGGCTGCTGCGCGTTTGGCGTTTTCCTGATCACTGAAGGCGCCTGCCTGAATGCGGAAGCCCTGGGAAGTTGCGCCTGAGCGCGGGGCGTCAAGCGTGGTTGGACGTGCAGGCGCAAGCGGTGCGAGCGCCGAAATGGATACGGCTTGCGGCGGTCTAACCAGCGGGGTGACGGGTTTCGGAGCGGCCGAGGCTTCTTCGAATATGACTTCATCAGCAGGCCGCCGGGCCGTTGGCGAACCGGGAGGCGACGAGCCTGGGGAGAGCAGCGATCTGGCGTATCGCAGCCCCATGTCTGGTCCCCCGAGGGGTGCGGGACCAAGGTAGCGGACGCGCACATGGGCGGTGCCGGCGCGGTCATATCCCAATTCCTGGGCGGCGGCATGGCTCAAATCGATAATCCGGCCTCCGACAAACGGGCCCCGGTCGTTCACGCGCAGGGTCAGTTTGCGGCCATTGTCGAGATTGGTGACTTCAACCATCGAGGGAAGCGGCAAGGTCGTATGGGCCGCTGAAAATTGGTTCATGTCGAAGGTCTCGCCATTGGCGGTGGCCTTCAGATTGAATGCATCCCCATACCACGAGGCGATACCGGTCTCGTCATAGTGCGGCTGGTCATGCGGCACATACCAGATGCCGCCCACTTGATAAGGCGCATTGGTCCCGCGGGCCGTCGGATCGCCGGCCGGCTTGGCGTGAACGCCCTGGTCTTGGATCGAATACTTCGGGCTCGTCAGAGACGCGCAGGCCGCCAAGGACGCGCCCGCCATCAGAACCGCCGCCAGCCGGCCAGCCTGATTTCTCAATGCGCATTCCATGACGATCCTCGGGTGTTTGCGGCTTTTCGAGTCGCAAGCTTGCCCAGGGGAGACTTTCGCCAGGGTTAACCGGGTCTTGCCAAACGCCTCGCCGGCGCGAGATGTAACAGTCAGCCCCCGCAAAGACGGGGCTTGAGGAGGATGGCGATGCGGTTTGGGATTTTCTACGAACACCAGTTGCCCAAGCCGTGGAACGACGGTGATGAGGCGCGCCTTTTCCATCAGGCTCTTGAACAGGTTGTCCTCGCCGACCGTCTGGGCTTCGATTACGCCTGGGAAGTCGAACATCACTTCCTGGAGGAATATTCGCATTCCTCTGCGCCAGAGGTTTTTCTGGCTGCGTGCGCAGCCCTCACGAAAAACATTCGCGTCGGCCATGGCATTCGCCAGGTGATCCCGAACTACAACCACCCCGCACGCACCGCCGAGGGGTTGGCGACCCTCGACATCATCTCCAATGGCCGCCTCGATTTTGGCATCGGCGAAGGCGCCACGCGGCTTGAGCTTGGCGGCTTCGCCATTCCAGCCAAGGAAAAACGCGCCATGGCGCTGGAGGCGGCCGAGCAGATTGCAAATATGATGGTCATGGATCCCTATCCGGGGTTCGAAGGACGCAGCTTCTCGTTTCCTTGTCGCAATGTGGTTCCAAAGCCGGTTCAAAAGCCGCATCCGCCAATGTGGATGGCCTGCACCAACCGCGACACAATCAAAGTCGCCGCATCAATCGGCGTCGGCGCGCTGGCCTTTTCCTTCGTCGATCCCCAGGAGGCGCGAAATTGGGCTGAAATCTACTATGACATCATCAAGTCGGACGCCTGCGTTCCCATCGGCCATGCCGTGAACGCTAACCTCGCTATGGTCTCGAATTTCTCGGTGCATCCGGATCGGGCCGAGGCGATCCGGCGTGGCCAAGAAGGCTTCGAATTCTTCAGCTACGCCGTCAATGCGCTCGTGGCTCACGACGCCGTACCTGGCCGCTCAACCCTTTTCGCCGATTTCCAGGCCTCACGTGCACGCAGCGACGAGGAAATCATCGCTGCGTCCAAGGCGGCTGCGCGCAACGCCAATGGGATCGGAACCCCTGGCGATATCCGCGACCATATTCGCGCGTTCAGCGACGCCGGCGTCGATCAGGTGATTTTCCTCCAGCAGGCCGGTCGCAATAAGCACGAACATATTTGCCAGTCCCTGGAGCTTTTCGCAGCCGAAGTAATGGGCGAGTTCAAGAGCGAGGTCGCTGAACGCGAAGCCCGCAAGGCCAAAGCGCTTCAACCCTACGTCGAAGCCGCAATGGCGCGGAAACAATGGATGCAGCCGCTCGCAGATGGGGATATCCCCATCGTGCCGGCCTCACGCGCCAAGGCGCAGATCAACGAGACCGTAAAATAAGCCCCTGCGATAACGGATGAGTTCGCGAAACAAAATCCTGCCCGTCGCCTGGATTGAAGGGGGCTGGATCCTTTCAAGTCAGCCCGAACAACACCACAGGTTCTGGATCCATGACAACTGGATCTGGGGGCCTGATGGAGCTTTTGACATGGATACGCGACACTGGGTCAAGGACGGTTGGATTTGGGGACCGGTAGGCGCACGCGACTTGGCCACCGGCTTTTATATCGCCGAGAACTGGATCTACGGACCGCGTTTTCGACTGCCATTTGCGTGACCCGCCCTGGCGCCTGGAGCTTTGCACTGAGCGGCCTTAAGGCCAGTTGAGCCCCTATCCTGCGCCGTTACGCCCGCTCTGACAGCGAAGCTCTGGAGGAGCCGCGCAATCGTCAAAAGCTCGCGACGCTGACGCAATTTTCGGTCATTTCTTCGCAGCCAGGATTTCGTCGAGGCGCGCCGGCGTTCCTTCGATCCGTTCGAGGTGAGGATAGCGTAGGCCGCCGTGATAATCGATTTTCACCACCTTGATGCGATCTGCCGTCTTCACAATAAGCTCTAATGGCTGTTTGTTCGAGACCGACGCCCTTAGCTCGTCGTCGAGGACTTCGTCGGAATAAGGCAGGCTGTTCACCGCCATCAGCGTCATTCCTATGGTCAGTCCGGCCTTGAAGGCGGGGCTGTCCCACTGCACCGAGCTCAGCGCCCCGCCCTTGCCCACAATAACTCCGAGCGAATAGGTGAAATCTTTGAATTTCGCTGCAGATTCATATGATTTCAGGATGAGGTTCGGTTTGTCATTGAAGACCAGCCGGTAGCCCCCGCGTTTGAGGCCATCGAGCGGTCCGCCCTTGCCGATGGTGTCCACGCGCGCGTGGAGAAACGCACCCCAGTCATAAGGCTCGACCGCGTTTAGCGCGCTCACCAGTTCATCGAAGGTGTAGGTGACGGGCGTGTAGCTGCCATTGTTGATGCCGAAGAACGATTTGGCGAAATCATCCAAGGAGCGCTTTCCATTGGATCGCTCGCGCACCAGGGTGTCGGCGTCCAACCAGATCAGCTCGCCGACGTTGTAATAATCCTCAAAGCGCTGCCAGCTGCGCCATGACATCGGTCGACGCGGATTGATGATTTCGTCGTTGGTGGTGTCCTGCATCGGACGCCAGCTGGCGCCTGGCACATCGCCATATGTCGCCGCCGTGAGCGCAAGGGAATCGCGCTCCTCGGCTGCGGTCCGCAAGCCGGCCCGCGCCGTCAAGACTTCGCCCCAATACTCCGTCTGCCCCTCATAAACCCATAGCAGCGAGTCACGCATGCGTACGTTGTAGTTCGGCGTCCAAAGATCGGCTGGGCGGCGGAACTTGCCGTTCCAAGAGTGCGTGTATTCGTGCGGGAATAGCGAACGGTCTGACTGTGCATCTTCGTACTTGGAGAAATAGCCGGTCCCCACCCCGTCCTCACTTGAGCGATGGTGTTCCAATCCCTGCTGCAGGGTCAGATCGCTAATCGAAAACAGGAAATCGTAGTGGTCATAGTGGTGCGAGCCGTAGAGCTTATAGGCCTGTTGCACCAAGGCGCGGTGCGCAGCTAGCTGTTCGGGTTTCACTTCAAGCTCACTGGGCTTGTCTGCGAATACGTTCATGTGAACAGGCGCGATCCCGCCCGGATCGAGATCAAAGCGAGCGAAATATCTTCCGGCATAGACCGGGCTGTCGATCAGGGTCTCCAGCGGCGTGCGCTTGAAATGGATGGTCGCCCCGCCTTCACCCTCGCGCTCAAGGGCCGTAGCGAAACTCCACCCTGTTGGCAGGCTCAAGGATGCGTCCACCGGGATGTCCCGGGAAAAATAGCCGGCGGGATATAGGACCAGGGCGTTCCATTCCAAGGCGGCGATCGTCGAAGAGATTTCGGTGGCGCCTACCCTTTCGCTAACTGGCGAAAGATATTGAAAGTTGATCTCCAGCTTGGTTACGCCCTCGGGGACGCTGACGTGGAAGGCGAATGGATTTGCGACATCCCGCTTCCAATCCAACCGGGCGCCGCCAGCCATGATCTCAAGGCCGGCGAACTTGTCGATTGTACCTTCCGGGGCATGGGTGCCGGGCAACCACTCGGGATAGAGCAGCACCACATCTCCACCCGCCCCAGGCGTTGAGATCGTTTCATGCACTCGCACAATGCGTCGCTCAGTGTCGGTGGCATCGACCGCCACGCTCACCACGCCGGGAAATTGCGTATCGCGCGGCGCCGCAATTGGCGGGGTCGCTGGAACTGGAGTGGGACCTGGGCTCGAATGGGCCGCGCCAGACGCTAGCGTGGCGACGGTGGAAAGTAAGACTGCAAGTTTCAAGCCGCGACTCCAAGACCAGAAGGCCGCGACGATGAGGGCAAACCCTAAGCCTTGCAATGGCGACCGACGTGATCTGGAGAGACTTTGCAGACCCTCAGGTGCGCGCGCTCGCAACTGGCGCGCTCCTCCAAGCGCAGCGCGATCCCAATCAGCGATCCAAGCTGACGCGCCGCCAACGCCAGGAGGCCGGCTTGGAGCGGTTGGCCTGAGGTTTGGCCTTCTAGGAAGATGAGCATTGCATTTGCGCTCAAGGCCCATGACGAAGCCTGCAACAGCGACAAGCACGAGCGCTTGCTGAAGCCAACAGGGAAGGATCGATATGACCAATGAGCCGACCTTACAGCTCTATGCTTACTGGCGCTCGATGGCCGCCTATCGGGTTCGCGTCGCGCTCGGCCTGAAGGGGCTCCAGGCACAAGAGATCCCGATCAATCTCGACGCGGGGGAACAATTTGCGCCCGAGTTCCTCGCGGTGAACCCCGAGGGCGCAGTGCCAGCCTTGATCGAGGCTGGGCGTCCTCCGATCACTCAATCAATCGCCATCCTGGAATATCTCGATGAGCGCTATCCCGAGCTTCCGTTACTTCCGACCGATCTGTACGCTCGGGCGCGTGTGCGGTCCCTAGCGGCTCTGATCGTCAGCGATACCCATCCCTTGATCGTGCCGCGCGTCAGAAAATATCTGACGACGCATCAAGGCTTCGACGATGAGGCTTGGCGAGCCTGGACGATCAATTGGCTGATGCGCGGATTGACGGCCTTTGAGAACCGCCTTGCGAGTGATCGGGCGACCGGCGAATTCTGTCAGGGCGATCAGGTGACAATAGCCGACGTTTGCCTCTCGAGCATCGTCGCCGTAGCCAAGGTTTTTAAGTTCGAGGCCGCTAGCCTGCCTACGGTGAATAGAATCGCCGCCCGCTGCGAGGAAATCGAGGCCTTTGCCCGGGCGAACCCGACGCTGCAGCCCGGTTCACCAGGCTGAAAGGCAGACGTCTCTCATTGCAATGTGCGGCCATATGGCCGGACCTGCCGGAAAGCCCGCTATCCAGCCAAAAGAGCGCCAATTCTGCCCTGTAGTTTTGGCAAAATCTCAGCTTGGAACCACGGATTCTTTTTCAGCCAAATGTTATTGCGCGGGCTGGGATGCGGCAACGGGAGCTGGGCAGGCCAATACTCCTCCCAGTTTTGCACGGTCTGCGTCAGCGAAGCTTTCTGCGTGGTCTTGAGGTGCCAGTCGAGGGCATATTGCCCGATCACAAGGGTGAGTTCGATCGCCGGCAGCAGGTTCAGCAGCCGGACGCGCCATTCGGCGGCGCACTCTGGGCGCGGCGGCAGGTCGCCGGATTTGCCGCCACCGGGATAGCAAAAACCCATCGGCAGAATGGCGATCTTCCTCGGGTCGTAAAAGACCGCAGCATCAATCCCCATCCAGGCGCGTAGCCGCTCGCCGCTCGGATCGTTGAACGGTATGCCGGTTTCATGAACCCTGCGGCCCGGTGCTTGCCCTGCGATCAGTATTTTGGCGTCGGCGCCGATTTGGAATACCGGCCGTGGCCCCAACGGCAAATGGTCTGCGCACAAACGGCAGGCTCTCGCCTTCCCTGCGATGTCGTCGAATTGCGCCTTGGTTGTTCTGGCCATTCTTCATTCCAGTGGGGTGGGTGGGGTCGCGGCTACGACAGGGCGGCGCTCCTGCTGTCCCATCTCACGCGGTCGCGGGGAAGCAAGGTGGGATCGATGATTTCCTTCGCCGACGGTACTCAATTCGTTTCAGAACAGCGAAAATTTCGTCGATCCTATTAGAGCCGGCGGCTTTTCGACTAGGCGCCGCGTGGGACTGGTGGGAGGGGGGAACGCATTTTGCCCCTGGCCCGTACTTCCAACTGCGCTGTACGCCGTCAAAACGTACAGCGTTGAAAAATGTTGCCAGATCATGTACTCTTTGAAAGAGTACGAATTGAAGAGAAGCTACCATGCCCCGCGCAGCCGTGGACGACAACAGGCGGATGAATCTCCGGGTTTCGCCAGAGGCGAAGGCCAAGCTGGTTCGTGCCGCCGCACTCCGCAATATCGACCTAACCAGCTTCGTGACGCAAACGGCGCTGCGTGAAGCCGAGGCCGTGATCGAAGCGGCCGAGAGCATCAAATTGTCCGAGCGCGATCATCTGCGCGTCCTCATGTTGCTCGAAAATCCGCCCCGACCCAATGCGAAGCTACTGAGCGCCATCGCCGCGTTGCCCGACACCCTATGACTCCGCCCCGATGGCACGAGGAGCCGATCGCCAAATCCCATGATCGCAAGTCGTTCGATTGCGGCGATGACGCGATGAACGAGTTCCTTCGGCGCTTCGCCCGCCAGAGCCACGAGCAGAACGCTTCCAAGACCTTCTGCGCCATCGACGACGCCGCTCCGGGGGGAATCCTCGGCTTCTATACGATCACGCCCTCAGCGGTTGCCCATGCCGATGTACCGGCCACCATGACGAAGGGGTTGGCCCAGCACGAGGTTTCTGGCTTTAGGCTCGCACGCCTCGCCACGGACATAACAGTCGCCGGTCAGGGTCTTGGCGGCCTGCTTCTGGCAGCCGCGGCACTCCGTTGCCTTCGTATCGCCGTCGAGGTCGGTGGCGTCCTGCTCATCATCGACGCTAAGAGCGAGCGTGCCGCCCAGTGGTATGCAAGCTACGGGGCGCAGCCGCTCCAGGATGCCCTCCACACGCTGATCATGCCACTGGCGACGTTCGCGCGCGATCTGAAGACCAAGGGCCTGCTCTAGCCGCGAACGGAGATCGTTGAGTGCGGCCGCAAGAAAATCCTGAACGGTGACAACCGGAGGGGGAATCGGCGACACGCTAGGCGGCATGCGGACACTACAGCGCGCTGTGGCGTAGGTTGGCGGACGGGGTGGGATTCGAACCCACGGTAGGCTTTCACCTACGGCGGTTTTCAAGACCGCTGCCTTAAACCACTCGGCCACCCGTCCGGGACGCGGTCTTTAGCAGGCGTCATGCCAAGGCTCCACCTCTCGTCGCCGTGGAATTTCCTAAAGCTGTTGATGGCGTGACCCGGTCGCTACCCGGTCGCAAGCCGATTGCCGAGCTAAGGGACTGGTCTCACGCAGCACCCGGCAAGTCTGCGCACGCTTCAGTAGCAGAAGCGGTCAGCTTGCACTTACCATCCCACGCACTAGGTAGGCTTAACCTGAGAGTCAAAGAGGTTCGCGATGTATGACCTACACTATTGGCCGACGCCAAACGGCAAGAAAGTGACCATCCTACTGGAGGAGTTGGGCGTCCCCTATAACGTCGTGCCAATGAACATAGGTCGCGGCGACCAATTTACACCGGCAGCCTTGAAGATCAGCCCCAACAACCGCATGCCGGCCCTCGTCGATACATCACCGGCCGATGGGGGGGAGCCGATCGGTGTCTTCGAGTCAGGTGCGATCATGATGTACCTGGCCGAAAAGGAAGGGCGCTTTTGGCCGCAGACCGTTCGCGGGAAATACGAGGTCGCCCAATGGGTCATGTGGCAGATGGCGAACCAGGGCCCCAAGACCGGGGAGCGCGGCCATTTTGGCCGGCTTGGTCCCGAACACGGCGATCAAGCCTACGCGAATAAAAGGTTCACCGACGAGGTTCATCGCCTCTATGGGGTGCTGAACAATCGTCTCTACGATCGCCGCTATCTAGCCGGCGACGATTATTCCATTGCAGACATGATCTCTTACCCCTGGACCGTAAGCTGGAAGCTGCAGGGTATTGATTTAAACGAATTCAGATACTTCAAGAGATGGTTTGAAGAGCTTTCAGACCGCCCGGGCGTTCAGCGCGGCCTCGCCGTCACCGCGGGTCCATCAGAAGATCCATCGACCGTCAGCCCAGAAGAGCAAGCGCGGCGCCGGGCCTTGCTCTACAACCAACGCGCCCGGCCCGCGCCAGAGAATGGATTGCTCACGATCTAATAGACCACGACGCTGCGGATGCTCTCGCCCGCATGCATAAGGTCGAAGGCTTGGTTGATTTGGTCAAGTGCAAGGGTGTGGGTGATCATCGGATCGATCTCGATCTTTCCGTTCATATACCAATCGACGATAGTCGGGACATCCGTGCGTCCCCGCGCCCCACCAAACGCAGTGCCGCGCCAGACCCGTCCGGTGACGAGTTGAAATGGACGCGTGGATATCTCCTTTCCAGCTTCGGCCACCCCGATGATCACGCTTTCCCCCCAGCCACGGTGGCAGGCTTCTAGCGCCTGGCGCATCACGTCGGTGTTTCCGGTGCAGTCAAATGTGTAGTCGGCGCCGCCATCAGTAAGTCGGACCAGGTGAGAAACCACGTCACCTTCCAATTCCCGTGGGTTCAGGAAATGGGTCATGCCGAAACGGCGCCCCCACTCCTCCCGCGATGGATTGATGTCGACACCTATAATCATCGAAGCGCCGACCATCTTTGCGCCTTGGATGACATTCAGCCCGATGCCTCCCAAGCCGAACACCACGACATTTGCGCCGGGCTCAACGGCGGCGGTATTGACCACGGCTCCTACGCCTGTGGTGACGCCGCAGCCGATGTAGCAAGCCTTGTCAAAGGGCGCGTCGGTCCGGATCTTCGCGACAGCGATCTCGGGCAAAACAGTGAAATTCGAGAAGGTTGAGCAGCCCATGTAGTGGAAGACCGTCTGGCCTTTGTACGAAAATCGGCTGGTGCCGTCGGGCATAAGCCCCCTGCCTTGGGTGGCCCGGATCGCGGTGCAAAGATTGGTTTTGCGAGAAAGGCAGCTTTTGCACTGGCGGCATTCTGGTGTGTAGAGCGGTATGACGTGGTCGCTTGGCGCGACGCTTGTCACCCCGGCGCCGACCTCGACCACCACGCCGGCGCCTTCGTGCCCAAGGACAGCAGGGAACAACCCCTCAGAATCCAGCCCATCCAACGTGTAGGCGTCAGTGTGACAAATCCCGGTCGCCTTGATCTCCACCAAAACCTCGCCGGCGCGCGGGCCCTCCAAGTCAAGCTCCACCAATTCCAGCGGTCGCTTGGCCTCGAACGCAACTGCAGCGCGGGTCTTCATGGGCAGATCCTGATCATTTGATTTGGCTGGGGACCATTTCGCATGCGCTTGCGCTTGTGAAGAGCTTGAAGCGGCTTTCGAGCGCCAAGCGCGCAACAGGGTGAATGTTTCAACGTTATATTTGGCATGGCGACGACGAGTTTCCGTAGGACCCTGGTGGCGTTGGCCGTCTTGACCGCGGTTAGCGGACTGACCGCCAGCTGCTCGAAGACCCACGCGGTCAGGAGGACGACCGTTGCGCAATACCAAGCGCCCGCCCCCAGACCTGTCCTAGTTTATCCGCCGGCTCCGCCAGAACCCGCCCCCTCTCCGGGCGATCCCTTCCACACTGCGGCTGTCTCGCCTCCCGCGAATTCCGACGGAACGCTTCCTGCAAGCCCAGGAATTAGTCCCAGCCGCGACCCGCGCAGGCCTTAGTCGCAGTTGAGCCTGGGTCGGCGGGGCGCGCTGTTGTAATGCGACAGGCATGTCCGACGAAGAGATCCTGATCGACGCGCGTGGCCACCGATGCCCGGTCCCGACATTGCGTTTGCGCAGAGCGCTCCAGGAAGCCCCCCCGGGTGCGCGGGTGCGGCTTTTGGCGGATGATCCGATGGCTCGAATAGATGTGCCTCATTTCGCAGCCGAAGCTGGCGCCAGTATTCTCAGCCGCGATGAGTTTGACGGAGGATTCTGCTTCGTCGTGGCTAAGGCCTAGCGGTCACGGTTGGAATTCGGCGTGGGCGTCAATCGCCATTTCGACCTCCGTCGCAAGCGCACCGCCAAAGAAGATCGCGTTCACGTTCCACGATAGCCAGATAAGGAAGACCACCACCGTGGCGATCGACCCATATGTCGCGCCAAGGCGCGCAATCTGCTCAACGTAGAAGGCCGTGGCCCAGGACGCGAAAAGGCAAAGCAACGTCGCACTTAAGCCCCCCAGGAGCGAGGCCCTCCAATTTACTGGACGGCTCGACATCGCCCAACGGTAGATCAACGCCATACCCAGCGTCAGGAACACGCTTGACCAGGTCCACTCGCTATAAAGCCACGAGACGTCTTGCAATGGGCGAAGGTCGAACGCCGATCCCATGACCCGCAGGCCAAAGAAGGCCGCAGAAACCAAGGCGATCAAAGCGAAGGTGGCGACCAGGACGACGAGGGCCATCACGTTAAAGCCGACAAATCCGCGCGGCTTGTCTTCATCGTGAATGAAAGACAGTCCCGCAAGCATGGCCTTGAACCCGCGATGGGCTGCATAAAGCCCGACCAGTAATGCAAATCCGCTCTGTGTGGTCATCGCCGCGTGCGGCGCATGGGCCAGTCTCATGAGCTCGGACTGGACAATGTCGCGGGCTCCTGCCGGAATAATCCGCGCCAGAAGCTCGCCCTCTCTCGCCGCCTGCGCTGGATTTGCGAGGAGGCTGTAGAGAGTGATCAAAATCGCTAGGGCTGGAAAGATCGCCAAGAGGCTGAAAAACGAGACGCCGCCGGTATAGAGCATCACATCCCTGCCCCAGAGCCTTGTAAGGGCCCGCCCAAGGGTCAGCATGCTGAGGCGTAACCAATAGGTTGGGCGCCACTGGACGGCCCGCAATTGAGACATGAATGTGGGCGTCGTCATGACCGCGAAAGGTGCTTTTGAACCGATGCGTGCGCAAGGCGTCTCAGAAGAAATCCATTAGAGATGTCGGCGTTCCACCGATTGGTTCGTCGTAACAGCCGAAAGCCGGGCCCCTGTTCGGTGAAATGGAGCGAGCGCATGCGGGTGATGGTCATCGTAAAGGCGAATGCAGAATCAGAGGCCGGAGCCTTGCCGAACGCAGAACACATCGCAGCGATGGGAAAATTCAATAATGCGCTGATCGCTGCGGGCGTCATGTTAGACGGCGCGGGCCTGCAATCCAGCAGCAAAGGCGCGCGCGTAAAATTCAAGGATGGAAGGGTGACTGTAACCGACGGTCCCTTCGCGCAGACCAAGGAACTCCTCGCGGGATACTGGATTTGGCAGGTCAATTCGTTGCAGGAGGCTGTGGATTGGGCCTGCAAGGCTCCAACCGATGGCGACAGCGAATTTAACTTGGAGATCCGTCAGTTTTTCGAGCCCGAGGATTTCACCGAAGTCGCGACGCCGCAGTTGATCGCGCAGGAAAAAGGTTGGCGCGATGAACAAGCCCGCCATGCCCCCAAGGCTCCCGTTTGACCCCCATTGAAACGGCGCGCCACCCATTCGGGTGACGCGCCGCCGATGGGCGTGTCGTTCCATCAGGTAGCTCGTCGCTTCGAGGGACGGGAGAGCGCGACGAACAACCTAGGTCCACATTGGGCCCTCCCGGCTGAACCCAACCTGAACGTGTCCGTCAGGAAACCGGATCTTGGGGCGCCGATTCCAGATTGTTGAGGACGGCGACCTCGGCGCTCGAAAATCCCCAGTCCAGCAAAACGTCCTGGTTATGGGCGCCAATGGATGGCGCGGGGCCCTGGATCGCCCCAGGGGTTTGCGAAAAGCGCGGAGCTGGCGCGGGCTGAACAACACCTGCAACCTCGACAAAGGTCTGTCGCGCGACATTGTGCGGATGCTTTGGAGCCTCATCGAGGTCCAAGACGGGTGCGAAACAGACATCGGTTCCGTCCATGATTTCGCACCACTGCGCCTGCGTCTTGCCGGCGATCACCGTGGCGAGCTTGGCGCGCAACTGCGGCCAGGCGGACCTATCCATCTGCCTTGCGAATTCTGGGTCGCTGATCCCGGTCTTCTCAAGCAGCAGCGCGTAGAACTGCGGTTCGATCGCGCCGATAGATATCCATTTTCCGTCCGCGCACTGGTAGGTGTCGTAGAAATGGGCTCCGCCGTCGAGCAGGTTTGTTCGACGCTGTTCCTGCCACATTCCAGAAGCCTTGAAGCCATAGAACATCGCCATGAGCGATGCAGCGCCATCACTCATCGCGCAATCGATCACCTGCCCTCTGCCGCTTTCGCGCGCCTTTATCACCCCGGCCAGAAGCCCGAACGCGAGATAGAGCGCCCCGCCGCCGAAATCGCCGACCAGATTCAGCGGGGGAACGGGTTTTTCCGACGTGCCGATAGCGTGCAGGGCGCCGGTTATGGCGATGTAGTTCATGTCGTGGCCAGCTGCATTGGCGTAGGGGCCGGTCTGCCCCCAGCCGGTCATTCGGCCGAAGACCAGCTTTGGATTGCGCTTAAGGGCAATTTGCGGGCCCAGGCCCAAGCGCTCCATGACGCCCGGCCGAAAACCCTCGATGAGGGCGTCGGCTTTTTCCATGAGGCGCAAGCAGGTTTCGACTGCGGCGGGGGACTTCAGATCCAAAGCCACTGAACGGCGCCCGCGCGCGGTGATGTCTGAGGCCGCCCCGCCGCGGCCGCCCGGGCGATCAATGCGGACAACATCAGCCCCTAGATCGGAAAGAAGCATGCCGCAGAAAGGGCCAGGTCCGATGCCGGCGAACTCAATGACCTTCAAACCTGTCAGCGGTCCCTGACGCATAGCCCCACTCCCTTGTTGTCACATCCAAAACGCCCGGTCGGCTTGCGGTAGTTAGCCGCCTCCAGGCAGAGATTGACCATCATCAACCACGATGAAGCTGCCGGTCATCGCAGACGCTGCAGGCCCCACGAGCATCAAGAAAGCCGCATCAAGGTCACTTTCGCGCATCAGCCTGCGTCGCGGGAAGCCCTTTAGCTGCTTTTGACCGCCTTCAGTCGGCCACCAGTGGGTGTTGATCCCGGTGTCGATGTAACCTGGCGCAAGAGCGTTGACCGCGATGCCGCGGCGCGCCCATTCGCGCGCCATGCCTTTGGTCATCATCGCAACCGCCGCCTTTGATCCGCAATAGACCGATAGGCCCGGAAGCACAGTTTCGCTGGCGATCGATGCGATGTTGAGGATCCGCCCATCCCCGCGCTCGGCGACCCCGGAGGCCAGCATTCTTCGGGCCGCTTCACGCGCCCCGATAAATGCGCCTCGCACGTTGGTGGCGAAAGTCGCGTCAAATGTTTCGATAGAAACGTCCAACGCCAAGCCTTCGCCCCCCACGCCGGCGTTATTGACCATGATCGAGATCGAGCCGAGCGCGACTTCAACCTCGTCCAATGCTGGACCGATGGACGAAGCGTCCGCGACATCGAGCCGCAGAGCCATGGCCCTATGTCCATCCGCCGCCAATTCGCCTGCCAGGGCCTCGACCCTGTCCAATCGTCGCGCCGCAAGCGCGACCGCTGCGCCCTCACGGGCTAGCAGTCGTGCGAAATGGGCGCCCAGTCCGCCGGACGCTCCAGTCACGACGGCAACCTGGCCTTGCAGGCTCACGCCCATTTTCAACCTCCTTAACCCTTCACGCGCTGTCGCATACTAAGGTGAGCGTCTATCCTTACGTGTCCGAGTCATGTTCTCGGGCCAAGTCCGGGCCAGAGGAAGGTAATAGATGTCGATCGGCGTCCAGGCGCGCATTTTGATCGTTGCGCGGGACGACACCCTTGCGGGCCCGCTCGCAGAGGGACTGGATCGCCTTGGCTGGCGCACAATTACGGCGCGGGGCCGTTTCGCCGCGGTGAGCGCCATCACCGATCTCCAGATCGAAGGCGCCATCATTGACCTGCGCGGGGTCGGAGAAGAGGCCCTTGGTCTTGCGCGTCGGCTGAAAGCGGCCTGTGCGCCCAGAAAACTGCCGGTGATCGCGATTGGAGATCCCGATCCGATTCTGGAGACCTATGGCTTTGACGTGACCCTCGCTGCGCCGTTGCATCCAGCTCAAGCTGCGATGCGGCTTGAGACCTTGGTCCGCACCGCCGTCGCCGAAGAAGAGTTCGAACTTCGCACTGAGACTTTCAGCGAGTTTGGTCGAACCTTTGCGGCCCCCGAGACGGATCTCAGTCCCTATCGGGTTTTGGCGATCGGAGAACCGGCTCCGCAGTTTCTGGCGCTATCGAACGCCTTGCTGCGCAACGGCGCCGACGTCGTGGGCGCCTTCACCGCCTACACGGCTTTTGACTATCTGCATGAGCGGATCTTCGACGCCGTCGTGCTCTGGGCCGGAGACAATCCCCAGGAGGCGTTATCGATCGCCGCCGGCCTGAGGCGAAACACGCGCCTCTACCATACCCCTGCCCTGCTCTATATGCGCCGAGAGACCTATGTCACGACGTCGGAGGCGTTTCATCGCGGCCTATCCGATGTTGCGTCACCCGAGACCCCCGAGAGCGAGACCGCCCGGCGTATCGTGGAGCTTGCGCGCAGCTATCGGCGCCAGATGGGCGTGCGCCAGGCCTTGGAGCAGGCCCGCGCCTCGGGCCTAATGGATCCGGCCACTGGGCTCTTTACGGCCGACCTCTTCGCAGCCCATCTCAGCCGGCTGGCGCAAGCGGCCAAGGCCCGGAATCGCGCGCTCAGCGTCTGCGTCCTCAAAGTCGCTGAAAATCAGGAGCTTAAGGCGGCTCGCGCCGGCGGATGGCTTGATCGGGCCATACCCCAAATTGGATCGATGATCGGGCGCCTGGTTCGTGTGGAAGATACGGCCGCGCGCCTTGGGCCCGAAGTTTTCGCCCTAGCGTTGCCGAATACGCCAGGTCCCAATGGGCGGTTGGCGGGAGAACGAATTGCAGCGGTGATCGGCTGCACGGCCTTTGAGGCTGGAGAGGGCAATACGCCGTTCGTGGTCGAGTTCGATCTGGGCGTCGCCCCCGTGACGTCCGCCGAAACCGCAGGACGGGCCCTCGAAGAAGCCGCAGCACACGCCCACAGTCTGAAAGCGAGCTGATGCCGACACCGCCTCCCAACGCGCCGGCCTGGACGTATCTCATCCCCGTGGCCTTGATTGCGCTGCTCATTTTGCGCAATTCCCGGGCGAGAAGGTTGCGGATTGAAAGGCTGTGGGTCTCACCGGTCATCATCCTGGCCCTGGTCGGCTTGCTCTTCACTCAACAAGGCCTGCCAACACCCTTGGTGCTAGCGATCGATATCGCCGCATTGGTCGCAGGGGCGCTCTTGGGATGGTGGCGAGCCCGGTTCACCCACATTTCCGTTGATCCGGCCACGCACGAACTCACCAGCCGCGCCTCCCCGGTTGGGATGCTGATCATCCTGGGGATTTTCGTGGTCAGGTACGCCATCCGATACTACGCCTCCCAAAACGCCAGCGCCCTGGGAGTTTCGGCCAACACCGTCGCCGACGCGGCCTTGGTGCTGTCTGTCGGTCTGGTCTGCGCGCAGCGCCTTGAGATAGCGCTGCGCGCCACCCGATTGTTGAATGAAGCCCGCGCCGGGGGCGCGCGCGCGGCCTAAGGTCTTACGCCGCCATTCTCGCAAGCTCAGTCAGGACGCGCTCGGCCGCACCCAGTCGTTGCTCGGGCGTCTCCCACTCCCCCTTCACGACAACCTTGTTGTCGGGCCGCACCCGCCAGGCGACTTGGTGCTTGGCGACGAATTCGATCAATGCGCCCGGGTTCTTGAAGTCGTCGTTGCGGAACGAAACGACGGCGCCCTTGGGACCCACATCGATCTTAGCGACATTGGCCTCACGGCAGAGTCCCTTGATCGCAACGACCTTCAAGAGTTGCCCGGCCTCCGGCGGCAGCGGACCAAATCGGTCGATCAGTTCGGCGGCCAGGGCCTCGCGGTCCTGGGCTCTTTCGGCGTCGGAAAGGCGACGATAAAGCGAGAGGCGAACGTTGAGGTCGGGGACGTAGTCCTCAGGTATGAGCACAGCTGCGCCGGTGTTGATCTGCGGCGACCACCCCCGATCACCCTCCAGGCTTTCCTGGCCGACGCTGGTCTTCAGCGCGTTGACCGCGTCTTCCAGCATCTGCTGGTAAAGTTCGACCCCAATCTCGCGAATATGACCGGTTTGCTCTTCACCCAAGAGGTTGCCGCCGCCGCGAATATCGAGGTCATGACTGGCGAGTTGGAAGCCTGCGCCTAGACTATCAAGGGATTGCAATACCTTCAGTCTGCGCTCGGCCGAGAGCGTGATCTGCTTTTCGGCAGGGGTCGTCATGTAGGCGTAAGCGCGGCTTTTTGCCCGACCGACCCGCCCGCGCAATTGGTAGAGCTGGGAGAGCCCGAACATATCGGCGCGATTGATGATCAAGGTATTGGCGGTCGGAATATCGAGGCCGCTCTCGACGATCGTGGTCGATAATAAAACGTCGTATTCGCCATCGTAGAAGGCGCTCATCACCTCTTCGAGCTGGGTTGGCGCCATTTGACCGTGCCCGACCACATATTTCACTTCCGGGACCTGCTCGCGCAGGAAACGTTCAAGGTCGGGAAGGTCTGAGATGCGCGGCGTGACATAGTAGGCTTGGCCGCCGCGATATTTCTCGCGCAGCAAGGCTTCGCGTACGACGACGCCGTCCCACGGGGTGATGTAGGTCCGCACAGCCAATCGGTCGACGGGCGGTGTCGCGATGATCGACATCTCGCGAATGCCTGAGAGCGACATCTGCAGCGTTCGCGGGATCGGCGTGGCGGTCAACGTCAGCATGTGCACATCGGCCCGAAGCTCTTTCAGCTTCTCCTTATGCTTGACGCCGAAGTGTTGTTCTTCGTCGACGATCACCAATCCGAGATTTCTAAAGCCGACCTGTTTGGAGAGCACCGCATGGGTGCCGACGACGATCTCCACCTCACCGTTCTTCAAGGCCTCGCGGGTCTCGGAGGCTTCCTTGGCTGGAACCAGGCGTGAGAGCCTGCGAACCTTGACTGGCCAGCCCTCGAAACGCTCGGTGAAGGTCTTGAAGTGTTGGCGCGCCAGCAAGGTCGTGGGCGCCACGATGGCGACTTGCTGTCCGCTCATCGCAACGACAAACGCCGCTCTTAGCGCAACTTCGGTTTTTCCGAAGCCGACGTCGCCGCAAATCAAGCGATCCATCGGCTTGCCAGCGGTGAGGTCTTCCAAGACATCCCCGATCGCGGCCAGCTGATCTTCCGTCTCCTCGTAGGGGAAGCGCGCGCAGAACTCATCAAACACGCCATGCGGCGGATCGACGGGATCTGTGAGCTTGGTGGCCCGCTCTGCGGCGATCCGGATCAAGCCCTCGGCCATCTCACGCAGCCGCACCTTGGCCCGGGCCTTGCGCGCCTGCCACGCCGCCCCGCCCAGTCTGTCGAGAATGACGCCCTCGGTCTCAGCGCCGTAGCGGGTCAAGAGGTCGATGTTCTCCACCGGAAGGTAGAGCTTGGCTTCGCCCCCATACTGGATTTCCAGGCAGTCGTGCGGCGCGCCCTGCACATCCAGGGTCTTCAGGCCGTCATATCGACCGATGCCATGATCAATATGCACCACCAGATCACCGGGGGTCAGGGATGAGGCTTCAGCCAAGAAATTTGATGCGCGCCTTCGACGCCTTGGGCGCGCCAACCTGTCGCCCAAGATGTCGGTCTCGGAAATAACCGCCAGCGCATCGGTTTCGAAGCCGGCTTCCAGCGGCAGAACCACACGCTGCGGCGTCTTGGGGCTGGCCGCCTTAGCCGCGTCCCAATAGGCGGCGAAGGGCGCATCCTTCAGTCCATGGTCGGCCAACATCGAGCCAAGTCGATCCGAAGAGCCTTCCGACCAGGAGGCGAAGAGCACGCGCTTGCCGCCTAAGGCCAAGGCCCTGGCATGATCTGCGGTCGCCTCGAAGAGGTTGACGCTGTCCTGTTGCCGTTCAGGGGCGAAGCTGCGACCCGCGCGCGCGCCCATGTTGATCACCGCCTCGCCATCAGCCTCGACGAACGCGGAAAACCGGCGTGTGGCGCGCGGGCCCAATAGTCCGTTCCACTCCGCCGCCGTCACATAGAGCTTTGCAGGCTCCAACGGGTGATATTGCACCCGGCGCTCGATTTGAGCGCGACTTTCGTAGGCGTCGTTGATCAGGGCGAGGCGTTCTTCACGGGCTTCGCGCGCCAAGTGATCAAGTCCGATCAGCGCGTTTTGCGGCAGGTAATCGAGAAGCGTCGCCATGCCCGGATAGAAGAGCGGAAGCCAGTGCTCCATGCCAGCCCGACGGCCGCCTTCGGAAACCGTCGCATAAAGCGGGTCGTCGCCAGGCGCCCCGAAGGCTTCGAGGTAGCCGGTTCGAAAGCGCGAGACGGCGTCTGCGTCGAGCAAAGCCTCACTAACCGGCAGGAGGTTGACTTCCTTTAGCTGACGCGTGGATCGCTGAGTTTCCGGATCAAAGGCGCGGATGGATTCCAGGGTGTCGCCAAAGAGATCGAGCCGGACCGGCTCGTCAGACGCTGGCGGAAAAACATCGATCACCCCGCCGCGGATTGCAAACTCGCCCTTTTCAGAGACCGTCGAGGCGCGCTGATAGCCGTTGATCGCGAAATAGGCCTCAAGATCGGCGATTTCGACGATGTTTCCAGCCTTGGCGCTATAGGCGGCGCGTCTCACCGCGCTCTTGGGGGGGACCCGCTGCAGCAGGGCTGGGACCGAGGTCACCAAAAGGCGCGTCACCTTCGGATCGATCTCCTCGCAAAGCCGCGACAAGGTCGTCATTCTCTGTGCGGCCATCCCCGCCGAAGGCCCAATTCGGTCGTAGGGCAAGCAATCCCAGGCCGGGAAACTCAGAATCTCCACATCGGACGCGAAAAACTTGAAGGCCTCGCTGAAAGCCGAAAGTCTTGCGCCGTCGCGGGCCACGAAGACCGAAAGGCCTTTGCGCGAGCGGACGATGTCGGCCATGACCAGGGCGTCAAATCCTTCCGGCGCACCGACAAGATCAAGGTGGCCAGGGTCGTCAGCAACGCGTCTTAGCGCGGCCGCCGTGATCGGCCGCGAACCATCATCCGCCACGACCGCCACCTTGGTTCACGTGAATTTCCAACCGAAATGCTTTGATTTGACACATGATTTCGCCGTCGAACTGAACTGGCGTGGGAGCTGCGCCGATGATCCAGGCATAGAGATCCTGGTCGGGTTGTTCGAGCAGGGCCTCGAACCAGTCGAGCTGCTCATCTGAGAAGCTGGCGACGTGATTGTCCGCAAACGGCCCCAAGATGAGGTCCGCTTCCCTGAAGCCCCGGCGCCACGCCCGGAACCTCAGCTTTTTCAGCCGAGAGTCGTCATCACTGATCATAGAGAGGTCGCCGATATAGATCGCGCGGCCTCTTAGCGCCAGTCAGCTATGCTGCAATCATGCGGCCGGAGATTCTGTTTCCGCTTTTTGCGCCAATCACCTCGCTTAAGGGGGTGGGCCCGCGCGTGTCGCCGCTCCTGGAGCGGCTCGCCGGACCCTATGTGCGCGACGTTGTCTTCCTGAAGCCCCACGCGCTCATTCGACGTCAATCCGCTCATCTATCCGCCGCGCTCGACGGCGAGGTCATGACTTTCGAAGTCGTCATCGACAGTCATCAATCTGCGCGCTCCAACGCCCAACCCCTTCGGATGCGTGTTTCAGACCCAACCGGCGTCATGACCTTGGTGTTTTTCGGCCGTTTCGGAGATCAGATCGAGCGGCGCCATCCCGTGGGCGCAAGGCGGATTATTTCCGGCAAGGTCGAGGACGGAAAGTACGGCCGCCAGATGGTCCATCCGGACTATATGGTCGAGCCCCAAAAGCGTGACGAGGTTCCCCAGATCGAGGCGATCTACCCCGCCACCGAAGGCCTGCCTGCCCGGCGCGTCAGGACCTTCGTGCTCGAAGCCCTTGAACGCGCAGGCGAGCTCCCGGAGTGGCAGGACCCGGCTTGGCGCGCGCGCGAGCAGTTTCCAAGCTGGCGCGACGCGTTGCAGCTTATCCACCACGTAAATTCCGAAGCCGATCTATCGCCCCTCAGTCCGCATTATCGGCGCCTGGCCTATGACGAATTGCTCGCTCAGCAGCTGGCGATGGCGCAGCGCAAGGCGCAACGTCGCAAAGCGCCGGCCGCCAGGATCACGCCAAGCTCGAGCGCGGAGAGCATCGAAGCCGACCTCCCCTTCGCCTTCACCGGCGCTCAGAGGCGCGCACTGGCCGAGATCCGCGCCGACCTTGCTGCCGGCGAACGCATGAGCCGCCTCCTGCAAGGCGATGTCGGGTCTGGAAAGACCGTGGTGGCCATGTGCGCTATGGCCGACGTCGCCGCCAGCGGCGCACAGAGCGCCTTGATGGCTCCAACCGAGATTCTGGCTCGCCAGCATTTTGAAACCATCTGCGGCCCCTTGAGCAGTCATGGAGTTGAAGTTGTCCTGCTTACTGGACGCGACAAGGGCGCGGCGCGGGCGGAAAAACTAAGAGCCTTGGCGTCCGGCGCCGCAAAGGTCGCGGTGGGAACACACGCCCTTTTTCAAGACGATGTCGCCTTCCATCAGCTTCAGTTCGCAATCATCGACGAGCAGCATCGATTTGGAGTGAGCGAGCGCCAACGTCTTCAGACCAAGGGAGAGGCCGTGCATCTGCTGGCGATGTCAGCCACGCCCATTCCGCGCACCTTGGAGCTCACGCTTTACGGCGACCTCGACGTCAGCCGCATCGACGAAAAGCCGCCAGGGCGAATTGCGGTGGCCACGCGCGCGGCCCCAATGACCCGCCTAGCCGAGGTCGAAACGCGACTCCGCAACGCCGTAAAGGGCGGCGCCCAGGCATTCTGGATTTGTCCTTTGGTGTCGGAGTCTGAGCTGATCGACCTGAAGGCCGCCGAAACGCGCGCGGCCGAGCTCAAGGAGATCATCGGGCCAGGGGTCGGGTTGGTTCATGGAAAGATGTCTTCGAGCGCCAAGGATGAGGTCATGGCCGACTTTGTTGACGGCCGGATCTCAGTTCTTGTCGCCACCACTGTCGTTGAGGTTGGCGTCAATGTCCCCAACGCCACGATCATGATCATCGAGCAGGCCGAACGGTTCGGGCTAGCCCAGCTCCACCAGTTGCGCGGCAGGGTTGGTCGAGGAAGCCAGGAGAGCGCTTGTGTTTTGCTCTACGATCCGCCCCTGACGCAACTCGCCCAAAAGCGGCTCGATATTCTGCGGCGCACCGATGACGGGTTCCTGATCGCGGAAACAGATTTGGAGCTTCGCGGCGGCGGTGATGCACTGGGGTTCAAACAGTCAGGCTTCCCCGACTATGTCTTCGCCGATGTGCTAGGGCCACACCGCGATTTGATCGCTGCGGCCGGTGACGACGCCCGTCTCATCGTCACCAAGGATCCGGATCTGAAGAGCCCGCGCGGCAAGGCTCTGCGAGTGCTTCAGGAGCTCTTCGATTGGAAGGCGGGCCTTGGACTGCGAGACGCCGGTTGAACCAACGTCTCGGGGTCGGTCGACCTTTTGGCTTTATCTGGCGTTGGGTTTTCAACGCACCTTGATCAGCCGCTTGCCGCGATTTTCGCCGTTTAAGAGCCCGATCAGCGCAGCGGGGGTGTTCTCTAAGCCATCGATGATATCTTCCTGGACTTTCAACTGGCCGCTCGCGACCCAGCTTTGCAGATCCTTCAACGCGATCGCGCGCTGAGCGTCGAAGTCCATCACGACAAAACCGCGCAACGTCAGCCGCTTGGTGACGATCAATCCCGGGACGCCGCGTGGCCCGTGGGGCGGTGCGGCGCCATCATATTGCGAAACAGCGCCGCAACAGGCGATCCTGCCAAAATTCTTCATCGCGAAGAGGCAGGTTTCGAAGATTTCGCCGCCGGTGTTGTCGAAGTAGACGTCGATGCCTTCGGGAACCTTTTCCTTCATCTGCTGGCGCAAACCTGCGGCCTTATAGTCCAGGACCGCATCGAACCCGAGTTCATCGACGAGCCATCGAGCTTTCTCAGCGCCGCCGGTCACGCCGACGACGCGGCAGCCTTTGATCTTGGCGATCTGGCCGACGATTGATCCGACTGAGCCTGCTGCGGCTGAAACGACGACAGTTTCGCCGGCCTCTGGCCGGCCGCACTCCAGGAGGCCGAAATAGGCCGTGAGCCCGGCGACCCCATAGACGCTCATCAGGTGCGTTACGGGCTCCATTGGAGGAAGCTTCGTCAAGCGCTTGCCTGGCAAGGCTGCGAAATCCTGCCAGCCGGTGTCAGCGAAAACCAGGTCGCCGGGCGAAAGATGCGAGACGTTCGACTTCACCACCTCGGCCAAGGCCCCGCCCGCCATGACCTGGCCGGCTTCGAGCGCTGAGCGATAGGTCGCGCCCTGCATCCACGCGCGATTGGCCGCGTCGAGCGATATATAGCGCGTATGCAAGAGCACTTCGCCCTCGCCTGCTGAGGGGCGATCGGCCTCGATGAGCCGGAAATGATCAGATCGAAGCTTATCGCCCTGCGGGAGCTGATTGAGGACGATCTGTCGGTTCTTGTCCGCCATGGGAGCTTCCCTTTCTTTGACTTAGGCAGGGGGCCGCTCTCATCAGCGGCGGGTCAAGGCCGCAAGCCGTGCGCGCGCATCACTTTCGAGGTCTGCATAGAAGAGGTTGAAGCCAGGGGCCATGCGCCGCTCGGTCCATGATCCCGAAGGCTTGAGCGAGGCCGATCGAGGATCAGAGACCCTTAGAACGCCGCCTTCACATTTCGCCGCAATCTGCCGGGCGAGGAAAGCAGGCCTTGCACCCCATTCCAGGCCCGTCGCGTTGGCGGCCCCCAAATGCATCCTTGCCGGCGCAGGTTCGTCCGTGGTTGCGCCCAAGATTGGATTGAAGCAGAGAGCCGGCCCTTGGAGGTTCTGGAGGTCGTCGTTTGCGTCCCAGACCAGGGCTCGGTTGAGCAAAATCCGACCGCGATCAATCTCGCTTTGCGGAACGCTGGCCCAGGCCGCCAGGCATCCGGCCTGGTCTCGCCGGATGCAAGGGTCGAGCGCGGGATGGGACGCTGGCACGATCGTTTCGATCAAATAGGCGCCAGCCAAGCGCGCGCGAAGCTGCGGATTGGGCGCGATTTCCTCCGCCAGAAGGCGCGCAGCAAGCGTTCCGCCTTGTTCGACGCCGACGATCAGAAAAGGCCGCCCGTCGCCGTCATGGTCGCGCCAATAGCGAAACGCCGCTGCGATATCGCCATAGGCGAACTTGCGCGCATCTTTCGTGTCGTCGTGAAGCGCCAGGAGACTGTAGAGGCCGGCTTGGCGATAGCGTGGCGCAAATATGCGGCCGACACGTACGAATGGCCCGGCGTAGTTAGGGGCCATGACGCGTCGAAACGCCCGATCGGCGCGAACGTCGTCAAAGGGATCGTTCCATTGCGCCCCGCCCTCATAGGTCGTGGGAGAAATGAAGAAGACATCCGCTGCAGGGTCAGTCGCCGACGGCGCATTGGGTTGCGAGGGCATCAAATACCAGGCCTTGGCGCGGGAATAGTCCGGCGCTGGCGGCGGCACGTAGGTCTGGAAAGGTGTCTTGGGGTTGAGAGAATCGCGGATTAGGTCGCCACGAAATAGGACGAACGCCACGGCCAGAAAGAACAGCGCTCCCAGCAGGCTCGCCGCCAGCCACCGTCGAGGACGCGGCCGCGCTTTGGGCATGATTAGCGATAAGGATCCGGCTGGCTGAGGAACGAGCCGACGTAGTCGGTGATTCCATCTTCCAGCTGGGTCATCGGATTGGCGTAACCGGCCGCGATCAACCGATCCATCTTCGCCTCGGTGAAATATTGATATTTGTCCCGGATCGCCGGCGGCATCGGGGTATAGTCAATGCTGGGCTTCTTGCCGCAAGCTGCGAACACCGCGCGCGCCATGTCTTCGAAGGTGCGGCTCTTGCCGGAGCCCAGATTAAATATTCCATTGACGTCTGGCGTGCGCGTTAGCCACTCGGTGATGTCTGCAACATCACGCACATAGACAAAATCCCGCTTTTGTCCGCCGTCGGGGACGCCCTGCCGATAGCTCTTGAAAAGCTGCACCCCATGACCGTCGCGTACGTGCGGCCAGATCTGCGAGGCCACCGACTTCATGGAATGCTTATGCTCTTCATTGGGGCCGTAGACGTTGAAGAATTTCAATCCGACCCATTGCGCAGGCGCATAGTCCCTCAAGGCCTGACGCGCGGCGAAAAGATCGAAAAGCGCCTTTGACCAGCCATAGGTGTTGAGCGGACGAAGCCCAGCCAAGGCTTCATAGTCATTGTTATCATCAAAGCCGTAGGCGCCATCGCCATAGGTTGCGGCCGAAGACGCATAGATAAACCGGCGCTGGCGGTCGGCGCACCAGCGAAAAAGGTCGCGACTGAGGGTGAAGTTGGAATGAACGATCTTGTCGGCGTCCGGCTCGGTTGTTGAAGAGATCGCCGCCATGTGGATTACGACGTCGATGTCACGCCAACGCTTCTCCAGCCACTCGAACATGTCTTCGGGGGCCACGAAGTCGCCTATCGGGTGCTTGGCGATATTGCGCCATTTGCCGAGCTCCGCCTCGCGCAGTCGGTCGCAGACCACCACATCCAGCGATCGATCTTCCGCCAATTTGGCGACGATGTTGGAACCGATGAAACCGGCGCCGCCGGTGACGAAAGCAATGCGGCGTTGGGTCATGCAGGGGCCTTCTTCGACATACGCGCAATCGCCGCCGTCGTGGAGTACCCATCGACAATTGCTGCGAGCCTGACTTCGCCGCCCCAGCTCTTCACGAGGTCGCCGCCGACGACTTCGCTCTCAGCGTAGTCGGCGCCCTTGACCAGGACATCGGGGCGCGCGGCTTCGATGAGTTTGAGGGGCGTATCTTCATCGAACGGCACCACAAGATCGATCGATCCCAGTCCGGCCAGGACCAGCGCACGCGCCTCCAGGTCATTGATCGGCCTTCCGTCGCCCTTGAGGGCCCTGACGCTTTCATCGGAATTGAGACCCACGATAAGCCGGTCACACCAACTGCGAGCCTGGGACAGATAGGCGACATGGCCCTTATGCAGGATATCGAAACAGCCGTTCGTAAAACCCACCTTGAGGCCTTTTGCGCGCCACCGCGCGACTTCGTCGACCATGCGCTGGGCAGTCGCGACCTTGGCTTCGGCCGGAGCGATATGCGCAGCAAGCGCGGCCTCGATCAGCTCCTCTGGAGAGACCATCGCCGTCCCGATCTTGCCCACGGCCACGCCTGAGGCAAGTTGGGCGAAAGCAATTGCGTCTTCGATCCCAACGCGGGCGGCCAGGGCCAGGCCCAAGGCGGCCAAGGTCGTGTCGCCCGCCCCTGAAGCATCAAAGACTTCGCGCGCCATGGTGGGGAAATGCCGAATAGCCTCGCCCCGCACAGCCAAGGAGATGCCTTTCGAAGCCCGCGTGACCAAGATCGCCTTGGCCTCCCAGAGCCCCAGCGCCCGTTCCAGAGCCGCTTCGACTTGGTCGTCGGTCTCTGTCGGTAGATCCGTCGCATGGCCCAGTTCGGCGGCGTTGGGCTTGATCATGTCGACTGCGCCATAGCGCGCAAAGGAACGCGCCTTGGAATCCACCACCAGCAGGGCTCCAGCCTCCGCGGCGGCTTCACGGCAGACGCCGATCACCGCGTCGGTGACGACGCCCTTGCCGTAATCGGAGAGTAAAATCGCGCCTGCGCCTCTGGCTGCATCGCGGATCGTGCGAACCAGACGCTGCTCCACGTCGCCTGACACCGCACGCGCAGTTTCCCGGTCGACCCTCAGCAGCTGCTGGCCGCCCGAAACAAAGCGGGTCTTCAGCGTCGTCGAGCGATCGATGTCTGTGACCAGGTAGCCCTCGACGCCGGATTCTTCGCCGACCAACCTTTGGGCTTCATTTCCTTGAGCATCGCCCCCGATCAATCCCACAAGGGAGACTTCGCCGCCCAGGGCGGCCACGTTTCGCGCGACGTTTCCAGCCGCGCCCAGCATCGTCAGCTCATAGGAACGGGCGAGCACGGCCACTGGCGCTTCGGGTGAGACCCGACTGACTTCACCATAGACGAAGCAATCGACCATCAGGTCGCCGACACAGGCGACCCGCCGGCCGGGCGCCAGGCCCAGAAGGTGCTGAAGCGCGGAAAGGTCCATGGGTTTTAGGATGTGCGGCGCGTTGCAGATGGGGTCAAGTCGGCTGCACTGCGGTGTGCACCGCCTTTAGCGTCGCCAAAAGCGCCTTAGCTTCGTCGAGCGGCAAACAGCTTGGGGCGTCGCACAAGGCCTTGTCCGGCTGCGGATGAAATTCAAGGAAGACCCCATCTGCACCCGCTGCAACCGCAGCCTTCGCCAGTAGAGGCACCCCAAAGCGTCGCCCGCCGGTCGAGGCGCTGTTGCTGCGCGGGTCAGCGCCCGGCAATTGCACGGCGTGGGTCGCATCGATTGTCACCGGCGCGCCCAGCTGCTTCATTTCCTCAATGCCCAGCATGTCCACAATGAGGTTGTTGTACCCGAACGATACGCCGCGTTCGCAAAGGATCGTGAAATCTCGACCGGTCGCCTCGCGTATTTTATCGAGCACGTTCTTGCAGTCCCAAGGCGCCAGAAACTGGCCCTTCTTGACGTGCAGCAAGCCGCCAGCTCGAGCCGTTGCTTGCGCAGCTGCGATCACCAAATCGGTTTGGCGGCAAAGAAAGGCGGGGATTTGGACAATGTCGGCGACATCTGCGACCGCATCGGCCTGCACGATCTCGTGAATATCGGTGACTATCGGCACATCAAACTGGGCCTTAACCTTCGCAAGGATGCGTAAGCCGACCTCCAGTCCCGGACCGCGATAGCTATGGATTGAGGACCTGTTGGCCTTGTCGAAGCTGGCCTTGAAAATAAAGGGTAATCCAAGGTCCAAGCAGACCCCCTTGAGGTGCTGCGCCGTATCCATGGCGAGAGCTTCGTCTTCCAGGACGTTGAGGCCAGCCAGAACGACAAGCGGCTGGCCATCACCGATGGCGATACTCCAGCGATCGAGATTCAAGACGGCCATAGAGGTCCTCGATGTTTTTATAGTCGCGGCTAAGTGGCGCGCCGAGAGAGCCTTCACAAGCCTCGATTACGCAACGTCTGCCTCCAGATGGCTGTCACCTGCGACAATCGGCGATCGCCGGCCTCTCCAGAGCGCTGCCTTGGTGGTATGCTTGGTCTGTGATCGCCCGGGGTAAATGTTCATGAGCCTGGCAGAAATCCCATCACTGGCGGCGATAGCCAATGATCGCCGCGCTTTCCAACGCCTTCCCGCCCTGAACGGCGCGCCGGCCGCTTTTCGTGCAGCGCTAAGGGTGATGGCCAGGAATTGGCTCTTGGGATCCATCACCTTTGTGACGCCGGCTGGCCGGGAACTGCACATTGCTGGAGCAGAACCCGGTCCGGCTGTGCGTCTCATCATCCATGATTTTCGGTTCATTCGCCGCGCCCTAGCGACGGGGGATATCGGTTTCGCCGAGGGTTACCTCGTCGGCGAATGGGACACCCCTAATCTGGCGGAGCTGCTTTGGGTCTTCGCCGCCAATTGGAACCGGCTCCTTCTCGTCACCCAGGGAAATCCCCTGGCTTGGACGATCAACCGAATTCGCCACGCCTTTCGTTCGAACAGTCGCCAAGGCGCACGCCGCAACATCCATGCCCATTACGACCTAGGCAACGCCTTCTACGCCCAGTGGCTAGATCCCACGATGACCTATTCTTCGGCCCGGTTCGAGCGTCCAAACCAACCCCTCGCCCAGGCCCAGGAGGCGAAATATCGGGCGTTAGCGCGCAACATGGAGCTGCAGCGCGGTCATAGCGTCCTTGAGATCGGCTGCGGCTGGGGAGGCTTCGCCGAATTCGCCGCCCGGGACGTTGGGGCAAAGGTTACGGCGATCACGATATCTGAAGAGCAGTATGTTTTCGCCAAACAGCGGATCTTCGAGGCGGGACTAAGCGAACGCGCCGACATCCGCCTCGTTGACTATCGCGACGTCGAAGGGCGATTTGACCGCGTGGCGTCGATCGAAATGTTCGAGGCCGTTGGTGAACGCTACTGGCCCTCCTATTTCGGCAAGATCAACCAGTCGCTTGCGCCGGGTGGTCGGGTCGGGCTTCAGATCATCACCATACGCGATGAGTACTTTGAGAAGTATCGGAACCGCGCGGATTTCATTCAAAAATATATCTTCCCCGGCGGGATGTTGCCATCGGAAGCACGCCTGATGAACGCCACCGTAAAAGCGGGCCTCGTCTGGACAAGGATTGAGCGTTTCGGGCAGGACTACGCCGAGACGCTGGCTGAGTGGCACAAGACCTTCGAAACAAAGTGGACCAAGATCCGGACACTTGGTTTTGACGAACGCTTCAGAAAACTATGGAAGTTCTATCTCAGCTATTGTGAGGCGGGCTTTCGCACGGAACGCACGAACGTAATCCAGCTCTCGCTGACGAAAGCCTGATCGCCCTCTTCTGCTGAGCCGATGCGGCGCTTAAGTAGCGAGCATGACGATAGCGCAAAGCGTCCTCGACACCATCGGCGACACCCCCCTCATCCGCCTCAATCGCGCCAGCGAGCTGACTGGCTGTGAAATTCTCGGCAAGGCCGAGTTCCTAAACCCTGGGCAGTCGGTGAAGGATCGCGCCGCGCTCTATATGGTGCGCGACGCTGAGGCCAAGGGCCTGCTTCGTCCTGGCGGGCGAATTGTCGAGGGCACCGCCGGCAACACCGGGATCGGTCTTGCCATGGTCGCCAAGGCTTTGGGCTATAAGTGCACCATCGTCATCCCGCGTACGCAGAGCCAGGAGAAGAAGGATGCGATCCGGCTCTATGGCGCCGAGCTTGTGGAGGTGGATGCGGTCCCCTACGCCAACGAAATGAACTATGTTAAATATTCCGGCAGGTTGGCGGAAACTCTTAACAGGGAAGAGCCAGCCGGCGCGGTCTGGGCCAATCAATTCGACAATGTGGCCAATCGTGAAGCTCACATTCAGACCACCGGTCCTGAGATCTGGGCGCAGACGCGAGGTCGTATCGACGGCTTCATATCGGCCGTGGGTTCGGGAGGCACCTTGGCCGGCATAGCCCGCGCGCTCCGCGAAAAGAACCCCGCCGTCTCGATCGGGCTTGCCGATCCATACGGCGCGGCTCTCTACAGCTGGTACACCGAAGGAGAACTCAAGGCGCAGGGGTCCTCCATTTCAGAAGGCATCGGCCAAGGCCGAATAACCGCCAACCTTGAAGGCCTGTCTATCGATCGCGCCTATCGGATCTCCGATGAGGAAATGCTGCTTACGATCTATGATCTGGTCGAGCATGAGGGACTGGTGATGGGCGGCTCGACAGGGGTCAACGTCGCCGGCGCGATCAGAATGGCGAAAGACCTTGGCCCAGGCAGCACCATCGTTACGGTGTTGGCCGATTTTGGCCAGCGCTATCAATCCAAGATCTTCAATCCAACCTTTCTTAGGGAGCACGGGTTGCCGGCCCCGGTCTGGATGGAATGAACGATCCCCTGGTCACGACAAGCTGGCTCGCCGAACGTCTCACGTCCGACGAGATCCGGATTGTTGATGCGACATGGTTCATGCCTGGGGAAGGCCGCAGCGGCCGCCAATCCTATGAGGCGGGCCACATCCCTGGCGCAGTATTTTTCGACATCGACGAGATCGCCGATCACACGAGCCCCCTGCCCCACATGCTTGCGACCCCGGCCGCATTTTCCGAGGCCGCGGGAGAACTTGGCCTGCGGCGGGATCTGAGCATCATCGTCTACGACGCCCAGGGTATTTTTTCAGGCCCGCGCGTTTGGTGGACGCTGCGCACCATGGGCTTTCCTTGGGTCTATGTCCTGGATGGCGGACTTTTGAAATGGCGCGCAGAAGCGCGGGCTTTGGAGACTCAGGCCCCTGACGTGTCTGCGACGACCGTTGAACCGGCCTTTGACCCCGGACTGGTTCGAGATATCGAGGATGTGCGGCGGATATTAGCCGATCGGACGGCCCAGATTATAGACGCCCGCCCAGCCGCAAGATTTCGCGGCGAGGTCCCCGAACCACGCCCTGGCTTGCACAGGGGCCATATCCCAGGCGCGCTGAACGTGCCTTGGAGTAATTTGACGACGCAGGCCGGGATCATGAAAAGCGCTGAAGAGCTTCGCGCCGCCTTCGCCGCAGCCGGCGCAGATCTCAAAGCACCTATTATGACGACCTGCGGCTCCGGGGTCAGCGCGGCTCTCCTGGCGCTGGCGCTGGCGCGCACGGGTCGAGATGACGTGGCGGTCTATGATGGGTCCTGGAGCGAGTGGGGCGCCCGAGAGGACGCCCCTGTTGCGACCGGACCCTGAACCCTGGAACCTCGCCTGGCTCGGACTTGGTCATCACTGCGTGATACGCCTGGATCTTCAACGCAGGGGCGGCGCGTAGAGCAGTCCAGGTTTGGGCGCGTTCCAGAGCGCATTAAGACCCCGGTCTAGTTTCAGCGCGGAATCCGACCCGACATCGCGCCGAAAGATTTCATGGTAGGCGCCCACCTGCCGGATGACCTGAAAGGCCCAGTCCCTCCTCAATCCGAGCAAAGCGCCATAGTCGCCATCAAGGCCCAAGAGCCGACGCGTTTGGGGGTCAAGGGCGGTCTCACGGGCCTGTTCGACCGTCTTGGAGGTGAGGCCAAGTTCTTCGCCAAGGATCGTCACATAGACCGTCCAGCGAATGATGTCGGCCCAGACCGGATCGTTCTGCCTGACGACCGGCCCCAGGGGTTCCTTTGAGATGACGTCGGGCAAGATCACGTGGGCGCCGGGGTTGCCGAGAACCGAGCGTGAGCCGGCGAGCGCAGAAACATCCGCCGTGAACACGTCGCATCCGTCGTTCTCATAGAGGTGACGCGCCTGGGCTTCGGAGGCCACCAGCACCGGTTTATAGGCCAGGCCCCGCGCGCGAAAGAAGTCGGCCAAATTGTCCTGGCTCGCCGTGCCGGCCTGGACACAGATGCGCGCGCCAGAGAGTTCTTCGGCGCTGGTCAGCCCCAACGATTTTGGGGCCAAGAAACCCTGACCGTCGAAGTAGGTGGTGGCCGCGAAATCCAACCCAAGACCGGCGTCTCGCGAAAAGGTCCACGAAGTATTGCGGGAAAGAACATCGATCTGGCCCTTTTGCAGGGCGCTGAACCGATCCTGGGCGCTGATCGGGATAAATCTGACCTTGTCGGCGTCGCCTAGAACCGCAGCCGCCACCGCGCGACAGATATCAACGTCGAACCCGCGCCAAACACCGCGAAAATCCGGATAGGCGAAGCCTGGCAGCCCAGGATTGACGCCGCACACCAGGTAACCACGCTTTCTGACCGCCGTCAGAACCTTGCTGGGTGAAGCTCGGTAGTGGGTGGCTGGGTTGTTGTTGTCGACAACCCGCGGCTCAGGCGCTGTGGCAGGTTTTGAGCCGCCATCGCAGGCGCTCAAGGTCAGGATTGCGAGCGCCCCCACGGCTAGTCGCCGGATCATCCGTGCTCCTTGAAAGAGCCTGAACCGCGGGCTCTAAGTGCGTTGGGCACTTTCGCTCGTCGCTCAGGACGCCGCAACCCGTATGCCTGCTAAGAATGACCAAGATGAAACCCGACTGATCCGGGCCGGCCTTAGCAGGGATCGTAAAGTCAAGACGGTGGGCCCGGCCATCCAGAAGGGCTCAACCGTACTCTTGCCCGACGCAGCAAGCCTCTATGCGGACGCTGGCCAGATCACCTATGGACGCCAAGGCCTATCGGCGCAGTTTGCGCTGCAGGCTGCAATCGAGGAGTTGGAGCACGCGACCTTTGCGACGCTCTATCCTTCAGGGCTCGCCGCTCTAACCGGAACGCTACTGGCCGTCCTGAAGGCGGGCGACGAGGTGATGGTCACTGACACGATTTATAAACCCACCCGCCAGTTTTGCGACCGCGTGCTGAAGCGGTTTGGAGTGACGACGAACTACTTTGATCCTCGCCAGTCTCCCGATGCGCTCATCGACGCCATGCCCGCGGCTACAGCTCTGATCCTTTTGGAATCGCCGGGATCGCTGAGCTTCGAAATGCAGGACGTCGCCCAGATCGCAGCGCTGGCCAAGCAAAGGGGCGTCTTGACAGTCGCTGACAACACCTGGGGCGCCGGTTACCTCTTTCGTCCACTCGATCACGGCGTCGATATTTCCGTCCAGGCCCTGACAAAGTATGTCGCTGGGCATTCCGATATCTTCATGGGTTCCGCCGCGGTCTGTGACGCAAAATTGGCGGGGGCCCTGAAGGACGGCGTCGACAACCTCGGTTGGGCGGTTGCAGGCGATGAGGCCTATCAGGTTCTTCGCGGGCTAAGGACGCTTGCGACCCGACTTGAGCGGCAAGGTGAAAGCGGACTTGTCGTCGCCAACTGGCTTGGCGACCACCCTGAGGTCGTCGAGGTTTATCACCCGGCTTTGCCCGGAGCTCCTGGCCACGACCTGTGGAAGCGGGACTTCACCGGCGCCTGCGGACTTTTCGCCTTTTCCCTGACCGCGGGTCCGGTCAGCGCAGTGAACGCTTTTCTGGATGAGCTCAGGCTCTTTGGCCTCGGCTTCTCCTGGGGTGGTTTCGAAAGTCTGGCGATCTCTTGCGACGCCCAGCTCAAGGTGAGGAAATTTCATCCGAACTATGGCGGCCCCTTGATCAGGCTGCATATCGGGCTGGAGGATCCCAAGGACTTGATTTCAGATCTTGAACGGGCCTTAGGCGTCTACAAAACCTGCAGAACTTGATCCCGCCGCCTTAGAGGAAGATCTCGCCTCACCGGTGATGAAGCGCTACACGCGCCCATGTTGTGTCCCCGCCGGGTGGCGACGAAAGAAAAAAAGAGTCTCCAGGAAGTGTGGGCGGACATGGACGAACTGGACGCCTTCATTTCCAAAGAGGGCCTGCCGGACACCTTCCGTCGGACCGCTGAGATGGTTTGCGAACCGCTGGCGGCGCGCGCGCAGCGTCGACGTATTGATCGAAAGAAAACAGCCGTCATCGGGCTTTGCGGCGCTCAGGGATCAGGAAAAAGCACGATTGCGCAGTTTACGGCGCATCTGCTTGAGCAGCGCGGCATGCGCGCAATCGCCCTGTCCTTGGACGATTTCTATCTGACCAAGGACGCACGTTTACGTCTGGCGCGGGAGGTCCATCCTCTGCTGGCGGTCCGCGGCCCCCCCGGAACCCATGATGTCGCAATGGCCGGCGCCGCAATCGACCAGCTGCGAAGCAAGGGCAAGGTCAGCTTGCCGCGCTTCGACAAGGCGACTGACAACAGGACGCCGCGCGGAACTTGGCCGAACGTCACCGCGCCCGTCGATGTCATCTTGTTGGAAGGCTGGTGTGTCGGCGCCCTGAGCCAAGGCAAGGGCGCGCTGGCGCAGCCCGTAAACGACCTCGAGCGTATCGAAGACCCCAAGAGCGTGTGGCGAACCTATGTCAACGATCAGCTGGATGGCCCGTATCAGACGCTGTTTGCACGTCTTCACGACCTGGTCCTCTTGGAGGCGCCGAGTTTCGAGGTGGTCTTTGGGTGGCGGGCCGAACAGGAGGCCAAGTTGCGTGAACGCACGGCCGTAGGCATGGACGAGGCTGAGGTCGCGCGTTTCGTGGCGCACTATGAGCGGATCACACGGTGGATCCTGGCGGAAATGCCGCGGCGGGCCGACTGGGTCGTAACCCTCGATGCTGAGCGAAATCCTTACAGCTAGGGGGTGGGGAAAGGACCCGTGGCGTCGAGGTCCTGGGCACCCTCCAGCATCAGGGTTTCGGCGGTGATGCCGCAGAAGGGATGGCGCACGCCAGCCTTGCCGACGCCCGGTGCGAACTGTCACCTGCGCATCCGGTCCGGACAAATCGCAAATTGGCGCGCCCTGCAGGACTCGAACCTGCAACCGCTCGCTTAGAAGGCGAGTGCTCTATCCGGTTGAGCTAAGGGCGCAGTATTCTGGGTCAGTGCGTCCACGGGACTCTGCGTCCAAAGGCGAAGTTATCGGCATAGGCCTTAATGATCCGCCTGGCGGGTTTTGGATCGATCAGTTGGAACGCAATACCGTGATGATCGGCGTAGCGGACGGCTTCGTCTTTGGTCTCGAAAGAAAGACGCACCTGACCCTCGGTGTCGGCCGTCTGGGTCCAACCCATCAGCGGATCTTGTCGTCTGGCGTCCTTGGGTTCGAACTCCAAGACCCATCCGGCAGACTTAGCCTTGCCGGACTGCATGGCGGTCTTCGACGGAGAATAGATGCGCGCCAGCATGGACGAGACCTCAAATTCATTGGCCGGCGTGGTCGGGGCGGCAGGATTTGAACCTGCGACCCTCTGCTCCCAAAGCAGATGCGCTACCAGGCTGCGCTACGCCCCGAAAGCGCCGGCGGCCATGCGATATAAGCGTTTTCGTTTTAGAGCAACGCACAGCGACGACTTAAGCGTTTTCGATTTGGAGATCGACCCGCCCATGCTCACGCTTTATTTCGCACCGGGGTCGAGTTCGATGGCGCCGCACATTGCGCTTTTCGAAGTTGGCGCAACGTTCAAGGCCCACCCGGTCTCGTTCAGGAGGGGCGAGCACAAGACCCAAGCGTACCTGGCGATCAATCCACTTGGCCAGGCGCCGACCCTGGTCATCGACGCGCGGCCCCTAACCGAAGTCGCAGCCATTCTTTTTTACCTCGCCCGCACCTTTCCTGAGGCAGGATTGCTGCCGGACGATATTGAAGGCCAGGCGCAGGTGATTTCCTGGATGTCGTTCCTCGCCGCCACCGTGCACCCAGCCCGGCGACAGGGCCTCGATCATGCCCGCAGAATCTATGCGCTCGCAGACCAGCGCCTGGGTCGGCGCGACTGGGCGCTCGGCCAGGCCTATTCGATCGCCGATATTCATCTGTTTCGGCTGTTCTGGCGGTTCTTCAATTCTCTCAATCCGCCCAGAGAAGAGTTTCCCAACCTTTTGGCGCACTATGAGCGGATGATGAGGCGTCCTGCCGTCCAATCGACGCTTCAGGCTGAGGCCGCAGTCGGCTATGAGCTGCCAGCCTAGCGATCTCGGCTCATCACCTTGAAGACGCCAGAGCAACGCACCACGTCGTGGCCGCCGATATAGGCGCGTCCTTCCGCGAACGCCACGTCCGCCGTCGCTCGGATCAGTCGCGCCTCTCCCATCACCCACTCGCCGACCCGGGCCATTTGCAGGAAGTCGATCGAAAGGTGGATTGTCACCCCTGCCTTGCCCGTCCCCCGCCAAACAGCGCCAGCCAGCACGCCATCCATGAAGGCCGACAACATCCCTCCATGCACCAAGCCCAGGCCATTGGCGTGGCGTGACAAGGCATAAAAAGCCTGTTCGACGAGCGAGCCGTCGCCCGGCCGGTGGAAATAGGGGCCGTTGAGCGTCGAAAACCCTCCCCGCCCCTCAGACGGAACATATCCTTCGGGCGGGTGAGGGATCGTTTCCCCCTGACTATGATCGTTCAATGGGTTGGAGCCTTCGGTGCGGTGAGGCGAACCTCATAGAGGTGCGGCCAATTCTTCCCGGTGATGAACAGTCGGTCGTGTTCGCGGTCGTAGGCGATGCCATTGAGAACATCGTCGCGATTTGTCCCGCCGCGGGTCTCGGGCAAGCCGGACATGTCGATCCAGGCGTTCACTTTTCCAGTGCGAGGATCGATCCGGGCGATCAGGTTGGTCTCCCAGATATTGGCGAAAATCTCGCCCTTGACCCATTCAAGTTCGTTGAGATTGGGCACGGGATGACCATCAGCGCTCACCGTGATGTGGCGGATTTCGCGAAACGTCACGGGATCACGAAACCTCAGGATGGGCGTCCCGTCGCTCATGATCAGGTGCTTCCCATCCTGCGTGAGAGCCCATCCTTCGCCGGTGTAGCTGAAGGTCTTTTTCTGCTTGAGGGTCTTTAGGTCCCAGCGAAATCCCACGTGATCCTGCCAGGTCAAACTGACAATTTCGTTCCCCCAATTGACGATCCCCTCTCCAAACAGGGTCGGCGCGATGGCGCGGGTTTCCAGCACAGCGCCATCCTGCAATCGCACCCGCCTTAGGGTCGACTGACCAACCAGGCCTGTGCTCTCAAAGAGGTCGCCCTTCAAATAGAAGAGACCCTCGGTGAACGCGCCGGGGTCGTGGGGATAGACGTGCTTGATTTCAAACCCGCCCAAGGGCGTCGCAGCTGCGCCATGTCCCGCCACGACAATTGTGAGCATGGCTGCGCAAAGGCCCAGGCCCAGATGCTTGGCTATGGATAGCAAGTGGATCTCCCGAGGCGATGCGCCCTCCTCCTTACGAGGAGCAGTTCACCTGAGGCAAGGCTGCTTAGGCCAGCCCGGGAGCTTCAATTTCTGCGACGACCAGTCCCTTGGGCCCTTCTGCGAAGCGCACCATGACGTCATCACCAGGTTGCAGGTCTTCCATTCCTGAACGGCGCAGAGTTTCGATATGAACGAAGATGTCTCCTGGCGCGACGTCGCGCACCACAAACCCATATCCCTTGGTGCGATTGAACCATTTCACCTTGGCGCGTTCGAGCGGCCCTGACGCTGGCGATGCGCGCCTGGACGTTGCGCGATCCGCAAAATCTCCGCGCAAAAGGCCCTCGCGATCACCGCGAAGTCCCCCCTCGCGAGGGCGACGTTCAGGGACTGGTGCGGCGCTTTCATCGATTTCAACGACTTCAGCGACTTGCCAGCCTTTCGGTCGACGCACGACATCGCAGGTAATCAGCGCGCCTTCCAAAGCGTTCTCCCGCCCGCAATTGCGTAAACTCGTCACGTGCAGCAGCACATCTTTCAGATCAGTCTGGCTTGGATCATCTGGAACAATGAATCCATAGCCCTTCCCAGCGTCGAACCACTTGACGCGACCACAGATGCGAACGGCCTGCGCCTCCACATCCACTTGCTCAAATTCGTAACCAGCCATCTGCCCCTCGGCCCGTTACTCGCCGATCCCAAAATTCGGACTGAGCCAACTATAACACTGTTCTCGTAACAGCGTACGCGTCAACGCGAAAATGCACGCTTCGGAAGAATAGTTAACGACTACCTGGCAGAGAGAACACCCCTAGGTCGCCAAAAGCGTGTGCAGGGCCTCATTTCCCTCGCCGCAATTCGATTCTTTTTGATTTGAACCGCCGCACTAAAACCCTGCTCGACGCCGGGCCGGGAACATCTTCTCACCTCACAGGTTTCGCCGCGATGGGTTGGGTCGTAAATGGAGGACCCGAGATGGAGCGCAAGCAAGAGGCGCCTGAAAAAAGGCCAAAAATCGGTGAGAAACATGATCTCCCGGAAAGCCACGAGAACACTTCAAAATTAGGCCGTGAGACACCCGGGCGAGGCCTGGACACAGGCTTCGACACAGGCGCCATCCAGCCCGGCAAGACCGGCGGCGCACGTCCCCTCGACTGAGGCGAGACAAAGCGCAGGCCACGATCAGGCGCAAAATTCGCCGGCCGGGCGCGACATTCCCGGCATCTAATTGAGCGTCCCAAGCTCGCGATGGCGTGGCGCTGCAGTTGGGCTTTGGCTGAAAGAAGGATTTGGGGCCCTAAGCCCTCGCCTGGCAGTCCCTAGGGGAGTCGAACCCCTCTCTCCAGGTTGAAAACCTGGCGTCCTAACCGATAGACGAAGGGACCGCGTGGCGCGAGGGCGGCTCTATATCCGCCTTCCTAAGGGGGTGCAAGGCCACCTCACAAGGCCGCCTCTCGACCCAGCCCGGCTTCCTCAGGCGCGTCGTTCGCAGACCCTCACGCTCGCCTGGGATCGGCGACGTCTTCGATCTCAAATTCGACACCTTGGCGGCCCTGCCAGTCATCCGGCTTCAGACGACCGGCGACATGAATCGCGCCCCCTTCGTTCAAGAGCCTTCGACCTGCATCGCCGCCTTCGACACGCCAGGCGACCGCCTTTAACTTGCCGCCCGTTGCATCGGTCAGCGTACACCGAACATGGCCGCCCTTGAGCGCCATGGGTCGCTCAATGCGCGCGTCAGCAACTGCGAACATCGGCTCGACGTTGCCCGGTCCGAACGGCGCCAAGCGTTGAAAATCTTGCCACAAAGCCCGATCGCAGCCTCGCGTCGTAACCAAACCATCTATCTCAAGATAATCCGCCGCCGCCGCAGTTTGGCTCTCTGAGGCCAGGCGTTCGCAGAGGAACGCGCGCAGTTCCGGGATCGTATCGGGCCGCACAGAAAGCCCCGCGGCCATGGCGTGACCTCCGCCTGCGAGCAACAAGCCTTCATCATAGGCCGCCTGAACGGCGCGGCCCAGGTTCACGCCCGGTTGGGAGCGACCAGACCCTTTACCGACGTTCGATGCACGATCAACGCCCACGACGACGACCGGCTTTCGATATTTTTCCCTCAAACGTCCCGCCACGATGCCGATCACGCCGGGGTGCCAGTCATCCTGGGCCACCAGCAGCATGGGGGCGTCTGACAGATTGCTCTCCCGTTCGACGCAGGCCATCGCAGCTGTCGTCACGTCCTGTTCGACCTCTTTGCGCGAGGCGTTCAGGCTGTCCAATTGCTGAGCCAGTTCCGTGGCTTCAGCGGGATCATCGGTCGAAAGCAGGCGCGCACCGAGGTCAGCGCGCCCAATGCGGCCACCGGCGTTGATCCGCGGCCCCAGAATGAACCCGACATGGAAAACCGAGGCGGGCCCACTAGCCTTTGCGACGTCCAGCAGCGCCTTCAGCCCGGCGTTGCGCCACCCCGACATGACCTTCAGTCCCTGGGCCGCCAGGGCGCGGTTGAAACCACGCAATTCCGTCACATCGCAGATCGCCCCCATGGCGGCCAGATCGAGCCATTGACGAAGATCAGGTTCGGCGTGGTCGCCAAACAACCCCCGCCTGCGGGCTTCACGATTGAGGGCCGCCAACAACACAAAGGTCACCCCAGCCGCCGCCAGATGGCCTTGGCCAGACGTATCGTCCGGCCGGTTGGGGTTCACCAGGGCTGCGACGTGGGGGATCTCCTGGCCGCGCATCAGATGGTGGTCGATCACCACCACCTCCAGACCAATCTGCGCAGCGCAAGCCAAGGCGTCGTGAGCCGCAGCGCCACAGTCGACGGTGATCACGAGTTCCGCGCCTTGGTTTTTTAAGCGTTGGAAGGCGGCTGGGGATGGACCGTAACCCTCCAGGATGCGGTCTGGGACATAGATGGGCAGTTCGTAGCCTAGGGCGCGAAACCAGCGGACGAGCTGAGCTGCTGACGATGCGCCGTCGACGTCATAGTCAGCAAAGACGACCAGGGAACGTTTGCGTTCGAGCGCATCGACGAGAATTGACGCGGCGCGATCCATGTCGGTGAAACTGGACGGATCGGGGAAAAGGGCTTTCAGCGTCGGATTGAGATAGGCGCTCGCGTCTTCGGCCTTAACGCCACGAGACGCGAGCGCACGCGCCAAGGGCTCGGAAAGATCATGGTCTAGCAGATGGCGACGCACCAGCTGAGGATCCGCCGGTCGCTCACGCCAAAGTCGTCCAGAGAGCGAACTGGAGACCCCGAGAAAGGCAAGTTGAGGGCTGCCGTCCGCCACGCGCCGCTCCAGACTGTGAAGGCCACACTATCGGCTCGCACGGGATGAGTCGCCAGTGGAGCCAAGCTTCGTCTAACGGTGGGCTGCGCCAAATACGGACGTAGAGTTAGATCGGACGCTTCATGCGCACCTCGCGCGCCGTGCGCGTTGCGGAATTCAGCACCAGGGTGTGGGTGTGCACGAAGCCGTCCTTGACCTTGACGCCGTCGAGCAAGGCTCCGTCGGTGACGCCGGTCGCCGCAAAGATCGCATCGGCCCGCACCATCTCGTGCAAATCATACTTGCGGTCGAGATCCTTGATCCCCACGCGCGCAGCGCGGGCCTTTTCGTCGGCGTTTCGAAAAACCAGCCGCCCCTGAAATTGGCCGCCGACGCATTTCAGAGCCGCACAAGCCAAGACCCCTTCAGGAGCCCCGCCGGAGCCCACATAGAGGTCGACGCCGGTTGAAGGATCGGCCGTGTTCATAACGCCTGCGACGTCCCCGTCGGTGATCAGATAGACCCGCGCGCCCACCTCGCGCAGGTCAGCGATGATTTCAGCGTGGCGAGGTCTGTCGAGGACGCAGACGGTGATCTCATCGGCCTTGACGCCCTTGGCCTTGGCCAGCGACCTGACGTTTTCAGATGGGCTCTTGTCGAGATCGATCACACCGGCCGGGTAACCCGGACCACAGGCGATCTTGTCCATGTAGGTGTCTGGCGCGTTCAGCATGGTGCCCTTCGGCGCCCAAGCCATCACCGCCAAGGCGTTGGCCATCGCCTTGGCGGTCAAGGTTGTGCCTTCCAAAGGATCAAGGGCGATGTCGATCTTGTGTTTGCCGCCCTTCCCGACCTTTTCACCAATGTAAAGCATCGGGGCTTCATCGCGTTCGCCCTCGCCGATGACGATTTCACCATCGACATTGAGTTCGTTGAGCGCTGTGCGCATGGCGTCGACCGCGGCCTGGTCGGCCGCCTTCTCATCACCACGCCCGACGAGCTTCCAAGCGGCGATTGCGGCGATCTCAGTGACGCGGACCGCGTCCAGCACGAGGCTGCGGTCGAGGACTTCGGAAGTCATGTCGTCAGCGTCTCCGGATTCAAATTCGGGCGATGCGTAGCAGGCGCGGACGGTCGAGCACAGCCGGCAGGCCTGCGATACGCTCAATTGCCATCTTAAGTACGGATTCGGCTACCGCATGCGTTGTAAGAACGATCGGCACCCCTTGGGCGTTTTCGACCGGCTTTTGAAGGAAACTCTCAATCGAGACCCCCGCCTCGGCAAGCGTCTCCGAGACGGCGGCGATCACGCCTGGTTCGTCCTTGACTGAAAGTCGAAGGTAGGCCCGTCCAATGCTCTTGGCTGGATCGACGGGTTTGAAGGGCGTCAGGCGCTCTGCGGGCGCCTGAAAAACCGGTCGGGCGGCGCCGGTCATGACGTCTGCAATATCGGCTGCGACGGCCGCAGCGGTCGGACCAGAGCCGGCGCCGGAGCCTTGCACGAAGATCCGCCCCGTCCGAACACCTTCAATGAAGAGGGCGTTCAAAGCTCCGCCCGCCTGCGCCAAGGGATGGGCGAGCGGCGCCAGGGAGGGATGGACGCGGACCAGCACGCCTGCCGGCGAACGGTCCGCAGAGGCGACCAGCTTGATCCGGTAGCCCAGATCTCGCGCCAGCTGGATATCCAGCAAGTCGATATTCTCAATCCCTTCGATTTCAGCGGCCGCATAATTGGGCGCGCAGCCGAACGCCAGCGCTGCCAGGATCGAGATTTTGTGGGCGGCGTCGAAACCACCAACGTCCATGGTCGGATCAGCTTCTGCATATCCCAGCCGCTGGGCTTCGGCCAAAACGTCTGCAAATGGACGACCGGTGGTTTCCATTTCGGTCAGGATGTAGTTGCAGGTGCCGTTGAGGATGCCAGCGATCGAGCGGATCTCGTCGCCGACAAGGGCCTCGCGAACAATCTTCACGGCAGGCACCCCGCCCATCACCGCGGCTTCGAAGAGCAGCGGCGCGCCCCGAGCTTCGGCGAGTTGCGCCAGCTCCGCGCCATGTTCGGCGATCAGCGCCTTGTTTGCGGTGACCACTGGCTTGCCAGCCCGCAACGCCGCCTCGACAGCGGCTTTTGCAGGTCCGTCCGAACCGCCAATCAATTCGACGAAGACGTCGTTTTCCGGTGACGTCGCCAAAGCCACCGGGTCATCAAACCAGGGCAGGCCCGATATATCGAAGACCCTAGGGCGCGAACGCGAACGCGCTGAGACCCCGGTGACGCTCACCCGCCCCCCGGCCGGCGCAAATTCGGGATGGTCGGTCAGGAAGGTGAGCAAGCCCGTCCCGACTGTTCCCAGTCCTGCGACGCCCAGACGCCAGAGCTTAGGCTGGAGCTTGCTCATTGGGCGGCCTGGGCGTTGTGATGGCGCGCCAAGATTTCGTCGGCCTGGCCGAGAAATTTCTTCACATTGCGCGCCGCCTGGCGAATTCGGTGCTCGTTCTCCACCAGACCCACGCGAACAAAACCTTCCCCATACTCTCCAAAGCCTACGCCTGGGGCGACAGCCACGCCGGCTTCTTCGACAAGAAGTTTGGAGAACAATAGGCTCCCCGCCTCTTTGAATTGCGCCGGCACCGGCGCCCAGGCGAACATTGAAGCCGCAGGCGAAGGGATATTCCAGCCTGCCCGCGTCATGGTTTCAACCAGGACGTCGCGGCGGGATTTATAGATTGCGCGGATTTCGTCGACACAGTCCTGAGGTCCGTTTAGCGCCGTGGCCGCAGCCACCTGTATGGGCGTATAGGCCCCATAATCCAGGTAGGATTTCACCCGGGCGAGAGCTGCGCAGATACGCGCATTGCCAACCACCATGCCCACCCGCCAACCGGCCATGGCATAGGTCTTGGAGAGGGAATTCACCTCCACGGCGATATCCATGGCGCCTTCGACCTGCAGCACTGAAGGCGGGGGATTGTCATCGAAATAGATCTCCGAATAGGCGATATCGGAGATCACCAGCATGTCGTGACGCTTGGCGAGCGCAATCGCGTCGCGATAAAAATCCAGGTCGACGCATTGGGCCGTCGGGTTCGACGGATATGACAAGATCAGCACCGTGGGCGGCGGCGCCGAATGCTTCACCGCGCGACTAATCCCCGCCAAATAGTCCTCTGGCGAAAGGGCCGGAACATGTCGGATCACTCCGCCCGCCATGATGAAACCATAGGCATGGATCGGATAGGCTGGATTGGGGCAGACAATGACGTCGCCGGGGGCTGTCAGCGCCTGGGCAAGATTTGCAAATCCCTCTTTGGAACCTAGCGTGGCGATGACTTCGGTCTCTGGATTGAGCTTCACGCCGAAGCGCCGATCGTAGTAGCCGGCCATCGCGCGCCTAAGGCCGATGATCCCCTTGGATGCTGAGTATCGGCCCGCTTTGGGATCGCGCGCGGTTTCGATCAATTTATCGATGATGTGCTTGGGGGTCGGCATGTCTGGATTACCCATGCCGAAGTCAATGATGTCAGTGCCTTGGGCCCGCAGACGGGCCTTTATTCGATTGACCTCCTCGAGAACGTAGGGCGGGAGGCGTCGAATGCGATGGAAGTCGGGGGTCATTTGAAAGGTCTTGCGCCGCGGGGAGCCCGATTGCGGCTTTTCGAAAGCGGAGGTCGGATCTTGGTAGTCTCCGGGCTGGAGCCAGCCAAGCCATGGTTGAATGAATTTTCTGCCCCCGCAGGCCCTTATCGCTTGGGCGGCGGAGGCGCAGTAGCTCGCGCCTTAGAATCCTTTTCAAAGGCGGCGGTTTCAGCCGGGTCGGCCGGTGCGATAGCGGGTCCGGCGTCTGCAAGGCCCTGGGCTACGAACGCCCCGGTGTCGCTCAACGTCCAGGTCTGCTCGCGCGTCGCCGCTGTCAGCACAGCGGCTTCTTTCTCAATGACGTCCGCCTGCTCGCCATATTCCTTGTGCGGCCGCAGGTCCTTCGGGACGGGAGGAATGTCTTTAAAAGTCGGATAGCTGGCGTGCGGCCGAACGCTCTTGGCCACCTCAGCTGCAATTGGAGAACGTGGATCGACCTGGGCGCGTGCAAACGGATTGCCGATACATGCCGACAAAAGCGAACACGATCCCATGACCAGCACGAGGTTTCTGCTCACCTGGCCGGTGCGGACGTTTACAAAAGGGCTCGACCGGACTTGCATTTTCCGATCCGGTCTTAAGCGATGATCGAGACAGACGAAAGGGCGCGCGCGCTTTCGTCGCCGGAGGGACTTTCGATGACTGAGCAAACTTCGCCGACCAGGGCCCCAAAATCAAAAGGCGCCAAGGCGAAGGCCACAAAGTCCAAATCCGCCGAAGGGGCGAAAAAGCCCAAGGGTTCAGCCGACAAAAACCGGTCCAAGATGCAGGCTCAAGACCCGCTCGCCGCATTCCCGCAAGCCGCGGTGCAAAATCAGACCCTGCCGCCCTTTTCGATGGCGGACATGGACAAAACCGCCAACCTCACGGCTGAGCAGCGTGCTGTCATAGAGAAACTGTCAGGCAACCTCGCGCGGGCCGCCTTGACCGCGCAAGGCGCGATCGCGGAAATGGCGTTGCGCCAGGCTGATCGCCCCGCGGCCCTCTCGCCGGACCCTTTCCATGTGGGCGCAGCGCTCAGCGAGGTGATGGGGCGCTTGGCCGCCGAGCCGGATCGTTTGATGCGTGCGCAGGCCGACCTGTTTTCGAAATACCTGGAGCTTTGGCAGTCCACGGCGCGACGCATGAGTGGGGAAAATCCTGAGCCGGTGGCCTCTCCCGCACGCGGCGATAAGCGGTTCACGGATCCAGAGTGGGCGGAAAATCCCGTCTTCGACGTCATCAAGCAATCTTATCTGGTCACATCCAACTGGATGAACGGGCTGGTCGCCGAGGTGAACGACATCGATCCGATGACGAAACGGCGGGTCGAATTCTTCATGAAAATGCTCACCGATGCTTTCTCCCCATCGAACTTCCTCGCTTCAAATCCCACGGCGCTGCGCGAAGTCATGGCCACAGGCGGCGAAAGCCTGGTCAAGGGAATGGAGAATTTTGCGGCGGACCTGGAACGCGGTGGAGGACAGCTTTCCATCGCCCAGACCGACTATGCGATGTTCAAGATTGGAGAAAACGTCGCCACGGCGCCAGGAAAAGTAATTTTCCGAAATGAACTCATAGAGTTAATTCAATTTTCTCCCACAACAGAGAGTGTTTGTGAGATCCCATTGGTGATCTTTCCGCCGTGGATCAACAAGTACTACATCCTCGATTTGCGCCCAGAGAATTCGATGATCCGCTGGCTTTCCGCCCAAGGGATCACGGTCTTTGTCGCATCGTGGGTGAACCCTAGCGCGGAATTGGCGAGCCGAACGTTTGAAGACTACATGCGCCACGGCATCTATGCCGCAACTCAGGCCGCCATGGATCAGTGCGGCGTAGATCGGGTCAATACGGTCGGCTATTGCATCGGCGGCACCCTGCTTTCTTCGACCTTGGCTCACATGGCCGCCAAGGACGATCGACGCATCGCCTCGGCGACCTTCTTCGCCGCCCAGCAAGACTTCTCTGAAGCTGGGGATCTCTTGCTCTTCACCAACGAAGATTGGCTGAAGGATCTCGAGCAAAAGATGGATGCGGGCGGCGGCGTTCTCTCAGGCCAATCCATGGCCGATACGTTCAACGCCCTTCGGGCCAATGACCTCATCTGGTCGTTCTTTGTGAACAACTACCTCCTCGGCAAAGAGCCCAAGCCGTTTGATCTGTTGTTCTGGAATTCCGATCAGACCCGGATGCCCAAGACGCTGCACATGTTCTATTTGCGCAAATTCTATGGCGAGAACGCCCTGGCCAAGGGCGAATTGGTGCTGGATGGCGTCACGCTCGACCTCAAGCGGGTAAAGACCCCTGTCTATGTGCAGTCATCCAAAGAAGACCACATCGCCCCTGCGCGCTCGGTCTATAAGGGCGCAAGGCTCTTCGGGGGGCCGGTGACCTTCACCCTTGCCGGTTCGGGACACATCGCAGGCGTGATCAATGCGCCAGCCGCCAACAAATATCAGCATTGGACCAATGACCAACTGCCCGCCACGCTTGAAGCCTGGCAAGCCGACGCCACCGAAACACCCGGCTCGTGGTGGCCCCACTGGATCACCTGGCTGAAGGGGCGGTCCGGCAAGCAAACGCCGGCGCGAGATCCTTCAAAAGGGAAGCTCAAGGCGATCGCAGACGCCCCTGGGAGCTATGTGAAGGTGCGTTCCTAGGTCGGGCTGCAGCCCATGTTACTAACGTTTAATGCCCACTACCTTGCATCAACCAATACCTTGCGATAGGCTCCTGGTGATGTGAGGAGGCGCCAAAGTGCCTGAACCCATTGAGATCCAGCTGAAAAAGGGTGCGCTTGAGCTTTGCGTCCTTGCGCTGCTCTTCCAGCACGACAGCTACGCCTATGAGATCGCCAGCCGCCTCTCCGATTCGATCGGAATGGGAGAAGGAACGATCTATCCGCTGATGCGGCGATTGCAGACTGATCGCCTCGTGGAGACCTACCTGGTCGAATCGCAATCCGGCCCCTCGCGCAAATACTACCGCCTGACAGAGGCTGGAAAGGCGAGCTTCAGTTCGCAGAAATCCGCCTGGAGCTCGTTCGCCGGAGCAGTTGAAAACATTCTTGGAGGGGCGAAATGACCCGTCAGGCGTTTATGGCCCGGCTTATGGAAGGACTTCGCGGCATGCCCCCGACAGTCCAGGCCGAGATCATCGCGGACTACAACAATCACTTCAATGAAGGCGCAGCAGCCGGGCGTAGCGAGGCCGATGTCGCCGCAGGGTTGGGGGATCCAGGTCGACTTGCCCGTGAACTGCGCGCCGAGGCCGGCCTTAGACGCTGGGAAGAACAGCGCAGCGCCTCATCCGGCGCTTCTGCAGTCTTTGCGGTGCTTGGTCTTGGGGCGATTGATATCCTCATCCTGTTGCCAATTCTCATGGGTGTTGGAAGCGCGATCTTTGGGATTGGCGTGGCGGTCATCGCGCTGTTCTTTGCAGGCGGCGTGGTCTTCGCAGCAGGTCCCTTCACGGGGCTTCCTGGCGGGCCTGCAGCAGCGATCCTAGCCGGCATTGGCCTGATGACAGGCGCAACCTCCATTGGCGCTGTGCTTTCGATCGTCACCATCGGGCTGGTCAATGCGCTCGTCTGGTACGGCCGGCTTCATTTTCAGCTCCTAAAGCCCGCCCTGGAGCCTCAGCCCGTTGGAGGTCTGCAATGATCCGCGTGCTTGTCATGATCGCCGTGACTGGCTTCTTGGTCTCGGTGGTCACGCTATCCACCGCGATCGCCATCGGCGGCCCGGAGGTCTTTACCGACAGCGTATGGAACCGCTTGGACAGCCACTGGGGTTGGGTGTTCGATGATAACGCCCCGCGCCATTGGGGGCTTCACGCCGATCGCGACGGCGGAGCGCAAGGCAGCCGCGAACTCGCCTGGTCCGGCGCCGACACGCTCGATATTGATCTCCCCGCTGAGGTCACCTTCACTCAGGCCCCTGGCCCGGGAAAGCTCACGATCACCGGTCCGCAGCACGAGATCGACAATATCGAACTCGACGGCGGCCACCTGCATTTGCGGCATCACAGCATGCAATGGGGCGACGTCACCATCGTCATGACAGCGCCCAGCGTCACGCATTTTGATGTCAGCGGCTCCGGCAAGCTGGCGATCGAGAGCTATAGTCAGGACAAGCTCAGCGTCGACCTCTCCGGCGACGCCGATGTCAGCGCCAAGGGCCAGACCAAATCCCTTGCGCTTTCCGTCTCAGGATCTGGAGATACCGACCTCTCCGGCCTGAAGGTAGGTGACGCAAGCGTTGCGATCGATGGATCTGGCGCAGCGACGCTGGCCCCCACAGGATCGGCGACCATTGATATTTCGGGTTCGGGCGACGTGACCCTGCTCACGCGCCCGTCCAAGCTAGAGAGCAACGTCTCCGGGTCTGGAAGCATCCACCAGCGCGAAGCGAGCCCCTCGCTTCGCGCCGAGCCCTCTCACGAGAAGGCTAGGCGGGCACGAACTTGAGGGCGAGGCCGTTGTTGCAATAGCGCAGGCCCGTCGGCTTCGGCCCATCGTCAAAGACGTGACCATGGTGACCAAGGCACTGGGCGCAGTGATATTCTGTGCGTGGAACGCCGATCGCCAGGTCTGTCTTCTTGGCCAGCGCCCCGGGGATGGCGGTGTAGAAGCTGGGCCACCCGGTGCCGCTCTCGTACTTCCAATCTGACTTGAAGATCGCAAGTCCGCAGCCGAGGCATGCAAACGTCCCCTTGCGGTGCTCATTGAGCAGCGGGCTGGAGCCTGGACGCTCGGTGTCCTCGTGGCGAAGGACCTCGTAGGAGGCGTCCGGAAGCCGCTTTTTCCAATCGGCGTCTACGAGCTTGCGGAAAGGCGAACTCGCATAGGGATCGGCTGCGGCCAGGACTGCGCCGGGGACCGCGCTCACAAGGGCGCTGGCCATCAGCAGGTTTCGGCGGGAGATATCAAACATGCTCATGCCTCGATTACGTATTCATCATCGCCAAGGTTACAGGTGTTCAACGGAAATTATTTGTCAGCCGCGCCATTCGTAAAGGGCGTCCGGCGTCTTCTCCTCGTTCATCGCGCCATCCGTGAGTTCAATCAGCACAAATCCCCTGGCCTCGTAAAAGCGCCGCGCCCGATGATTTTCCTGGAATGTCCACAAACGCCGAGGCGAACCATCGGCCAAGGCTACGTCCAGCAAGCCTGGCCCAACGCCTTGGCCTTGGAAGTCGGGCAGCACATAGAGGTGATTGATCCATTCGGCGTTAAACCCGATATAGCCGACAATCCGCCCGCCAACCTCAGCCACCCACACCGCGTTGTGCGGCAAGAACCTCTGCGCAAAGAAGTTCAGATAGTCTTCAAGGGAGTGCAGTTGCGGCAGGAAGCTCAATGAGACCCGCATCGCGGTCTGATGCACGATTGCGATCGCCGCGGCGTCGACTGATTCTGCACGGCGCAGTTTCATCCTGGGGTCACAGCTAGCGTACGTCAAAATCGAATTGACGCACCCCAGAGCCGTCAACGGTGACCTTGATGATGTAGTGCCCCGCTGGGTCCCCGGCGGCGACATTCCAGACGTTGAGGATTATTCCGTTCTTTGGCGTAACGTCGCGTTCCGTCACCGAGGTGCGTTGGTCTTGACCAACCTTGATGTCGGCGGAGCCTTCCGTGCCCCAGGTCTTGGCCGCCGCAGGTAACGACAGCTCCTCGCGATAGTGAACCGTCGCCTTGTCGGTCTTCACCTGGATGATCCAGCCATAGCTCTGCTTCTCGATCAGCGGCACCACATTGGCGGGCTGGAATGATGGCTGGTTATTGGCGTCGACCTGGAAGATACCGAAGGCGGAACTGACGATTTGAGCAGCGCCGGCCGGGGCCGGCGGTTCAGCCAAGCTTGTCGCCGGAAACGCCAGGGCCAGGGCGAAGGCTGCGCAGCTGATAGACTTCATGGCGTCGAGCTCCTTAACGGCATGGAAGAAATCGGCCGACCGCCAGAGATCCCTTCCTCTAAAGACCTGCATCTTCCGGCAAACCTAGCATCAGATTGAGGTTTTGGACCGCCGCGCCAGAGGCTCCTTTTCCAAGATTGTCGAGCAGCGCCACCAGTCGCACCTGGCTTGCGCCAGCGTCGCCGAAGACAAAGAGTCTCATGCGATTGGAGTTGTTCAGCGCTTCAGGATCGAGAGCTTGAACATAGCCGCCCGCGCCGGCCCGTGACTTTTGCAACTCCATGCACTCAGCCAAGCTGGCGACCTCGACAAAATCCTCCCCCCTATAGGCGTCGTCTAGAACCGTGTGCAGGTCGCCAGCGCTGGGCGCGCCGGGCAAGGCCCAAAGCTGCAGTGGAACCTCCACGATCATACCCTGGGCATAACGGCCGACGGATGGCGCGAACACCGGCGCGTGGCTAAGCCCGGCATGGAGCTGCATCTCCGGCAGATGTTTATGCGCCAGATTGAGCCCATAGATCCGAAATGCATCGCGTGACCCGCTTGGCGCAGGCCCGGCTTCGAATTCCTCGATCAGCCCCCTGCCCCCACCGGAATAGCCGGAAATCGCATTGACGCTCAGAGGAAAGTCAGGTGGCACAAAGCCCGCCCTGACCAAGGGGCGCACGAGACCGATGAAGCCGGTGGGATAACAGCCGGGATTGCTCACCCGCCTGGACTTTGCGATCGCGGCGCGCTGGCCGCGATCCATTTCGGCGAAGCCATAGGTCCAATCTTGGGCCGTGCGATGGGCCGTTGAGGCGTCGACGATGCGCACGCTGTTGGACTGGACCAGCGAGACCGCCTCACGCGCGGCGTCATCGGGCAGACAAAGCACAACTGCATCGACGCTGTTTAGAAGCTCAGCGCGGGCGTCAGCATCCTTACGACGCGACGGATCAATGGAAACGATTTCAAGATCGGCCCGCCCAGCCAACCGCTCACGGATCTGCAGACCCGTCGTGCCGGCTTCTCCATCGATGAAGACTGTGTGGGTCATGACCTAACCATCCAACTCCCCCTGAGGGACAGCGCTTTCAACGCCGCATCTGCGCCACACTCCCACAAGGCGCCGACGGGCGAGGTGAGAACGGGCGAGATTTAAAAAGGGCGCTGCGGTTTCCCGAAGCGCCCCTTCAAATTGCGAATTGTCGCAGACTTGCTCTTAGCGCTTCGAGAATTGGAAGCTGCGTCGCGCCTTGGCCTTACCGTATTTTTTCCGCTCAACCACACGGCTGTCGCGGGTGAGCAGGCCATGCGGTTTCAGAACCGCGCGCAGGGCCGGCTCGTAGTAGGTCAGAGCCTTCGAAATGCCGTGGCGGATCGCGCCAGCCTGGCCTGAGAGCCCCGAGCCCTGAACCGACACGATCACGTCGAACTGGCCAGCGCGGTCAGAAAGCTCCATCGGCTGGGCGATCATCATCCGCAACACGGGCCGGGCGAAATAGATTTCCTGATCACGACCGTTGATGGTGATCTTGCCCTTGCCGGGCTGTATCCAGACGCGTGCGATGGCGTTCTTCCGCTTGCCCGTCGCATAGGATCGGCCCTGGGCGTCGACCTTGCGTTCGTGAACGACCTGATCTTCCGCCTGCGTGCTCAAGCCCTTCAGGGCGTCGAAGCCAGTCGCTTCGGAGGTGTTTGCTTCCGACATGCTTAGGCGCTCCGCACATTTTTGGCGTTCAGATCGGCGAACGCGATGGTCTCGGGGTTCTGGGCGGCGTGCGGATGCTCGGCGCTATTGTAAATGCGCAGATGCGTCAGTTGCTTACGCGCCAGCGGGCTCTCTTTGGGCAACATCCGCTCAACGGCCTTCTCCAGGACCCGCTCAGGAAAGCGTCCACCCAGGATCGCCCCAGCCGTGCGCTCTTTGACGCCGCCCGGGTGGCCGGTGTGCCAGTAGTAGATCTTGTTTTCCAGCTTGCGGCCGGTGAACTTCACCTTATCGGCGTTGACGACGACAACGAAGTCTCCGCAATCGACGTGGGGGGTATAATCAGCGCGATGCTTGCCGCGAAGACGGTTGGCGATGAAGGTCGCGAGGCGGCCGACCACGGCGTTCTCGGCGTCGATCACGATCCACTTCTTCTCGACCTCGGCGGGCTTCAGCGAAGCCGTGGTCTTCATCATGGGAAATCTCATCCGGATCTTTGCGGGACGAGAGGGTCCCGACGTGAGCGGGCGGATATGCCGACTGCGCGCCGACCTGTCAACTCAGCATAGAAGAAATAAAATATCTATTTGAAATATTTAATATTTTTATATACGGTAATATATTACCGGGCTTGATCTTTGGAGGCCTCCTCCTCCGCCAGATACTTTGCGCTGAGCGTCTTCATCTCCTGGGCCTTGGGCAACAAGGAGGGATAAAACTGGACGAAAGTCGTGTCGACGGCGGCGTGCTGCTCGTGGCAGACGTTACAGCCTGACGTTTGCGGCAAGGCCTGAACGGGTCCTGCTCTATCGAGCGGGAAGAACGCCCAGCCGCTCTTGAAACGTGCGGTGTCCTTGACGTGGGCTTCAACGCTGGCGACCTCGGTCTGATAAACGCCCGCCTTGTTGATCGAGCCGCGGGAAACACCACGCCTGACCTCAAGAACGAAGATGGTCTTGTCCGGCCAGGCGCCCGTGCGCTGGAAGGCTGCATAGGCCGCCGGATTGACGAACACATTGTCAAATACGTGCTGGCTCACATCGCCGGTGCGCTCGCTGTATGACATGTCCAGACCCGTCGAGAGATATATCCAGGTCCTGTAGTCCTTCGGGAACTGCAGCTTGCCGTCCGCGGTGAAATTGAGGGGCGATTGCGGAGTTTCAGCGCGCGACGCCAGGCTGGTCGTCAGGCTCACGCCGGCGCCAATCGCCAAAGCTGCGGCGAAAATTGCAGATCGCGTACGCATTTTTCATCCACCGATTATTTGACAGCTGCGTTGTGCACGGCTGCGAAGGTGTCTGCAATGACAAGAAAGCCGCGATTTCAGCCATACCCGCTGCGCCTCCCCTGACGTCGGCTCAGACCCTGCGAACGCGCCAAGCGAAGGTGACCGCCAAGCTGAATGTCAGGGCCGCAAACAGCTGATGAGCAACGCCCAGGCCGACAGGCGCATGCATCACCAACGTCGCTATTCCAAGACCAGCTTGAACCAACAAAAGCCCGGCCACGCCAAGCGCAAGTGTGCTGGACGGCTGCGGCAAAAACCTTGATCGCCCGGCGCTCAAGCCAATCGCGATTGCGATGATCACCAGCAGATAAGCGACAAGCCGATGATGCAGCTGAACTGCGCCTTGGCTGTGGGCGACGCTCGCCCAGAAGCTTGCGCCTGCGTAGTCGCTGGGAAAGAGCTTTCCAGCGAAAAATGGCCAATCGTTGTAGACTTGTCCGGCCTGATTGCCCGCAACCAGCGCCCCCAGCAAAATCTGCAGATAGATAAGTGCTACGAGCCCTATGGCGCGGGCGCCCCAAGGCCCGGGAAGCGTTTGACGCGCCGCACCCGTCCACGCGTCAAGAGCAGTCCAGATCAGCGTCCCCAGCAGCGCAAACGCGATCCCGAGGTGAACCGTCAGCCGTTCCGGCGCGACGTACACACGCTCAGAAAGACCACTTGCAACCATCCACCACCCGACAAGCGGCTCAAGGCCGCAAAGGATGAACAGCAGTAAAAACTGTCCGATAAGGCGCCGCGGAAGTTCCTGGCGCAGCGCAAACCAGGCGAGAGGCGCCAGAAAAGCAAAACCCAACAGACGCGCCAGGAACCTGTGAGACCACTCCCACCAGTAGATGAAGCGAAACTGCTCCAGGGTCATATTGGGGTTCAAAAAGCGAAACTGCGGTATCGCCTGATACCGCGCGAATTCCGCGCGCCAATCCGATCCATTGAGGGGCGGCAAGACGCCCGAGATCGGTTTCCACTCAGTGATCGAAAGCCCTGAACCCGTGAGGCGGGTCACGCCGCCGACCACAACCATAGCCAAGACCAAAATAGCCACGGCCAAGAGCCAGATGGCGACGGCCCGGGAGCGATCAGAGCGCAGGAACGAGGTCATTGAGCGGGGGCCTAGCGCGGAACCACGCTTCCGCCAAGCGCTCAGGCTCGCTAAGCAGGGCTGATGAACCCGCGGCTTCGCAAACTCACTGGCCTCGTCTGCATTCTCATTTTCCTACTCCTTTACATGGGCGGCGTCGCGCGACTGGCGAGCTTCGTTCCCGAGCACGGCCCGCTGCAGTTTGCGTTTTACGGCTTGGCCGGAATTTGTTGGGGGATTCCCATCTTGCCGATCATCTCCTGGATGAACCGGCCGCATTAGCAGATTTCGGGATTGCGGCGACGATCATCGCCTGCCTATAAGGCGCGCTCGCCGCGAGGCGTCGGAGCGTAGCGCAGCCTGGTAGCGCACTTGACTGGGGGTCAAGGGGTCGCAGGTTCAAATCCTGTCGCTCCGACCATCGCAAACTCAAAGCATTTTAGCTGGTTTCGGTGGCGGAATATCCAAACCGAGCTCGGTCGTGAGCCTGCAGGCTCGCCGCCTAGGGTTTCAACAGCGCATCGAGCCGCTGCTTTGCGGCCTCGAGTTCGCGCAGGGCTTCATAAAGACCGTCTCTATCGGCGCCCCCGACCAGGCCAACGGCTTCAGGCTCTCGGCTATTGAGCTCGGCATTTCCTGCGCTCACCAGGCGACGCAGACCTTCCTCACGATGAAGCCGCTGAACGCCCTTTATCGTGTAGCCTTCCTCATGCAGCAGGCGTCGAACGCCGCGCAGGACCGAGAGATCAGAAGGGCGATAGAACCGCCGCCCCCCCGCTCGCTTCATCGGCCTGATGAAAGCAAACTTGGTCTCCCAAAAACGCAGAACATGTTGCGGCACGTCGAGCTCGTCCGCCGCTTCGGAAATCGTCCGAAAGGCTTCGGGCCCCTTGGCCACGGTCTAGGCGGTCCTCACCGCGCAAGCGCCCGATCAACACGCGCTTTCATGACCTGAGAGGCGCGGAAGCCGATGACACGACGCGGCTCGATCGCTGCGGGTTCGCCGGTCTTGGGGTTTCGGCCCATGCGCGCCCGCTTTGCGCGCACTTGAAACACCCCGAAGCCGGAGAGTTTGACCTGCTGGCCTTTTTCCAGGGCCACGGCCATCAGCTCAAGAACACGCTCAACCAATTCGCCACAGTCCTGGCGCGTAAGGCCTACTTCCTCATGGACCGCCTCACATAGGTCAGCCCGTGTAACTGTCGCCCCGTTCATGCTCGGCCGTTCCCCCAATGCGGAAGCCTTACCGTGCCTTGATTGTTCCAATTCGTCAAAGACTTCTAGCGTCAGATTGTCGATTACGGTGAGGCCTATAGACGAAGTACGCACGCCCCCCAGGTCAAGCCGCCGCCCATGGCTTCCAGAAGAAGCAGATGACCAGGCTTGATACGACCGTCCCTAACACCGCGATCGAGCGCCAATGGAATTGAAGCCGCCGAGGTGTTGGCGTGTTGATCAAGGGTCGTAATGACCTTGTCCTCATGAATTCCGAGCCGGCGCGCGACGCCTTGGAGGATTCGCAAATTGGCCTGGTGGGGAACAAACCAATCGACGCTCGCAACCTCGATCCCTGCATCTTCGGCCGCTGCGATGACCGCCTCGGAGATGTTCACCACAGCATGGCGAAAGACCTGATTGCCTTGCATCCTGAGCTTGCCGACCTGGCCGTTCGTGGAAGGGCCGCCGTCGACGAACAGCAATTCCTGTTTGGAGCCATCAGCGCGCAATGCAAAACCGAGCAGCCCTCGGTCGTTGATTGTCCCCTCACCCTCAATGGGCTCCAGGACAACTGCGCCCGCGCCATCTCCGAAAAGCACGCAGGTCCCCCGGTCGGCCCAGTCCATCAGGCGCGTCATAGTCTCAGCGCCGATCACCAGCGCGCATTTTGAACGGCCGCGTGCTGTGAAGCCATCAGCGACCGACAGCGCATAGACAAAGCCCGAGCAGACGGCTTGGACGTCAAAAGCAATACCGACCGGGCATCCGAGCTTGCGCTGAACGATGGTGGCGACGGCTGGGAAGGTCAGGTCCGCGGTGGTCGTGGCCACGATGATCAGATCGACGTCCTGCGGCGTACGGCCCGCGGCTTCCAAAGCGCGCCTTGCCGCAGCGACCGCCAGATCCGACACCGGTTGGTCGTCCCTGACCTGGTGGCGTTGGCGGATGCCGGTTCGTTCGACGATCCACTCATCGGAGGTGTTCACGAACTCGGCGAGATCGGCGTTGGTCACGACCTTCTCAGGCAGGAATCCGCCAGTTCCCGTCACCACACTGCGCAGCACGCTCGTCACTCAGTCGCTCCTAGGGACGCCGCGCCATTTGACGCGACAGCGTCCGTAGGCGGCTGCGCCGGTTCTGCCAGCGCATCAGGGAGGCGTCTCATATTCCGTTCGATCTCCGCGGAGAAGTCGCTTCGCGCCAAATCGACGGCGAGGCGGATCGCCATGGCGAAATCACGATTGCTGGCGCCGCCGTGGCACTTCAGCACGATGCCGTTCAATCCCAGGAGCGGAGCAGCCGGCGTCGGGTTCATCCGCTCGCGGAACTTCAGAAGCGCCGAGCGCGCCAAGACCGCGCCCAGCTTTGCAAGCAAGCCCGAGCTCAGCGTCGTCCGAAGTTCTGAAATGATGAACTTGGCGACGCCTTCCATGGCCTTGAGGGCCACATTGCCGGTGAAGCCGTCCGTGACGATGACATCGACGACGCCGCGGGTGATATCGTCGCCTTCCACGAAGCCGCGATAATCAAGATCAATCTTGCCCTCGCGCAGAACGCGATGGGCCTCACGCACTTCTTCGTGGCCCTTCATTTCTTCGGAGCCGACGTTCAGAAGGCCAACCTTTGGCCGAGGCACGCCATGGGCGGCGCGATGGAACGCCTCGCCCATGATGGCGAATTCGACCAGGCGTTCGGCGTCGCAGTCAATGTTGGCGCCCACGTCGAGAAAGGTCGTCACCCCGCGCGGGGTCGGAATGCTGGTCACCAGCGCTGGGCGCTCCAGTTCAGCGCTCATCCGCAAGATCAATTTGGAGATCGCCATCAAGGCGCCGGTATTGCCGGCGGAGACCGCAGCGACGGCCTGGCCGTCACGGATCGCCTCAACCGCGTTCCACATCGAGGTTCCCTTGCCGCGACGCAGGGCCTGGGCAGGCTTCTCATCCATGGCGATGACGCGCTCGGCCGGGCGGATCTCCACGCGCTGCAGCGCCTCGAGGTGTTTCGCAAACCCCGATCTGATCGCGGCTTCATCACCATGCAGCAGAAAGCGAACATTGTCCGGCAGCCCCTGAAGGGCGCGAACGACGGCCGGTATGACGACGGGCGGCCCGTGGTCTCCGCCCATGGCGTCGATGGAAATCACCAATGGCTGGGTCAAGACGGCGCTTTGGTCCTTCGACGGGTCCCGCCGGATTCGCGCCAGACGATAACGCCCAGGCTCGGCAATGCAAACAAGGCCTTAAGCAGTTAGCGCTCGCCCGGCCTCAACGTCTTCAAGACGGCGAACGGCGATCCCGCATCATCAGGCGCCGTATATTCGAACTCAGCGCCCGGTTTGCGTGCAAAAGGGTCGATCTCCAAGGCCAAATGTTCGACCACATAGCCTGCCAGGTCGAGCGCATCGACATCCAATACGTCAGGCGGATCTTGAGCCTGCGGATCGAGGTCGACCTCGCCAGCGGCCAACTTCGGCGCCTGAAGACTTGAGCTCGGCACCGCCCTTAGCTCGATGACGCCGCCGAGGCTTTGCTCGAAATTGTCCAGAGTAACGGCGCAAGCCTGCTCCACGATCGCCTCAAACCGCCCGCTGATCTCCACACCGTCCGCCCAGGGTTTGAGCAACAATTCAGCGCTCAGCGCGTGAAGGGCCGTCAAACCCAGGTCTTTGGCGATCTTGGCGCGCTCGGCTTGATCAGCTTGCAGCTTGAGCAAGGCGCTTCCACGGTTCAATTCGACCAGTCGAAAAGGCGTGGTCCATGACCAGTTCATAGGTGCGCCCATTCCACCTCACCGGCCAGCAAGCGTTCAAAGGGTTGGTCTGCGAGTTTCCTGCGCTGGGCGAGCACGTAGTCGGTGAGCCGTCCCACCGGGGGATTTTCGACGTCGGCGTAAACTGTTCGCACGAGCAACTGCTGGAGCAAGGTCAGGTCCGGAAGGGTTGCGAAAGCCGCTTCGTAAGACTTTCCGCGTCCATAAAAAGCCTCACCAAGCTTGCGCATCTTGCGGCCCACAGAGAGATCTCCAACCCCCATTTCGCGCAGTGCATTGTCGAGACCCTTCACATAGGTGTCGAAAAGCGCCTGGGAAACGTCAGCTGATTGCGCGCCACAGCTTCGCAGACGCTCCAGGATGAGGACGACGTGGAGGCTATAGACCTCAAAGCGGCCCTCGACTGTGTCGGGCGTCGCCAGGTCGCGATAGAGCATGGGGTTGCGTGACTGCTCCACCGCTAAGGCGTAGAGCAACCCCCCCGCAATGCGCGACGGTCGCGATCGAAACAGACGCTCCAGCAGCATGACGCCTCGATTTCGCCCGAACCATTACATAAAGCCGCATTGAACTAAGGGTCGAGCGACGATAGGTCAAAGGCCCTAGCACGCTCATGAGCGCAAAGAGTAGGTTCCAAACTTCCGATGACGTCTCGAACCGCCTTCGTCGCCCTCGCAGCAGGGCTTTTGCTTCCCGCCGCCGCAGCTAGCCTTGGCGCCTGCGCGCCGATCACCAGCTATTCGGGTTTTCAGGCGATCGAGTCTGATCCCAAAGATGTGAAGATCGGCACTGACACCAAATCCACGGTCCGTAGCCGTCTGGGATCCCCGTCAGCGACCGGAACCTTCGACGCCGACACCTGGATCTATATGAACCAGCTCAAATCCCGGATCGCCTTCAAACAACCCGAAGTGGTCTCACGCACCGTCGTGGCGATCACCTTCAACAAGGATTCCGAGCTCGTTGAGAGCGTCAACAGCTTCACTTTGAAGGATGGCAAGGTCATCGCCTATAACGGCCGCGAAACGCCGACAAGGGGCCGCGAGCTGACGATCCTCGAACAGATTCTCGGCACCGTTGGCCGCGGCTCGCTGATCCCCAACCAGGACGACACCATTCCCGGCAACCGTCCCGGCGACCATCGAAACTAGGCTCCACCCTTTTTGAGACTAAAAAAACGCCCCGGAGATCACTCCCCGGGGCGTTTTGGTTTTAGCGGCCTAAGATGATCAGCTGATCACGCCGTGCGCCAGCACCGCCAGCAGCAGCAGGGCCACGATGTTGGTGATCTTGATCATTGGGTTCACAGCCGGGCCGGAGGTGTCCTTGTAGGGGTCTCCGACCGTGTCGCCGGTCACAGCTGCCTTGTGAGCCTCTGATCCCTTGCCGCCATAGTGACCTTCTTCGATCAGCTTCTTGGCGTTGTCCCAGGCGCCGCCGCCGGAGGTCATTGAAATGGCCACGAAGAGCCCCGTCACAATGACCCCCATCAGCATGGCGCCGAGCGAGGCGAAGGCGTCGACCTTGCCGGCGATCGCCTTGATCACGAAGAACAACAAGACCGGGCTCGCCACCGGCAGCAGCGAGGGGACGATCATCTCGCGAATGGCCGCTGAGGTCAGGATGGAAACGGCGCGACCATATTCCGGCTTAACCTCACCCGTCATAATCCCCGGGTTTTCGCGGAACTGGCGGCGGACTTCTTCGACCACTGATTCAGCCGCTCGTCCCACGGCGGTCATCGACAGACCCCCAAAGAGGAAGGGCAGCAGGCCGCCGAAGAGCAGGCCCACGACGACGTAGGGGTTGGAAAGGTCGAACGCGACCGGACCCAGATGATCAAAGAAGGAGCCGGGGGTCGCGTTGGCGGCGAAGAACTTCAGGTCCTGAGTGTAGCAAGCAAAGAGCACAAGCGCTCCAAGCCCTGCAGAGCCGATGGCATAGCCCTTCGTCACAGCCTTGGTCGTATTGCCAACTGCGTCCAGAGCATCGGTCGTCACCCGCACTTCGGGAGGCAGACCCGCCATTTCAGCGATGCCGCCGGCGTTGTCGGTGACCGGTCCAAATGCGTCCAGGGCGACGATGAAGCCGGCCAGCGACAGCATGGACGTCGTGGCGATGGCGATGCCGAACAGGCCGGCGAGATTATAGGTGACGATGATCCCGATGATGATCGTCAGCGCCGGCAGGGCGGTGGACTCCAACGACATGGCCAAGCCCTGGATTACATTGGTGCCGTGGCCGGAAACCGAAGCCTTGGCCACGGATTTGACGGGACGAAAGCCGGTGCCGGTGTAGTATTCTGTGATCACCACGATAGCGGCCGTAACCGCCAGGCCGGTGATCCCGCACCAGAAGAGGCTCATGGCGTCGAACGACTTGTCGCCGACGGTCATGGTGGAGGTGACGAGCTTTGTCACGACCCAGTAGATGGCGCCGATCGACAGAACGCCGGTGACGATGAGGCCCTGATAGAGGGCGCCCATGATATTGTTGTTCTTGCCCAGGCGTACGGCGAAGGTGCCGATGATTGAGGTCACGATGCAGACCGCACAGATCGCCAGCGGAAGAAGCATCATGTTGGTGACGATTTCAGTTCCGGCGCCGGCGAAGAAGATGGCGGCCAGCACCATCGTCGCCACCGTGGTCACCGCATAGGTTTCAAAAAGGTCCGCCGCCATGCCGGCGCAGTCACCGACGTTGTCACCGACATTGTCAGCGATGGTTGCGGCGTTGCGGGGGTCATCCTCCGGTATCCCGGCCTCCACCTTGCCCACCATGTCGCCGCCAACATCGGCGCCCTTGGTGAAGATGCCGCCGCCGAGACGGGCGAAGATGGAGATCAGCGACGCTCCGAAGCCCAGGGCGACCATGCTGTCGACAACTTCACGGCTGGTGTTCACGTGACCGAGCGGGCCAGTGAGGATCGCATAGTACCCAGCCACGCCGATTAAGGCGAAGCCCGCGACAAGCATTCCTGTGATGGCGCCAGAGCGGAACGCCAGCGAAAGCCCTTTCGCCAGGCCTTCCGAAGACGCCTGCGCCGTACGCACATTGGCGCGCACGGAAATCAGCATCCCGACAAATCCAGCCGCGCCGGACAAAATAGCGCCGGTGGCGAAGCCAATGGCCGCCAAGGGTCCGATCAGGAAGAAGACCCCGATCAGAATGATGACGCCCACGACGCCAATGGCGGTGTACTGCTTATTGAGATAGGCCTGCGCACCCTCTTGGATGGCGGCGGCGATCTCCTGCATTCGCGCATTTCCGGGCGAGGCCCGGAGCAATGACGCAGTTTGCAAGGCGCCGTAAAGCACGGCCAACAGCCCTGCTCCGATCACCAGCATCATAATCGAACTCATGTCGTGCGCACCCCTTTGCGATTGCGCGGAGGGGGAGCGATCGCCGACCCAAGGGTGACGGCTTCAATTCGTTCCCAACCCCAAGTTTCCCCAGAATGGAGCGTGCTCTTAACACGGGCCCCGGATCAGCGCGCGGAAAGTGCCAAAGTTGGCCGGTGGGCGCAACCTAAGCTGCACGATGACCTGTTAGGGATGATCTGGGGGCGTCGGTCGCGGCGCCATGACGCGCTTTTCTGGGGTCTGCGAGGTGACGGCCACTGAGCTTACGATCCCAGGGCCGGTGATGGCCGTTGCGTCGCGCGTCATCACTGCGATCAGCTTGGCCTCGTCGATCTTTTGCCAGTCGCTTGCAACCGTAAACGGCGCGCGATGGGCGTCACGCACCAGCGCATCGCGGAAGAAAGGCTCCTTCTCCCGAACCTTTATGACGTCGGCTCCAGTCCTGAGGTTGATCCGCACATGGACGAAAACGTAGTTCACCAGCTGTCCGTCGACCACGATTGGCAAGGCGACCGGTTGAAGATCGACATATTGGCCGACTTCCTTGGGTTTCTTGTCTTCCGCAGCTTGCCCGCCGCTCGCCAGCAGCAGCATCGGCGTCAGGAGAATCAGCAGCCGTCTGACCATGGCGCGACCTTAACCTCAGGCCGGCTGCGCGAAAACTGAAGCCTCCGTGACTTCTATGGACCCAGTGGTAATATCAGCCGCAGTGAACAAGGGATGACATGATCATCGCGCCCCTCAGCCGCCGCCACCTCGCCACCGGCCTGCTCGCTCTGAGCGCGACGGCCAGCCCGCTCACCAGGGCCATAGCCCAGGCAAGCGCGCAAACCGCGCCGCCTGAAGAGGATCCCGCGCCAATTGACACCAACCGCGACCCCTTCGAGCACATGCTCGCGCCGGTTTCGATCAATGACCGGGGTCCATTTCGCTTCATGATCGACACCGGCGCCAACACCTCCTGCATTTCCAACAGCCTGGCTCAACAACTGATGCTGGCCAAGGCCGCACCGGCAGTCGTTCACACCGTCGTGGGCGCGCGCGAACGGCCAGGCGTGCTGATCGACCGGTTGAAGGTCGGTGAGCGCGATCGAAAGGAAGTCCGCGTGGCCGCCCTGCCCCTCGCTGGCGATCTCGACGGGGTGCTCGGCGTAGATTGGTTGAAGGGCCAGCGCCTTGAACTGGGGTTTAAGTCCAAGACGATCGCCATCACCCGTTCGAAATATGAGGTTTCGAAAGAGGGAATTGCGGTGGTCCCGGCGCGCCGCAGCCAAGGACAATTGACCATTGTCGATGCTGACCTTGGAGGCCGGCGCATCAGCGCGATGATCGATTCCGGGGCCCAGATGAGCCTTTGCAACGCCCCGTTGCGCGCGCTCATTGGGGAGACCTCCAGGCGCGAGCTTTCCGATCACACCAGCTCGCGCGTGGAGCTTGAATCGCTCATAGGCGAGCAATTCGTTGGAGAACTCATCTACCTGCCGTTCCTGCGACTGGGCGGCCTTCGATTGGGCTTAGTGCCGGTTGTCTTCGCCGACGTCCCGGTATTTGAGCTCTGGGGCCTGAAGGACAAGCCCGCCATCGTGCTGGGCATGGACCTCTTGACCCAGTTCGACGCGGTGGCGCTGGATTTTGGACAGGGTCAGGTGCGTTTCGATCTTGGTGAAGCGCTGCGCGCGCCGCCAACCAATCAACAGCCCAGATCCGCCTAGTTCGGCCGACGCTTCGGTTTACCCCCGGAGCGCCCCGCGGGAGACCTGACGCTGTGAGGTCGCGGGCTTGCGGATTTTTTTCCCGCTGGCCGTGGACCAGTCGGAGGACCGGGCGGAGGACCGGGCGGAGGGCCAGGCCGCGGTCTTGGGCGCGGTCCGCCCTCTGGGTTTGAGCGCGCGCCACGAAGACGATCGGCCGCGGGCGGGGCGGCGGCAGGTTCGATGCGGATATCACCTTTCGCGGCGTCTTTAATGGCGAGACGAAAGCGCGCCTCGGTCTCAGCTACGATCTCGAACTTGGTCTCGCGATCAAAGATTCGGATCTGACCTATGTCTTTTTTCGTGACGTGACCTAACCTGCAAATCAGCGGGATCAGCCACTTTGGATCTGCATTGTTCTGACGCCCGATCGGCATTCGGAACCATTCCGCGCCCGCAGCGCCGGCATTTTGCGATCCCGGAGCCTCGCGCATGGGATCGTACGACGCCCCGCCCTTCGGCCTGGCTGAGGCCATCGCGTGGCCGGTTTCGCGCACGTCATCGAAAAGGTCTTCAGGCTCGGGCAACCGCTGTCGGTGAAGCCGGATCAGAGCCGTGGCCACGAGTTCAGGCGACCGATCCGCCAGGATTTTGCGCGCCAAGACGAGATCTTCTTCCGAGGCCGGCTCGACCAGGATTGGATCGTTGATCAGCCTTTGCTGATCCTTGGCGCGAATTTCGTCGGCCAGCGGCGGTCCAGACCAACCTGCGTCAATACTGGCGCTTTCCAACAGCCGTTCCGTGAAGCGCCGCTTGTTATAAGGCACCACCAGAACCGAGGTGCCCTTCTTGCCGGCGCGGCCGGTTCTGCCGCTACGGTGAAGCAGGCCTGCCTTATTCACTGGAAGGTCGGCGTGGATGACCAGTCCCAGATCCGGCAAATCTAGGCCGCGGGCGGCGACGTCGGTGGCTACACAGGCCCTGGCGTGACCGTCTCTCAGAGCCTGCAACGCGTCCGCGCGCTCTTTCTGACTGAGCTCGCCAGAAAGCGCCACGGCGGAAAATCCGCGTTCGCGCAAGGCGGAATGAAGGTGTCGAACCCGATCGCGCGTGGCGCAAAACACGAGCGCGCCGGGGCTTTCAAAATACCGCAGGAGATTGACCACGGCATGTTCGATTTCATTGGGGGCGACACGGATCGCGCGGTATTCAATATCTCCATGCGCCTCGTCGCGACGCAAGGTGTCGATGCGGGCCGCGTCACGCTGGTAACGCCGCGCCAAAGCAGCAATTTCTTTTGCGATCGTCGCTGAGAACAACAAAGTCCGTCGTTCAACCGGCGTTGAATCCAGTATCTCCTCGAGATCCTCGCGAAATCCGAGATCAAGCATCTCATCGGCCTCGTCGAGCACCACGACCCTCAAGGCCGATAGATCAAGCGCGGCCCGCTCGATGTGATCGCGAAGCCGTCCTGGCGTGCCCACCACGACATGGGCTCCCGCCTGCAGCGCCCGCCGCTCAGCGCGCGGATCCATGCCGCCGACGCATGTGGCGACGCGGGCTCCAGCGTGAGCGAAGAGCCATTCCAATTCGCGACTAACCTGCAGGGCGAGTTCACGGGTGGGCGCGATGACCAGCGCCAATGGCGCCTCTGCACGCCCAAAATGCGGACTATCGCCCAAAAGCCCGCGGGCCAGCGAAAGGCCGAAGGCCACAGTTTTTCCTGAACCTGTCTGGGCTGAAACCAGCAGGTCGCGGCCATCACCTTCGGCGAGGACGGCGGCTTGAACGGGGGTCGGCTCAGCATAACCGTGCTGGGCGAGCGCTTTTTCGAGAGCGGGATGGGTTGCGGGAAACGGCATCAGGGTCCTTCGAACGCCGTTGAAATGCGGCGGACGCGCCAAAAGCCGTAGCACGTTCGACAATGCAAGCCTTGTCTCACATCACCAATCCAGCGTCGCCTCCGCAACGCCGCCGTTTGCGCGCAATCACGCGCGGCCTCTCAGATGTGCCGCCAGCCCCGCCTGGCCACTTTGAGGCTCTCACCTTGGAGGCGAACGTCGACATCATCGCCAGCGACAACGCGGCCGCAGACATTGAACCCCGCCGGCGGCTCACCCGGAAACGTCGCGACAACCTCGTAGTCGTCGCCACCGCTTGCAAGGCCCAGCAAGGCCGCGGCGCGATCGGGTTGAGCCTCCACCCAGGTGCGCGCCGCGTGCGATAGGGGGACGTCTTCAAGGTTCAGCTGAATTCCGACGCCGCTGGCTTTGGCGAGGTGTCCAGCATCCGCCACCAAGCCATCTGACACGTCGGCCGCGGCGTTGGCGTGCATCGACAGGACCTTGCTCAGATCCAGCCGCGGCCGCGGCAGCCGATAGCGATCCGCCAGCCAACCGCGCTGATCTGCAACCTCTCCACGGACCGCAGCCAGTCCTAGGGCCGCATCCCCAATTGTTCCGCTCACGGCGACCAAATCGCCAATCTTGGCGCCGGATCGGCGGATCATCCGGCCTTCGGCGACCCACCCCATTGCAGTCAGGCTGGCGGTGAGCGGGCCCGGGGTTGAGACGGTGTCGCCCCCCATGAGGACCAGGCCAAACGCCTGCAGATCGACCCCCAGTCCCTGAGCGAACAATCGCCGTTCCGCCGGACCATAATTCTTTGGCCACGCCACGGCCAAGAAGCATGCAAACGGCTCTGCGCCCTTCGCTGCAAGATCTGAAAGGTTCACCCGCACGAGCTTGCGCGCAACCAGGTCAGGGGCTTCGCCTTGCGGAAAATGCACGCCTTCCACGATCGCGTCCTTGGTGACGACCAGGTCAAACCCGACGCGATGCGAAACAACGGCCGCATCGTCCAAGAGATCAAATGCACCCGGCGCACCTCGGCTTAGCGGGCGAAACAATCGCTCGATCTCAGAAAATTCGTCGCCTGTCGATGAACTAGCCCCTGGCATCCTGGGCCACCGCGTCGAGTGCGCCGTTCACAAACCCGGGCTCCGGGCCTTCAAAGAACGATTTCGCGAGCTCGACGTATTCATCGATCACCACCTCGGTGGGGACGTCGCGACGATGGGTGAGCTCAAACGTCCCGGCGCGTAAAATGGCCCGCGCTGTCGCATCGAGCCGCTCCAGCCGCCAACCCGAGGCGAGTTTTTTGGCGACGGCCGTATCAACCGCCTTTTGGTATTCGACCACCCCGCGCACCAGATCAGCAAAGAACGCCTCGTCAGCCGCCGCCAGAGGCGCCTCCCCATCCTCGGCGTCGCGATCAAATCGGTGCTCGGCAAATTCGCGGATCACCGCCTCGGCGCCGACGCTGGAGACCTCCATTTGATAGAGCGCCTGGACGGCGGCCAGTCTCGCCACGGAGCGCGCCTGTTTTGGTCCGCCGCTCATCGCTTACCGGCCAGGAGCTGCTGGCGAAGCGAAATCATCGTCAGGGCAGCGCGCGCAGCACCGCCACCCTTGTCGCCTTGGTCGGTGCGCGCCCTGGCCCAGGCTTGCGCCTCATCCTCGACGGTCAAGATCCCGTTGCCGATGCAAAGCCGCTTTGCGATCGCCAACTCCATCAGACCTCGCGCTGATTCGTTGGCGACGATCTCGAAATGATAGGTTTCTCCGCGGATGACGGTCCCCAGCGCCACATAACCATCATAACGCGCCGCCCCGGCCGGGCGATGCCCCCCCTCCTCCGCCATGGCGATCGCGGCCGGCACCTCAAGAGCGCCAGGCACCGTGACCACCTCATAGGTTGCATCAAAAGCTTCCAGCGCGTCGACCGCGCCCTTCAAAAGCTCGTCCGCCAGTTCAGAATAAAATCGCGCTTCGACGATCAGAATGCGGAATTGCTCTTGGCTCATTGGGCCCCCTTCAGCCGATGTGCTGATTGCTTTAGGCCGTTTCGCTCCAACGAGCGAGATAGCGCGCCAGCATGTCGATCTCGAGGTTCACGCGGGCGCCTGCGGCAAGCTCGCCCAAGGTGGTCACCTCGAAGGTGTGCGCGATCAGGTTCACCTCGAAGACATCGTCCTTGATCGAATTGACCGTCAAAGAAACCCCCTCCACCGTGATCGATCCTTTCGGGGCGATAAGTCGGTGCAAGGGTTTAGGGACCCGGATTTCGACCCGATGAGATCCGCCTTGGGGCGTGACCGCCAAGACCTCGCCCATTTCATCGACGTGCCCAGAGACGATGTGCCCACCCATTTCATCACCGACCCTGGCGGCGCGTTCAAGATTGACGCGACGGCCCTGCGACCAATCCGCCAAGGTGGTTCGCGACAATGTCTCGTCAGATGCTTCCACCGCAAACCAGTTGGGACCCTTCTCCACGACTGTCAGGCAACAGCCGGCGTGAGCGATCGACGCGCCGATATCGATCGTCGCCAAATCGAAGGCGGTCTCGATCTCAAATCTGCGATCGCGCGCGGTGTCGCGGACGTTTTTCACCCGCCCGATATCAGTGACGATCCCGGTGAACATTCAGGTCCTCTCGTAGCGTTCCCAAAGGTCGTCGCCGACTTCGTGGATCTCTTTGCGCTTGAAGTGGGGCGCAGCCGCAAGCGCTGCAAGCGCCAAGCCTCCCACAGCCGGCCGGCCCTCGGCCCCCAGAATTAGCGGGGCTCTAAACCATTCGAGCTTATCGACGAGATCGCGCTTCAGGAAACTTCCGGCGACCTCGCCGCCGCCTTCGATGAAGAGTTGCGACAACCCTTCCTTGGCCAAGGCCGCGATGGTCAATTCCACGGCTGGTCGACCTTGCTTGCTCGCGCCAACTTGCAAGACACGGACCCCGCGCTTGACCAACTCAGGGTCGGGCGGCCCCAGCGCGATCACAAACGTCGGGATGTCGAACGCGCTCATGGCCAGTTTCCCATCGCGCGGCAGCCGCTGGCGGCTATCCAAAATAATCCGAGCTGGCTGTCGGGTTTGGCGGCCTGGCAGGCGCACGCTCAGTTCTGGATCATCGGCCAGAGCCGTTTCGACCCCGATGACGATGGCGTCGTGCTGGGCGCGCAGCTGGTGCACGGCCAGGCGCGCGGCCTCTCCGGTGATCCATCGGCTTTCGCCGTTCGCCGTGGCGATGCGGCCATCCAAGGACGTTGCAAGCTTAAGGGTGATGGGCACGCGGCTCAGATTTCGTCTTCGCTCGCCTCAGCCAGGCCCTCTTCGCCCAGGAATTTCGCAAAATCCTGGGTTTCACGAAAGTCGCGATAAACCGAGGCGTAGCGGACGTAGGCGACGTCATCGAGCGCTTTGAGCTGCTGCATAACCAGCTCGCCCACGGCGGAAGATGGCAGCTCGGTCTCACCCATGCTCTCGAGTTGCCGCACGATCGAGGAGATCATTCGCTCGACGCGCTCCGGATCGATCGGTCGCTTGCGAATGGCCACCGATATCGAGCGCGCCAGCTTGTCCCGCTCGAAGGGGGCGCGCCGGCCCGAGCGCTTCAGTATGGTCAGTTCGCGCAGTTGCACCCGCTCGAACGTCGTAAAACGTCCCCCACACTCGGGACATAAACGCCGACGACGAATAGCCGAACCGTCTTCCGATGGTCGGCTGTCTTTCACCTGACTTTCGGCGTGGCCACAGAACGGACAGCGCATGATCTAGCCCCCTTGGGCCTATTCAGCCCTATCCGTTGTAGATAGGGAAGCGCGCCGTCAAGGCTAGAACCTCCGAACGAACCTTCGCCTCGACCCCGGAATTGTCGCCGCCAGCCCCCAGCGCGTCCAAAACCTCGCCGATCCACGCCCCAACCTGGCGGAACTCGGCCGGCCCCAATCCACGCGTCGTGCCGGCAGGCGAGCCGACCCGAAGACCTGAGGTCTGCATAGCCGGAAGCGGATCGTTGGGGATCGAATTCTTGTTGGTGGTGATCCCCGCCCGCTCCAGGGCGATCTCCGCATCGGCCCCGCTAACCTTTTTTGGCGTCAGGTCCACCAGCATCAGGTGGCTGTCGGTTCCGTTCGAGACGATCTTGAAGCCCGCGCTCTGCAGGCTGTCGGCCAAGGCGCGGGCGTTTTCGACGACGTTGCGCGCATAGACCTTGAAGTCCGGACGCAGCGCCTCACCGAAGGCTACGGCCTTGGCGGCGATCACATGCATAAGCGGCCCGCCCTGAAGCCCGGGGAAGACTGCCGAATTGATTTTCTGAGCCCACTTCTTGGAATTGGTCAAAATCATGCCGCCACGCGGACCGCGAAGGGTTTTGTGGGTCGTCGTCGTGACAATGTGGGCGTGGGGAAAGGGATTGGGATAGACGCCGCCGGCCACCAGGCCTGCGTAGTGGGCGATATCCACCATCAAAAGCGCTTCGACCTCATCGGCGATAGCGCGAAACTTTTCGAAGTCGATCGCGCGGGAATAGGCCGAGCCGCCTGCAATGATCACCTTCGGCTTTTCGGCGCGCGCCACCTCCCAGGCCTGATCATAGTCGATCAGGTGATCTTGGCTGCGAACCCCATAGGCCACCGGGCGGAACCATTTGCCGGACTGATTGACGCTCTTGCCGTGCGTCAGGTGTCCGCCGTGATCAAGGTTCATCCCCATGAACGTGTCGCCGGGCGTCATGGTGGCCATGAACACCGCCTGATTGGCCTGGCTGCCCGAGTGGGGTTGGACGTTGGCGTATTCGCACCCGAAGAGCGCTTTGGCCCGCTCAATCGCGAGCGTCTCAGCCTCGTCGACGACCTCGCAGCCGCCGTAATATCGTTTCCCCGGATAACCTTCGGCGTATTTGTTGGTGAGCACAGAACCCTGCGCCTCAAGGACCGCGCGCGAGACAATATTTTCCGAGGCGATCAGCTCGATCTGATCCTGTTGGCGCGTGAGCTCCGCCTTGAGAATTCTGGCGATATCGGGATCACCTGCATCGACGCCTTGAGCGAAGAAACCATCGGCTTGGGGCTTGGCTTGCATGTGGAGCGTCAAGGGTCGGGTCTTTCGGTTTAAGGAATCTCTTCGGCGCAGAGGGCTCTTTACCCCCAATCGTCAGATCCCTCCACAGCTGCTCATGGGCGAGGGAACAATCTTTGGGAGACGTGCGTTGAACCTCTGCTTGCAAGGCGGGGTCGAGCACAAACGTGCGTCCTAGGCGTCAAAGAGTGAGGGAAGTGATGAATATTGCACCGGACCCGGAGGGGCCTTCGGGCGAGGATATCTTGCAAATGAGCACTGGGGTCGTGGCGGCGTTCGTAAGCCGCAACGCCCTTCCCGCAGACGCCCTTCCCGATCTCATCCGTTCGGTGCATCAAGCGATTGAAGGACTGTCGCGAGACGCCGAGACGCTTCCTGCCGAAAGGCCCAAGCCCGCCGTCGCGATAGGCCGCAGCGTCCAGCAAGACTTCATCGTCTGCCTTGAAGACGGCAAGAAGCTGAAGATGCTGAAGCGCTATTTACGCTCCCGATATAACCTCAGCCCCGATGAATACCGCCGACGCTGGGGTCTGGCGCCTGACTACCCCATGGTCGCGCCAGCCTATGCGGCTCGCCGATCCGATTTCGCGAAGAAAATCGGCCTGGGCCGTGGCGTTCGACGCAAGAGCTGAAACCTCGACGTCGAGGCCCGCAGGCCTGGCTTCCGCGGCGGGGCTTTGAGGGTTAGCCCTCCCGCGAAAACGTTAGGAGGACGTCATGAGTGTGACCGACGCCACGCGTGCCTGGACCGGCGAATTCCGCAAACCCCGAAATTCGGCGTCGCAAGCCAAGGGATCCATCCACGACGACGCCACAGCCTCGCAGCTGGGCTTCAAGGGCGGAACGGTTGCGGGCTCCATCCATATGGACCAGTTCGTCCCGGGCCTCCTGGAAATCTATGGTCAGGATTGGTTTGAGACCGGGACCATGTCGCTTTATTTCACCCAGGCGACCGTCGACGCCGAGCCTGTCTGTGCGGCCATCTCGCCGGGTCAAGACCATGCGGTCTTGACCATGCATAATGAAGCGGGCGTCCAGATTTGCCAGGGCACAGCGAGCCTCGGCCATGACGCCTGCTCAGAACTCAGCAAGCGCCTTGAGGCCCAGGTCCCGACCGAGCCTGGCGCGCTTCGCATCCTGAAGGCCATGGCGCTGGGTGAAGAGCATCACGATATCGCCGTGCGCATTGAGCCTGAGCACCTGGCGCAATACCTTGGCGCGATCACCGAGAACCTTGCGCCCTATCGCGAGGCCAAGGTGCTTCCCCCGGCGCAAATCGTCCACATGGCGCACTTGAGCCGCAAGCAGGTTCTCGCAAAGGCCGCCCAACCGGCGGTTGGGCTTTTTGGGGCGCTGGAGATTGAACAATTTTCTGGACCCTTGCACGCAGGGGTCGATTATCTGGCGCGCACCAGGACATTGAAGTTTTCAGAGAGCCCCCGCACAGAAAACGTTTGGTACGAGGTCATTTTCACGGCGAAGGACGGGGGGCCAGATCTTGGTCGCGTGCTCTATCTTCTTCGCTTCATGAAAGGCTCATCGCCCCTTTGGCTCCAATAAGGGGCCTACCTCCAGTCTCAAGCGTCCGCCGCCTTGGACGCGCCGCCATAGCGCACCACTTCCACCTTCTCCAAGGTCACCAGGCCCAGATCGGAAATTCCGTCGAGCTCGCTTAGGAAGGCGCGGAGTTTTTCCTCCTCATCCACAATCTCAATTACCAGGGGCAATTTAGCGGAGAGGTCGAGGAGCTTGGCGGTGTGAACAACGGCATGGAGACCATAGCCCATCGGGCCGCGCAGGACGGTGGCCCCGGCGAGACCCGCAGCGCGCGCCTTCATCACGATGTCCTCGTAGAGAGGGCGGTGATGGCCCATCTTGCCCTCCTCGGTGTAGATCCGAAGCAGAAGAGCCTGTTGGGGCGCTTGCATCGCTCAGCCTCCGTTCACCGTGTTGATTGAGGCCGCCGCGATATATCCGAGCCAGACCGAAGCCAGGCACAGCACGACCGAGCTGGCGATGTTGAAGCCCGCGCGAACCGCCTCACCCTCCTGCACTAGCGTCAGCGTCTGCAGGCTGAAGGCGGAAAAGGTGGTGAACCCGCCGCAGATCCCCACCATGACGAATTGGCGGATATCGGGGGAAACCAGATAGCGGCCGTCCGGTCCGGTGAGCGTGGCGAAGAAGCCGATCACGAACGAGCCTAGGACATTGATCGCCAGGGTTCCCCAGGGAAAGCTTGGTCCAAGCCATCCAAGAGCCAGGTTGGAGCATGCATATCTGGCGATGCTTCCCAGCGCGCCGCCGACCGCTATCCAAAAATAAGTGATCACCGTTTCGACTTCTCCTTGGACCGTTCGAATAACCAAACTCCGCGTCAACGCCGACTTCACCACACGTAAACGCCCAGGTCCAAGAAGACCCCCGCCGATCTAGTCGGTCGATTCATCTAAAGCACGGGATATAGGTGCTTGAGTTTGACGCGGGCCTCGTCGGTGGTGAAGTGCCAGTCGGCCTTGGCGTGGTGCAGATTTCGATGTTTGACCCAGGCATCGACCT
>Ga0209166_10000122_pt1 | contig 98773 bp, 70 predicted proteins | sample Coa_R1_3_FD_187151 | JGI IMG/M metagenome (GOLD analysis project Ga0209166, IMG submission 187151) | Surface soil microbial communities from Centralia Pennsylvania, which are recovering from an underground coalmine fire - Coalmine... | ecosystem: Environmental > Terrestrial > Soil >...
GTGTTGTGCGAGCACACCGCCAGCCCTGCGGTGGCGTTGCTTGTCATGGTGACGCTGATGGACCCGACCCGCGTCCATGTGGCCCCATCGGCTGAGCGGTAGCCGGTGAACGTGCTCCCGGAGCGCACCAGGCGTACCCAATAGGGCGCGACGATGCCGCTGGCGCGGGCCAAATCGGTGGCGCTGACGCCGGTGGTGGAGCGGTATTGCATGTCGACGCCGTTCGCAGGCGTGACATAAATGCCGACATAGACCGCGTTCGCGGCCGTGGTTTCCCGGATCATCACTCCGCTCTTGGCCCAGTTGTTTGTATTCTGCTGACTGGCGACGCGCGCCGTGACTGTCTGATCGCCGCCGATGGACACATAGGCATCATTGAACTGGTCTGACGTGCCGTAAATATCCGCGCCGCTCCCATTCACAGTAAATATGTTGTTGCTGAAGGTGGCGCTGCCTGCCAAGCTTGGACTGCCGATATCGGAATCTGTCCACCCAGTTGGCAATCCAGTGATGGTGTAGCTGGCGCTGGTGATTGCGCTATCAGTCATGCCGCTCTCATAGGCAATCGCTTTGAGGGTTGTGGTGCTATTGATGGCAACCGGTACACTGTAAAGCGTGCCGGCAGTTTCACTGGGCGTGCTGCCATCCGTTGTATAACGGATGGAGGCTCCACTGGTCGTCGTTGAGATAGTCACCGATTGCGCATTGGTATACGAGCCGCTGCCAGGATTGAATGTTGGCGCGGCCACCTGTGGAGCAGAAACCGTCAACGTAACCGCAGCACTGTGAGTGATAGTCCCGCTCGTACCCGTGATTGTCAGTGTGTACGTTCCCGGCGGAGTCGTGCTCAAGGTGGAAATACTTAGCGTCGCCGATCCTGAACCGCCGCTGATTGAACCGGAACCTCCACTGGCTCCACTGGGCAGCCCGCTCATCGCCAAACTCACGGTCCCGGTAAATCCATTCACAGGAGCGACGGTAGCTGTATAGCTGGCGCTATTGCCGGCAGTCACAGTTTGCGATAACGGCGCCGCCGATAACGAGAAGTCTGGCAGAGTATGAATGTAGATCCAGTGCTTTGCCCAGAGGATGCATGTCGTCATGCTGGTCGAATTCTGCTGCTGTCCGGCGGCCATGGCCGCATTGGCCGCGGGCGTGTATAGGGCAGTATTGTACGGTGTCAAGAACAGCCATCCGGGATGAAGATAATTGACCGTACCAGTATCCGAGCGGTCAACCGTGTCGGCATATAGATTCGTCCCCAACGTGATTTCATGCACCATGGTGTCGGCATAGATTTTCATCTGTGTCGCCGTGGCACCGGTGTATCCGGCCCGATAAGCCCGCGTTAGGCCCCACACGTCCCACTCGCCGTGGATCCCGCTGACCTGCTCGCCCGTCAGGTGGCCGGTTTCATCTCCATAGTTGCCATAGCCCCAGTCATACACAGCCGTACCGTCGGGCGCGGTACTGTTGAGGGCGTTTTGTACGAACAGATTGGTCCAGTTTGCGACAATGGTCTTGTACATCGCCGCCTTGGAGGGATTGTCGCCCAGCAGATCGTGAATCTGCCCCAGCTTCTGGTAGGCATGCATGAACATCATGCCCCGGTTCCAGGCATTCACGTTGTTGGAGGGCTGAGCGTTATAGGCCGCGGAATTCGGATGCTGGATGAATAAAGTCGAGGTATTCAGAAAGTTGTTGTTGAAGAAATTATCCATCGTGAATTCCAGCATGGAAATATAGGTCTGCGCCCGCGCCAGATAGGTGACGCCGAAGTTGTTGGGATCGCCATCGGGCACCGTGTTGTTCCAGATGGAAGGTGTATTCACGATGTTATACGCGGTGTAGGCCAGGTGCCCGACGGTTTCTCCGACCTCACAGCCAGCGTATTGCGCAGCTGTGCTTGTAGGAGAATCCGGCGGCCAGATAGGGTCAACCTGTCCGGTCCACATGACGCGGTGTTCGCCCAACGGCAGGTCGTTGCGGTGGGTCAGCCAGGCATCGTTCCACCGGATGGCGAGATTGAGTAACTGCATGTGCTCCGAGCTTAAAGTGGGAATGTCGCCGGTGATCACGTACATATCATTAAGGGCTTCCAGCGTTGTCCCGCCGTTGAAGTCGGCCAGATAGTTGTGATCCGGGGAAGTGCCGTTCCATTGCGAGGTGGGGATAGGTTGTGCGCTTACGTAGTTGATGAACGTATCCACCTCGTTCTGCGTGACCTCGCCATTCAGGCTGTCAATCACTAATGTTGTCTGCGCGCATGCCGGAACTGCAAATCCAAGACATAGACAAAACGCGATGATAAAGATCGTCTTCAAAGGCAGTGCGAGCGCTGCCTGGACGAATTGCTTCCGCTGAAACCTTCGTGCCAAAAAAGCAGGCAGGGATTCTCCCTGCCATTCTGCAAGATTCTTCATTGGTTCCTCCGTGTCTTGCGTCGGGTCTTCTATATGTACTTCTGCCCCAAGAATGTCTTTGACCCGGGACTTCCTGGAGGCCTTTTGACAAAGCGGCCAAAAGACTCTTTGCAGCTCAATCCGAGCGTTTGAGCGCGGCACATCGTACTGCGCCTGGACCAGGAATTCATGTCCTCATTTCATGTGACACAGCAGAAAGCCTGAAATTGAAAAAAGGGCGGTAGAATTATGTTGATTCTCAATGCCATGGCTTGGACTGACATTCCGAAAATGGCTTTGTTATAGCCTGCTCTTAGCCTCAACTCTTCCGGTTTTTGGCGCCGATGGCGATTGGTTCACTCGCGTCTGGCAATCCGATGACGGATTGCCGGATAACAGTGTGACCGGGATGGCGCAAACTGCGGATGGGTATTTGTGGGTAGCGACGTTTGGAGGGCTCGCCCGTTTCGATGGCGTGCATCTCCAGAGTTTTTCTCCTTCCCAGCTCTCGAGCACGCTCGACCGCGTGGTCCGCGCAATGACACTGGATGATCGTGGCCAACTTTGGATGGCCATGGACCATGGGCCAATCATGTGCGTTGGGCCGAAGAATGCACGTATCTTTACCACAAGCGATCTGCCCGACCTGCAGCCAACCGCGATGGTCGAAGATGGAGAGCGCGCCATTTGGATCGGCTACGTGCAAGGGGACCTGCTACGTATTAAAGATGACCAGGTTGCTCGTTTTGGCATCAGCCAGGGATTGCCGATCGGTGGCCGAGTTTGGCTGACGACAGACACTGCAGGTCAGTTGTGGTTCGCAAGAGACGGAAACCTGGGCATCTTCGACCAGGGCCGATTTAAGGTATTGCTGACTCTCCCTGAGCATGCGGTACAGATTACCGCGTCGCGTGAGGGTGGCATTTGGATCGTCAGCAGCTCAAGGATTTTGAGGTTGAAAGAGGGACATACGGTTGAAGTCCGGGAGCATTTACCGCGGATTGATCCGACCGTGCTCTTTGAGGACCACGCTGGGGCCCTTTGGATTGGAACTGCGGACCAGGGATTATTCCGTTATGACCATTCCACAATTGAAAGCATGCCCATATCCAATAAGACAGTTTCTCACTTGACTGAAGATCGCGAAGGCAATGTCTGGGTGGGTACAAGCGGCGGCGGACTCAATCGTTTGCGATTGCGGACCGTCGAACTCTTGGGAGCCGGCACGGGGCTGCCATTCGAATCCGTCAGATCCGTGACCGAAGATAACACAGGATCGCCGTGGGTCGTCACGCGCAATAGTTTGGTCGTGTATCGCCAGAGCAACCATTGGAAAACCATCGCAAGAACGGCCAACTGGCCGGGGAACGATGCCATGACCGTGACGAGTGATCCCTCCGGCGGGGTGTGGGTTGGCACGCACGGACACGGCCTGTTGCGACTTCAAAAAGGCAACTTTCAAGAGTGGAACTTCAAGATGTGGCGCAAGGAGAATGGGTTGGCCAGCGATATCTTGCGCTCCTTGCTGGTCAGCTCGACCGGCGATCTATGGGTGGGCACAGATTCGCCTCACGCATTGCAACGCTTGCGCCAAGGCCAATGGCGCACTTTTGACATACCGCAATCGGCGCGCTACCTGCGGGCAATGGCGGAAGATGCAAACGGAGACATCTGGATAGGCACTTCGAGTGGAAGGCTTTATAGAGTCAGCGGCGATTCGCTGATGGATGAAACCATTCGGGTGCAGGCTCGCGAACAATCCATCCGCTGCCTGCACACCACGCCCGATGGCAGTTTGTGGATTGGTTACGCGGCCACAGGCGTGGGCCGCTGGAAGGCCGGCAAATTCACTCAGATTTCGACAGCCGAGGGTTTATGGGATGACAGTATTTCCCAAATCATGGCCGATGGCGCAAACTGGCTTTGGTTTGCGAGTAATCACGGAATTTTCCGGGTTGACGTGAGAGAAATCGAGGCACTCGCCGAAGGCCGGTTGGCCCGCGTACATTCGGTGGCCTATGGACGAGGTGAAGGGCTGCCCAGTTTGCAAGGCAGCTACGACGGTGTTCCGGGCGTGTTCGGCGGCCGCAACGGGCGCATTTGGATGGCCACGCGCGCTGGCCTGGCTGCAGTGCACACCGAAAACACGAGAAACAATACTATTCCCCCACCGGTAATTCTCGAGCAGGTGGCCGTTGATGAAAAACCAGCGGCCCTGTATGGCAGCGGTTTTCCCTTGTTGCCAACCAGGCTTCAGAACCTGCCTGACACTCGCAATGATCTGGTTCTTCAACCGAACTATCGCAAGATCGAGTTCAAATTCACGGCTTTGAGTTTTTCAGCGCCTGAGAATGTGCACTTTCGGTATCGGCTCGAGGGGCTCGAAGATGATTGGATTGAAGCCGGGGCCCAGCGCAGCGCCAGCTATGCGCGGCTGACGCCCGGAAACTATCGCTTCCATGTCATCGCCTGCAACGATGCCGGCGTATGGAATGAGGCGGGAGCGGTATTGAAATTGGAGGCTTCTCCTTTTTTCTGGCAGACGTGGTGGTTCCGGTCAGCCGCGCTGGCGGTTCTGACTTTATTCATCGCAGGGGTTGTGCGTTATTTTTCATTCCGTCGTTTGCGGCTCAAATTGCAAGTGGTAACGCAAGAAGCCGCTCTGAATAAGGAACGGGCGCGGATTGCCCACGACCTGCACGATGATTTAGGAGCAAGACTGACGCAGGCGACATTGCTGTTCGAATTGGCGCAGCAAGATCGCGGCGCGACAAACGGTCGCATGCAGGAAGGACTCTCAACCGTGCGGCAAGCCATTCAATCCTTAGATGAAACCGTTTGGGCGGTAAATCCTCGTAACAACACATTGGCGGAGCTCATTGATTATATTGGCCAGTTTGCTACCAAATTCTTACGCGACGCGAATATCGAATGTCATCTGAGCTTACCGGACCATCCGCCGGATTGGCCCCTCGCCTCCGAGTTACGGCACAACCTGTTCCTCACCGCGAAGGAGGCGCTCAACAATGTGGTGCGTCACGCAAACGCCAGTGAGGTCCGGCTGCAAATCACCGTGACCGAAACCTGCCTGACCCTGGTGATCGAAGATAACGGCTGTGGCTTTGAACGGCCGCCAGAAAGCGCCCTGACCGACGGGCTGCGCAACATGCGCCAGCGCGCGGAGGAAATTGGCGGCCAATTCAAAATTGAGAGCAAGCTGGGCGCCGGTACGCGAGTTTCCGTTGCGTATTTTTTCCCATCGAGAATCAATGAGCCCGGAATCGCAGCCCGACATCATGGCTAAGCGCTGCCCGATGTTCTAGTAACGAAGGATTGCAAATGTCTATTACCGTATCCATTGTGGAAGATGATCGCAAGACCTGCGAGAGCCTGGTAGCGCTGTTGAATGCAAAAGCGGAACTGCGCTGCTTGAACACGTACCCTACTGCCGAAGCGGCGCTGCGCGGCCTGGCCAGTAAGAAGCCGGATGTGCTGCTGGTGGATATCAATTTACCCGGCATCAGCGGCATTGACTGTGTGGCCAAACTGAAAACGCAAATACCGGATTTGCGGGTATTGATGCTCACCACCTATGAAGACGGTCACTTGATTTTCAACTCCCTTCGAGCCGGGGCTAGTGGGTACGTCCTCAAGAACAGGCCGCCGGCTGAGCTGATTGAGGCGATCCAGCAGGTCTACGAAGGGGGAGCGCCGATGTCCATGGGGGTTGCACGCAAAGTTGTCGCTTACTTTCGCCAGCTTCCCAAACCGGTATCGGAAGTTGAGCGGTTGAGCGACCGTGAGGAAGCTGTGCTTGCCTTATTGGCGCAGGGATATTTGTATAAAGAGATTGCAGGCAAACTTGATATCAGTCTGAATACCGTGCGGACCTATTTGAAACGCATTTACCAGAAATTGCACGTCCAATCGCGTACAGAAGCAGTGGCGAAGTTTGGGGTGAAGCTCCCCGAGTAGAGCCTTTCATTATTTTTACAATACCGGAGAAACCGGGGAGCATTTTGCCAAGAACTATGCCACACATCACAAAGAGAGCCGCATTGCTTCTAATAAATTTCCGCGCTCGGCTTGCCGGATTTATGACTGTGGTCTTGTTTGGAAGATACTTTGTGAGAATTCAAGACGGCCTGCCGCAATGCTTTAACAATTGCCTTTTCTGCAAGTGGCGCCATGACCTCATAGCCGGCATCATTGGGATGCAGCCCATCGTAAGTCAGTTCCTGCTTCAGCATCTTCTTGTCATCCAGCATCGTCGAGTAGTAGTCCAGGTAAACCAGCCCATTTCTGGCGGCATAATCTTTCATCCAACTATTTAGGGCGACGATCTGTTCCGGAGACCGGCGATTGGTCTGCGCCTTAACGTAATCGGATACAGGCAGCAGCGAAGCCAGCACTACGCGAATCCCGTGTGCTTTGGCCAGTTCTGACATGGATGTCAGGTTATCTTCAATGGCCTCCAGCCTGCTGGGAGCGTTCTTGCCCGTCAGATCATTCGTCCCCGCCAGAATTACGACTACCTTCGGTCTCAGCGCGATTACATCAGGCCGAAAGCGGATGAGCATCTGTGGCGTCCACTGGCCGCTAATGCCGCGGTTGATATAAGGCTTACCCGGGAAAAATTTACCATATTGGCGTCCCCAGTGATCTGTGATCGAGTCGCCCATGAATACAACCCGGGTTTCTCCCGCCGCAGGCGGCTGGATTTGAGAGTTGGCGTCATGATAGCGGCCCAGGTTCGGCCAGTCTTTTAACTTGTCTTGTGCGGTTTTTAGATCAGCCCGCAGCTTCGATACGTCGGAATCTTCGGTTGAAGCGGGACCGAGTGGTTGCAGCGGGGGGCGAGACTGGGTCTGGGCTTCCCCCAGCACTCTGAGCAACAGCAGCAGGGCCAGAATCGGCTGGCGAAATGTTTTTGTGATCTTCAAATTGTCTCGGCACTTTTATACCCGGAACCGGATTGGGAATGCATGTCCTCATTTCATGTGACAAAGAAATAAATCGGGTGTGAACGAAGAGTTATGCCGGGCCTGATTCCGTTGCAAGGAACGAAGGCGTACTTCTTCGTTTCTTCCGGCAAAAACAAAATTTTGACACCTGTCACATGAAATGAGGACATGCATTCCCAATCCGGTTCCCGGTACTATAACCGTCTAGATATGCAGACGAAGAACAGTATCCGGAGGGCGCTTCTTCAAGGTGACTCGATTACCAGGATGCACAACGATGGCAATTCATCGCTCGATCGGCGCGATCGTAGAACTGGATAAGGCGGTGGTCTGGCTGTGCGGTGACTGTGGCCAACCTGTCCAGAAGGGTAACTCTGGTTCACGGCTGCGCTTTATTTGCCCTACCTATCATCACATTGTTGCGGAATGGAGAGACGAGAAGCATCAAGCGGAAGAACTCGGTATGTACTGGAAGGTAGTGGCGCACGCCAAAAGATTAGCGCCGTAAAAATGTATGCGGTCCGCAATTGAGCGACTTTCACGAATGAATTTCCTGAAGTTTACCATTCTGGCTGCCTGCGTTCTGGTGACACAAACTCTTTCAGCCGCAGTCAAAGAACCCGTTCAATTGGATTCCGGGTTGATCTCCGGTGTGGCAGGTTCAAATCCCGAAGTTCGCGTTTTCAAAGGCATTCCCTTTGCCGCGCCTCCGGTTGGGGATTTGTGCTGGCACGCGCCGATACCGCCGACACCGTGGGAAGGCATTCGAGCGGCGGAAAAATTCAGCTCTATTCCGATGCAGCCACCGTATGTGACCGGTTCTTTCTATCAGAGGGAGTTTTTTCAGGGGCCGCAACCGCCCGAGAGTGAAGATTGTCTGTATCTGAATGTCTGGACGGCAGCGAAATCGGAAAAAGAGCGGCGACCAGTCATGGTGTGGATTTATGGCGGCGGAATGGTTCAAGGTTATGGCACGGAACCATGTTTCAACGGCGAAGCGTTCGCACACAAAGGCGTCATTCTCGTCACGTTCAATTATCGCGTCGGGATTTTTGGTTTGTTTGCGCATCCGGAATTGAGCGCCGAATCGGAACATCATATTTCCGGCAATTATGCGGAGCTGGACCAAATCGCAGCGCTTCAATGGGTGCAACGAAATATCGCGGCGTTCGGCGGTGACCCGAATAACGTCACGGTCTTTGGCCAATCAGCAGGCGGCGCAAGCATCAATCGGCTGCTAGTTTCGCCATTGGCAAAAGGCTTATTCCAAAAGGTCATCATCGAGAGCGCCGCTGTCTTGAACAGCCGCGATTCCAAAACTAATCTGACCGAAATGGAAAAGCGCGGCCTTGCGTTTGCCAGGACAAACGGCGTCTATTCGTTGAAAGAATTACGCGCGATGCCGTCTACAAACATTCTTGCGGCTGCCGCGAACATCCGTTTCGACCCGAACATTGACGGCTGGGTGTTACCGGAATTGGCAGTGAATATTTTTGCGCGGGGCGGTCAATATGCGGTGCCAATGCTCATCGGCTCGACTTCGGACGAAGGACAGTTGACGCCGGTCAAGGCTGAGACGTTCCGCGAGTTTGCGCGAACCAATTATGGGGCAGAGGCCCAAGCATTTTTGAAATTGTATCCTGCCGGTTCCGACGCCGAAGCTGCGCAATCCAAGCATGATGCGCGTCGTGACGAGAGCGCTGCAGGCGAACGCGCTGAAGCTCGTGCTCAAACGAAACTCGGCCAACCGGTTTATCTTTACTACTTTGACCGCAAACCGCCGGGACATGACCGCGCGCGTTACGGTGCATTTCACGCGGCGGAAATCGAATATGTTTTTAATACGCTCGACGTCACCGACCGGCCGTGGGAAGAAACCGACCGCAAGCTCGCCGATCTATTGATTTCTTATTGGACAAATTTTGCGGCAACAGGAAATCCCAACGGCATCGGCTTGCCCGAATGGCCGGCCTACGATCCAAAGACGGACCTTTCCATGGAACTGGGCGACAGAGTCGGGCCGCGAGTCAACGACCACGTCCGCCTCGATTTTCAGGAACGATTCTTGAACAGAGCTGCGCGGTAGAGAAAATGCCGATTGCATCTACAGGCCTTTAGGACAGACTACTGTGGTTCACCAGAACCAAAAACGCACAACTTATGGGCAGCGATCGCGGGTTCAAATCGTTCGACAGCAGACAGACTCGCCTTGTGCCGCCTGTTCTTGGAACGTCAATTGAGGGATGAATTGCCGATGGCATAGTTCTCCCATCCATATTTCTCCAAGACAACATTAGTTTTGGAAAGACCGAAGTTCTTCAAACTGCAGGGAGCACGCCGTGAGGCACGTTCTCCTTGCCTACGAGCCGTACATGCCGTGCAGCCCGCACACAACCGACTGGTGGGGCAGGCCAGCAGTTGTAGGCACAACGACGGTCGGTTCCAGAACAATCTCACTCCGCAACGCCCAGGAGACCAGCAAGAGGGCTCTGTCTTGTCAAGAATATGTAGAGCGCGCCCGCATCAGATGAAAAATGATAACTCGTATTCATTGCTCACCTCCCCGTGTGACGTTTTACGCCATCGCCTATTTCTCTTAAGCAGCCCGCGAATCGCTGCCCACATTTTTGGATGGTATTCCCGCTTCCGGCATCCCAAACCAGCGCAGAATTGCCATTGCCGGACACCAGTTGGTGAACCCAGACTGGAAAAGATTCAATCCCACAAACGCCGTAAACAGAAACCAGTAATGGGAAACCCAGTAACCAAGCGCAAGCGAAATCAGTACAAACGCACCCGCCATCAATCTGAGAGTTCGTTCAACCGTCATTTTGCTACCTCCTTTTTCTTTTTGTTCCTTATGCTGCTGCATCGACCACGTTCTCTGGAGCGTGGACGTGAGGCGGCACCTGCTCACAATGTCTTCGCTCACTCAGGTAATACAGGACCGGCACTGCCATCCGCGACAAAACCGTTGAGGCCACCTCCCCCGCCATGAGAGAAAGCGCCAAGCCCTGAAAGATCGGGTCGAACAAGATCACACTCGCACCCACGACTACGGCCGCCGCCGTCAGCAACATAGGCCGAAATCGGACCGCGCCGGCATCAACTACCGCCTGGGCCAGCGGGACACCGTGCGAGCGTCGCAGCTCGATAAAATCCACCAGAATGATTGAATTGCGCACGATGATTCCGGCGCCGGCAATGAAGCCAATCATGGATGTGGCAGTAAAGAACGCACCCATGAGTGCGTGGGCGGGCAAAATACCCACGAGCGTCAACGGAATGGGAGCCATGATGACCAGCGGTGTCTTAAACGACCGGAACCAGCCCACCACGAGCACATAAATCAGTACGAGCACGGCGGCAAATGCCACACCAAGGTCGCGGAAGACCTCAACGGTGATGTGCCATTCCCCATCCCATTTCATGGAATAGTGATCTGTCGATTCCGGTTGGACTACGTTGTACCGTTTCAGGGCATAGCCGCCGGGCAATTGGAGCTTGTCAATGGCGGCGTTCATCTTCATGATTGCGTAGACCGGGCTCTCTTCTTCGCCTCCTACATCTCCGGTGACGTAGACGACGGGCTGCATATTTTTCCGGTAAACGCTCTTATCAATGGTTGTCTGCTTAAGATTGGTTACCTCGCGTAGCGAGACCTGTCCACCCTCGGCAGTGGGAAACTTAATGCTGGAAAGTCCCTCGATGCTGGAACGGTCAAACCGTTCCAGTCGTACCTGAATTGGAATGTCTTCCCGGGCATCAGGCACATGCAGCAGACCCGCATTCGTGCCATGTAACGCAGCCTGGACAGTCTTCGTCACATCAGAAGCCGAAACCCCGTGCAATGCCGCTTTTTCAAGATCAACCTCTATGTCGTACTTGGGCTGCGCATCCTCTACGTACCAGTCAATGTCCACGACTCCGGGAGTCTGCTGGAAAATTCCCTTGATCTTCGCCGCAAGCTCGATTTGCCCTTGATAGTCGGGACCATAAACTTCGGCCACAAGTGTTTGTAGCACCGGCGGGCCGGGCGGAACTTCACTGACTTTGATTCGAGCGCTGAACTGCTGCGCAATCTTCTGTAGCTCTGGCCGCAGGCGCCGCGCGATCTCGTGGCTCTGCGCGTTGCGCTCGTGGCGCGACAGCAGATTCACCTGAATGTCTGCCTGGTTGGGCTGGCCGCGCAAAAAGTAATGCCGAACAAGTCCATTGAAGTTGTAGGGGCCTGAAGTGCCGGAGTAGATCTGGTAATTCAGTACCTCAGGCTGCTTTGCCAGATAATGTGTAAGTTCCTGCGCTACTCTCGTTGTCTGCTCCAGCGTTGTGCCATCAGGCATGTCAATGATCACCTGAAACTCGCTTTTGTTGTCAAAAGGCAGCATCTTCACGTGCACAAGCTTGAACGGCACCAATGCACAAGCAGCCAGCAACAACACGACAAGGCCTGCCAGAAAGATCATGCGCCGCTTAGGATTCACAATGAGCGGGTTCATCAGGCGGCGGTAAAGTTGGGTGATGAACCCTTCGGAGGCGTGGGATTGCGCCGACCCTTCCTTGCCGTAATGCCGCAGCAAGCGTAATGCCGCCCATGGTGAGACCACAAAGGCAACGATGAGAGAAAAGATCATTGCTGCCGACGCGCCGACAGGAATCGGACGCATGTAGGGACCCATCAATCCGCGAACGAAAGCCATGGGTAGAATCGCCGCTATAACCGCAAATGTGGCCAGGATGGTTGGATTGCCGACCTCATCGACGGCTTCCACCGCGACCTGGGCAAGCGGTCTTCCGCAGTTGTTTGGCAAACGGAAGTGGCGAACGATGTTTTCGACTACGACAATGGCATCATCAACCAGGATGCCGATGCTGAAGATCAGTGCAAATAAGGTGACCCGATTCAGGGTGTAGCCATATAAATAGAAGATGGCGAGAGTGAGCGACAGCGTTACCGGAATCGCCAGCAGGACCACGCCGGACTCACGCCAACCCAGGGCGAACGCTATGAGCAGGGTCACGGAAAGTGTGGCCAGGAGCAGATGCTTTAACAACTCGTCTGACTTGTCCTTTGCGGTTTCTCCGTAGTTGCGTGTAACCGTGATATTCAGGCCGGCAGGTATCACGTTGCCTCGCATCTCTTCAATCCGGTGAAGCACACCTTCCGAGATAAATGTCGCATTCGTGCCTTTACGTTTGGAAACCGTGATGGTTACCGCGGGAAACTCTCCACTGGTCAGGGTGGTGTTCGCGGTGATTGGCGTTCCCGCATGAGCAACGCCTGCGCCGTTGCCAAATAAGACATAATCAACCGGTTCGGCCGGTCCATCCTCGATCCGGGCAGCAACGTCGCGCAGATAAACGGGCTTCCGCTCGTGCACGCCCACAACCACTTGCTGTAGGTCTTCGACCCGTGTGAAAAAGAGGCCGGCCTCAACCTGGAACTCACGGTTATCCCGGGAAAAACTGCCGGCATGATCACGAGAATTTGCTGCCTGTAGTTGGGAGGTCACCTGCGGCGGTGTAAGACCATAGGCGGCCAGTTTTTCCGTATCCAGCATGACGCTTACGGTTCGGGGCTGGCCTCCGATGATCTTCGTCTCCGCGACATCGTCAGTCTGTTTGATGGTGTGTTCCAACTCATCCGCGATGAGGCGCAGATGATAGGAGTCATACTTCGCGCCCCAGAGCGTCAGCGCCAGGATTGGCACATCATCAATCGAGCGGGCCTTGATCACCGGTTGTGATACTCCCGGAGGAATCTTGTCGAAATTCGAGTAGAGTTTGTTGTAGGTCTTGACGATTGCGTCTTCTTCTTTAGTGCCGACGTAGAAGCGCACGATAATGATGCTCAGACCGGGATGGGATATTGAATAGAGATACTCCACGCCGGGCACTTCGCGCAGGAGCTTTTCCATGGGGATGCTGACGCGCTGCTCAACCTCCTGGGGAGAGGCTCCTGGCATCTGCACCATGACGTCGAGCATGGGGACAACGATCTGCGGCTCTTCCTCGCGGGGTGTTTGCCAGATCGCGAATGCTCCCAGCAGTAACGCAGTGGCAATGACAAGGGGAGTCAGCTTCGATTCAATGAAGCTGAGTGCGATCCGTCCTGCCAAGCGGAGCTTCATTACCGCACCTCGATCCGTTTTCCACCGAGCTCACGGTCTCCAGGAGTGGCAACCAGCGTTTCTCCCGGGCTGAGCCCCGAGAGCACTTCAACCTGGTCTTCGGTCGCGCTGCCAAGCGTCACGTACCGGAGAGTCGCCAGCTTGTCGTCTCCAATGACATACACCTCACGAAGCTGTCCGCGCTGCAAGATGGCGGTTTCTGGAATAACAAGAGATCGACGTTCCCCGCGTGAGAACTGCACGCGGCCAAACAACCCGGACCGCAGGGCTGGATTCGCCGGCAACTCCACTTTTACGGTGAAACTGCGGCTGGCGGGATCGGCTGCCGGGACGATTTGGACAACCTTGCCATCCAGCGGCTTATCCCCGATTGCATCAACCACTACCGGAGCGTTCTGCCCAAGGTGCACATACTTTAAGTCGCGTTCATCTATCGTGGATTCAAGACGGTAGTGTCCTGCAGCTTCGACCGTCAAAATCGCCATGCCGGGTGTGGCAAGCGTCCCGGGATCAGCCTGGCGGGCAGTTACGGTCCCATTAAATGGTGAGCGTAGACGCGCACGCCCGAGAATCGCTTGCGATTGCCGCAGCGCCGCTGTGGCTTGCTCATGGCTGGCGCGCGCCATGTCGCGATGCGCCGTGGCGGACTGGAACCGCGTTTTGACCTCGTCATATTCCTGCGGGCTCAGCGACTTCTTCTCATAGAGCGACTGATAGCGTTGCAGCGTAGAATTTGCGAGCGCAAGCTCGGAGTCGGCGGCGGCCGCTTCCTGACGGGCCGCCGCAACTGCAGCTTGAGCCTGCGCGGCGCCCGCCCGCAACTCGGAATCATCGATGACCGCCAGTGTCTGGCCTTGCCGGACGGCGTCACCTTCGCGCACATTGATCGAAACAAGGTAGCCTGTCACCTGAGAGGCCATTGTGGCGGTCTGTTGGGCGCGAAGCGTTCCAACGGATTCAAAAATATCTGGAACCGTTTTTTGTTGTGCTTTCACCAGCGCCACATCATGAACCGTTTCAGGAGAGGCAAGCGTTGCTCTCTGACTTGAAGTGCACGATGTCAGCAGATAGGTGTTGGCTACAAGCAACGTTATGCAGAGAAGCAAATTTGGGTGTTTGTGTTTCATTGTGTCACCACGGGCGATTGCGAACTGAGGGATCCGCTTGCCAGCTCAAGCGCGGCATAGCTCACGTTGTAGCGGTAGACGGCATCCCAATAGTTCATCTGCGCTGTGCGCGCGGCATCTTCGGTCTTCAGTAAGTCGGTGATGGTCGTCAGGCCAGAGGCATAACGATTACGCGTAATGCGCAGGCTCTCTTCCGCTTGCGCTACGGTGGCGTGCGCGATTGCTATCATTTGTCGCGCGCTGTCCCAGTCGTAATATGCGCGGCGCACCTCCAGCCGGACGTTATCTTCAGCCGCATGCTTTGCAGCCGATGCATGCTCCAACAAAGCGTTCTCGCGTGAGAGCTGAGCGCGCTTCTGGCCGCCGGAGAAAAGATCGAGCTTCAATTCGGCGCCCGCCATCCAGTTGCTGTGGCCGTTTGTCAGAAAAGCGGCATTGTCCAACTCCGATGCTGCGAACACATCCACGCGAGGGCCGAAGGCAGACTTGGCCAGTTGAACGGACGTTTTTTGTGCCGCGACCTGCTCTGAAACCTGTTTGAGATCAGGGCGCTCCTTGATAGCATGCTCTTCCGCGACACTGAGCGGGATTTCCTGCAGCTCTCGTTCCGCCAGATTTTCGTTCATCTGGAATTCACGGTCCAGGGGAACACCCAGGCTTGCGTTCAACTGTGCCCGGCTTAGCGCAGCGGCATTGCGCAGGCGCACAACTTCCTGCTCTCGTGTGGCCTGGTTGACCTGGGCCGTCAACAAGTCCGATTCCACAACAGTGCCGGCCTCAACCCGGGCGCGGCTGTCATCCACCACTGCTTTTGCCGTCCGGTTCGATTTTTCTGCTACCTCGAATTGCCGGTTCGCAAAGAGCAGGCCGTAGTACGCCTGGATAACCCGGAAAATGGTCTGCTGGTCAGCCATGGCAAGCTGGTCGGAAGCTGCCTGATTAAGTTGTTTAGCGCGTTGCAGGCTTAGAGAAGAAGCAAAAGAATCAAACAGATTCCATTGTGCGCCGAATCGTGTCGCAAAATTACTGATAGGAGTGGGTTGGTTCAGACGGTTGAGGGCAAAGTCAGCGGCGGTAAACCTCGATTGCCGCAGGCGGGTCCCGAACACATAAACAGGATCATTGCTGCGGGTAACGGCTTCGGAGAAATCAACATGCGGGAAAAATGCCGATCGCGCCTCTAGAATATCTGCCCTGGCCACGTGAGTATCCGCCAGCGCGGCTTTCCGTTGTGGGTTACTTTCAAGCGCAATCGCGACTGCCTGTTGCAGCGTAAGTGGTTCCATCTGTTGGGCTACAACGGGGCCACGTAGTACCAGGCACAAAATTCCGGCGATCAAGCTGTTCCGCATGTGGAGATTCACTTCTTTCAACGTTCTCCGCGACGGCTGTTCTTTCTGCGCTTGCCGTCTGGGACAATATTCAACTCTGCCATTTGTAATCGGGCGTATTGTGCCGCGCTGTTGCAAACCAACTCACACAGTTTGAAAACCATCGGATCTGCGATGCTGTAGCAGATGTTCAGCCCTTCGCGTCGCCGATCCAGCAGGCCGTCCTCACAAAGAGCCTTCAGGTGCTTGGAAATATTGGGCTGGCTGCCTTCAAGTAGCTCGACGATATCGTTGACGGGCTTCTCTCCATCCTTTAATACCTCGAGGATGCGCAAACGCATCGGTTCTCCCAGCAAACGAAAGCGTTTTGCGACGAGAACGGTCATGGCTTCACTCAACATATTTCGATATCTACATGCCTATATAACCATGCAGGCATTTAACTTTCTGTGACCGCCATCACGCAGGTGTGTGATGGGTGGATTGACAGGAAGTAACAGACGGTTACATCGTCCGGATCACCCGTTGCGCCGTCAGCGATCCCCATGCTGTAATGGCCGGACCTAACCTGGGAAGGACGTAATAGCCCATCGCGTTTGCACTGGCGGCTCGGACGTTGGTTAGCCTGCCCGCTGCGGCGCTTTGGGTAGAATCCAATCGGATTCCGTCGCCGTATGGGTACGAAGGCGCGACGATACTTGCAGCTCTGACATCGTGGCCTAATGCCGCATGTGCCTAGATTAATAGCACACTCTTATGCTATCTCCATTGCTGCTTACTGCACTTCAACCGTCGTTATCCTTGCAGCCACACGTGTTGCGGGTTGGGCAGTTCGCTCGCACTCTATTGGCTTTACAAATGGCGAATGTCCGGTGCAGAGAGAACGAAGAGTGTGCTGGCCGAAGACCCTAAGCGCAAGATCGTCGCGGCGCGACAACGCAACCGTGGCTTTGAAACCTAGGACAACGTCATCACTTCTCCGCCCTGCACAACTGTCTTTCAGCGTCACATTTGTTCTTGCTAAGTCCGTTATGCAGGCGAACAATAGCTGAGGGGGGAAGAATGGAACCGGCACTCACACATGGAATCTCTCTTGAAGAGATCGTAAACAGCGTTACACATGGAATCGGCCTGGTCTTGAGTGTTGTGGGGTTCGTGGTTTTGCTCGTACTGGCGATCATGCACGGGACCGCTTGGCATATTGTGGGCTGCGCAATTTACGGCAGCACTCTCATTTGCCTGTATGCGGCCTCGACGCTGTACCACGGCATTTCCTCGCTACGCCGGAAGCGTGTGCTGAGAATGTTCGACCAATCGGCGATCTATCTGCTGATTGCGGGAACCTACACCCCATTTCTGCTCGTCAATTTGCGGGGCGGATGGGGATGGTCATTATTAGGCATCGTCTGGGGATGCGCAATGGCGGGGATCGTTTTCAAGCTCTGGTTGGTGGAGCATTTCAAAGTCTTCTCCATGGTGCTCTATCTGGCGATGGGCTGGCTTGCGGTGGTAGCCATCAAGCCGCTACTGACGCATGTTTCAGCGGTCGGATTGGGATGGCTGGTGGCTGGAGGTGTCATGTACACAATCGGGATTGTGTTCTACGCCTCGCGAAGAATCCCATTCGGTCACGCTGTTTGGCACATGCTCGTGATGGCAGGAAGCTTCTGCCACTACTTGGCAGTGCTTTACGCCGTCGTCCTGCCCGCAAGAATCTGATTTACGGCACCATTCTTCTCGTCCTTCTCGGCGTTGTAGAGGGCTCGGGTTGGCGCGCTGCGTGTGGTTGACACCCAGTCGAGTGCCTGGCGGAGATCGGCAATGAGGTCTTCTGCGTCTTCAATACCCACCGAATAACGCACGAGGCCGTCGCTGAAGCCTGCTATGCGCCGGTCTTCCGTGGAAATTCCCGCGTGCGTCATCGAGGCCGGATGTTCGATGAGCGTCTCTACTCCACCCAGAGAAACAGCTAATGTAGCCAATCGAACATGGTCCATGAGTTTGCGACCCCGTATGGTCAAGAAACTCATCCCGGTCGCTCAAATCTGCTGAAGGATCGTGACTTACAGTTTCCGATTTTCCCTCTTCCAGGCATTATTGAACTCTGTTGAAATTTGTTGTTTCTAAGTAATTGTTATTGAAGCGTTTGCCTGCCGGTGTTTGAAAACTGTTGAAGTTTATTGTTTTTGGATGCCTTGACAGCCTCAATTTTGCCTACAGTCTACGAGAAAATCCTTGCTGTCTGTTGGAGCTTTTGCGTGCCACAGGATGGAGCCTGCTACGCAGTCTATTTTCAGCGTTAAGTCAGTAACATGCGACAGCCCAAGCAACAGCGACCTACCAGATAACTTTCACCGCAAACTGCATCTGCCGTGAAGAGGTCGAAGTCGCCGTCAGCAGGCCCGCATTGGAATTCAACGCCCCAGCTACGGTAAATATTTGGCGGTTCGGATTTGTCGGAGGATTGAAGTTTGCATGGTTCATAACATTGAAAACCTCCCAGCGGAACTGTACGTTGAAGGTCTCCGAAACGCTGCGAATCGGATTGTTCTTGAATAGAGAGAAATCGAATTCCTCGAGTCCCGGCCCGATCACCGTATTGCGTCCTGCGTTGCCGAAAAGGTTCGAGCATGTGCCCGGGAATTGTGGATTGGCAGCCGTACCATTACCGAGAAAGGGGATACACTGACTGGCGATAGCTGGCATCGCGCTTGGCAAGCTGAAGCAATTGGTATTGAGATAGTGCGGACCGTTAGGTGTCGTCTTGAAGCTGCCGTTCACCAGATTGCATCCACGCACGCGGTTCGGGAAAGCATAGGGGTCTGCACTTTTGAGGCCAAGCGGATCGCCGCCAATAGTAGTTGTGAAAGGCAGGCCGCTTGTCAGTGTCAAGATACCGCCCGGCTGCCATCCGGAAGCGAACCATTTTGGGACTCCGCTCCACGACTTTGGACTCGGAATCATCCACAGACCATTGATCATGAGTACGTGGCGCACATCGAAGTCAGAGAGTCCGCGTCTCACTTTTGCGTTGAAGGCCGGCAAGCTTGAGACAGAGTTGCCAAACGTATCTCCTGCGATCCCCGACGAGCTTGTGTCAATGCTCTTGGAGAACGTATAGGAGCTTTGGATCTGGAAGCCATGGCTGAGGCGTTTGATCGCCTCCACATTCAGGCCGTGATAAACGGAAGAAGTGGTCCAGGTAACGGCGCTGATCTGCCTGACATTCGGATTCAGTCTGGTGGACGTACCCTTGTTGAGTGGACCAGGCCAGAGAAAGCCGGCTGGGGTGAGCGTCGGCTGGACAACATTAATATCATCCACATGGAACGGTTGATGAATACCGTGCGAGCCGATGTACCCCAGCGTTACCGTGAAATTTCGCGCCAGCTCGCGCTGGAGGTTAAAGGACCATTGCTCGACATAGTTGCGGTGCGGGTTCGGCTGAACGTATCCATTGCGAAGGGTTGTCACTGTCAACTGATTAAACGCACTTGTCGGGAATGATCCCACTGGAGCTGGTGAGACGTTTCCCGCCAGAGAAAAAGGCGCGGAGAGCAGCGAAATAAGCTCGAACTGATATGGCAGGGGCAAGACATCATAGATTCCAAATGCGCCACGGACCGAAGTTTTGCCTGTGCCCAGCGGGTCCCACGCGAAGCCAACGCGCGGCGCAAAGTTTTTGAGCGTGGGATTGGAAAAGTACGGCGAGCCTAGCTTAGGCGTAGTATCTGTGCTCAAGTTGACCAGTGTTGACAGCCGATTGGAACTTTCCGTCGGCACCGTGGCCATCTCGTAGCGGAGACCGAGATTAAACGTAAGATTCGGCCTGAACTTGTAATCGTCCTGAATGTATCCGCCGTAGATATCCTGGCGGAGATCACGCGGAGAGATGGCCGAGCTGATGGGGGCATTGAAGCTGGTCGGGTGGTTGGTCAGGAATGCTGCCAGCCCGCCAAATATATATTGTCCGTTGGGGTTCGCGGTGCCAAGCTGGTTCGATTGGATGTGTTCCGCGTAGAAGCCCAGTTTTAGCGAATGCTTGTTGCGGGTCCAGTAGAGGTCATCGTAGACCTGGTAAGAGTTGTAGTGAAAATCAAATTCTCCTACCGCCCTTAGGCCGCCTTGAAAGTTGGTAAGACCGGTCACATTGATGAGGCCAACCGGGAGTCCAGGCACGAAGCCAAGCGACGTGTTCGCTGCCGCCGGATTAATCGCGCTCAGCGTCGTCGGCGCGATGGATACAGTGCGATTGAAACCAAAACGTGCCACATTGACCAGCGCCGGAGAGAAGGTGTGTGATTCCTCCAGCGCAAACGTATGGCGACGCGATTTCGTTCCGATATTCTTGAAGTTGTAGGTATCGGGACTGGTGGTCTCGCCTCGATCAAACACGTAAGTGCCAAAAAGACTGTCGGATTCCAATAGCTTGTGATCAATGCGGCCAGTGACAAAATCCTCATTTGTGACCTGCTGGGCAACAAAGCTGAACTGGCCGGTATCTCCATTCACAATACCGTTGGGAGCCGGAAATAGATTTAAATACGGCACAACCAGGGGATCAACCGTCACGCTGCCGGCAACAAGCTGGCCCGAACGCGCTGCCAGCGAGGGTACGGTATCAACATTGGTGTTACCCTGGCTTTGGCGCAGACCTTCGTAATCGGCGAAGAAGAAAGTACGGTCTTTAATGATGTGCCCGCCTGCAGACCCACCAAATTGGTTTCGCTTAAATGGAGGCCTTATTGCAGCCCCATTCACAGTGTCGAAAAAATTGCGCGCATCAAACACATTGTTGCGCAGAAATTCGTAACCTGTGCCATGAAAGGAGTTCGTGCCCGAGCGTGAAGCCGCGTTGATGACGCCGCCAGAGGTTTTACCGTAATCGGCAGGCGCATTGCTGGTGACGACCGAAAATTCCTGCACGGCATCCACGCCAAGCACGGCGCCCTGTATGCTGCCGGGCGCGCCGGAGGCGTAGTCGTTAATGCTGACGCCATCGAGACGGTAGTTGTTCTGCTGAGGACGGTTACCGCCAATGGTGACCTCTGATCCCAGGCCGCGGTTGGGGCGGTCGTTACTGATAGCCAGAGGCTTCTGCGTACGCACCTGGGCGACGCCCGGTTCCAAAGTCACAAGCAACGTCCAGTCACGTCCATTCAATGGCAAATCAACGACGGTATGAGAATCCACAACGTTGCCGACCGACGAAGACTCCAGTTGCATCAGCGGTGTTCCGCTCTCTACGTTGACAACCTCAGTTGTCGCACCTACCCCAATCTCAAAGTTGATCGCAAGCGTATCTTGCACATGAAGATCAACATCGGACTTGACGACGGTCTTGAATCCAGGTTTTTCAACCTGAATGCGATAGCTCCCGGGCGGCAGATTCGCGATGGTATACCCTCCCGAGGCGTTGGTCGTTGCCTCATAACGTATGTTTGTGCCTGTGTTGATGGCAGTTACCTTTGCATCCGGGATCACTGCCTTGCTTGGATCGCTAATGTAACCAGTCAGTGAAGCGTTTGTGGACTGGGAGTAAAGAGCGCCAGTCAAACACAAAACGAGAACAACAGCGAGCGCGATGTGGGCTATTCTATACATAAGAATTCTCTCCTTTAGAATTTCTCTTTTGCCCGATTCAGGAAACATTCAGGTCCACCCGATAAGTGCAACCCCACGTACACGATTGAAATAACCATGACTTACTCACGACAACGGCCTTCAAGCCTTAGGAACTAAGAACAGCAATGCCAGGCCAAACGCGACCAGCGCGACCGCAAAAGTAATGACCATAAATCCCATCATGCGCCGCATGCCAATACCCGCGATGGCCAGGATTGGCAGAGCAAAAAAGGGCTGAATCATATTTGCCACTGACTCTCCCATGGCCACTGCCATCGTGGTTCCGGCCATGGAAGCATGAAGATCTCTTGCCGCTGGCAATATAAAAGGTCCCTGGACCGCCCAGTGGCCGCCGCCACTTGGAATGAAGAACGTGATAATCAAAGACGATATGTACGTCCAGAACGGCAAAGTTGTCGCAGTCGAAAACGACAGGAATGCTTTCGAGATCACGCCTGCCAATCCGGTGGCAGTCATGATTCCCATGATTCCTCCATACAGCGGATATTGAAGAATCAGCGGCCCCGTGACCCGGGCAGCGTTTTTTACCGCGTCTACGTAGGCAATCGGCCTCCAATGAAACAGCAGCCCGAGCAGCAAAAAGATGAGGATGACTGAATTGATATCGAAAGAGAACCCGGCTTGGCGCCAATGCCCTGCCAACGCCGCCGCGCCAAACACAACCAGCAAAAGATTGAGGATCCAGGCGCGATCCAGCCAGGCGGCAAGAGTGCCGGTTTTTTCCGTAGTCTGTTTTCGCTGGTCTTCGGTGCGCAACCGTTCCGGATCCACAATGATCGAGTCTTCGGGTGCAGGCTCGGTGTAGCGGAAAATAATCGGCAGCAAAACGAACAATGCGATGACAGGCGCCAGGTTCATGCGCGTAAAAATGGTCTGGGTCAAAGGCAAGCTATGTCCGGCAATTTTCTCCACGAGATTGAGCGCCGACCCGGGAGTCGCCTGCGACAGCGTAATCGAGCCCGATAACCCTTCTGTCGAAATGACAAAGCCAGTGTAGGCAGCCGCGACCAGCCAGCCAAAATCGAGGCGCACGCGTTTTGCAATCTCGCGCGCCAGCAGGCCTGCGACCACCAGGCCAAAACCCCAGTTGATCCAGGAAGCGAGCATTCCGATCACGATGGTCAGCGAAACTGCGTCGCGCGGAGTTTTTGGAAGAGAAGATATTTTTTCCAGAAGCCTGTGGACCCATGGTGAAGTGGCCAAGGAATACCCGGTCACCACTACCAGCACCATCTGAAATGCGAATGTCAGGATATTGAAGACGCCGTTATACCAGGCCACCCCGATATCTCGAACGGATGAACTTCCCGTCAACGTGTATGCCAGGATGGCAGTCGCGAAGGTGAGAATTACGGCAAAAATATATGGATCAGGCGCCATCTTTTCGAACAGGTAAACCAAAAAAGTGCTGACGCCGCCACGCGATGCGCCACGCTTCGCCCCCTGAGGCTCAGGAGAAGCTTGTGGTTGAGGTAGAACGTTTGTTGTCGTCATCAAATTAGCCTCTCCCGCTATCGAATTACGCCTATTGCAGCGGCAACCATGGCAGCACTTCCGTATGTTCTATTTGCACCGATTGCAAGGAATTTGGGTCTAGACCCAATGCTTTAAGAATCGTGGGCGCAACCTGCGTGGTTGCAACCGGGGTCTTGACCGTTTGTCCTTGCGCTCCTGGCATGGAGATCAGCAGACCAACGTTCATATCCTGGTCGAGGAACCCACCGTGCTCGGCAAGTTTGGTGCTGGGCTCGCTGTACATCACTCCCAAAATGGGCTGAACGATGATGTCAGGCGTGCGCGGATCGCGTTGAGGATCAGGAAATTTGAGCTTCAAAGATTCGCCGGAATATATCTCCTGAATTCCCGCTTCCACCTGTTTCGCTTCTATGGCCTTCACTACTTCTGCTGTTTTGCTCTGATCTTTCAGCCAAAGAAACGCGACGGTATCCACGGTGGAGTGGGCGAGCAATCCCTTTTGCACTCCCTCGACGATGTCGGGGATAGTGCCTTCATCCATCAGCTTGCGTTTTGTCTGGTCAATTGGAGACTGGCCGTGCTTGGCGCTTATGACAATAAGGGTCGAGTCGAAAAGACCTCGGTCTTTAAATTCTTTCACCATTTGGCCGATGGCATTGTCTATCCAATCCATCGCACCTTGCAGTCCGGGGCTGGGTGTGCCGCTGCCATCCAGGTATCCGTTTCCCGCCAATTTTTGCACCACGCTCACAGTGATGAACGTCATTCCAAAGAGCTTGGGAACTCCAACCTGCTTGGCGCCGGTGTGGTCAAGCCCCTTGATCTGGTTGAGCACCGCCTGCACTTTCAAGGCGTCATGTTTTTCAGCGCCGGCAATGCCCTTCTTCACTCCGGGCGCGTGAGCTTCCGGCGTGTAGAGATCATCAACCCCGGTCCCCGAGGGACCGAGCAGGAAATCGCCAAAAGTCGGATGCTGGTCAGACCACGCCGTCTTGCCGCCGTTCTTCTTCACCACCTCGAAGATTGTGTTGACACGCAGAAAATTGTGGGGGAATACCGGCGAACAATTCTTCTGAGGATCCAGGGCCATTTTTTCGGGATCCATTCCTCCGCCCGCATCTTCAGCATCGGGATCTTTGTCTGCGGTTTCGTCAAAAGTGATGACCGCGCCGCGGGTTGCGCATCCCGATTTGGGTGGAGACAGTGAGCGGTCATATCCATCGCTGTAATAGACGCCGGTCGAATCTGGAGTGCCTCCGGTAACCAGCGCCAGCAGTCCAGGCGTGGAATCTGCAATCGGGGTTGACGCATTCGAGTAGATAATTCCTCGTTTGCCGAGCTGGGCGAGAGTCGAATCCGGCCGGTTCGCCATATATATCGCGAGGTCGAGTGCGTGGAGGCCATCAATGCTGATAAGCAAGGCACGCTTGATTTTGGTAGTGCTTCTTTTAGATGAACCCGGCTTACCGGCTGCATTCTTGGATTTCTTTGAAACGTCCGGCTGCGCGGCCACAATCACACTGCATACTAAAACCAGCATCACCGCAATTTGCGGTTTCTTCATTCTTCTTTTCTCCACCGTTGCACTCGTTACGGAAGACAAGCGCATCAATTTATGACTGTCTCTTAAAACCCGGATAATCGTAGGATTCGATAATGAAGCGACGCTGAAGCCTGAATGAAAATACTTTCAGATTCGGTCTGGGGTCTAAATATGACTTCTGGGCGGGGCACAAGAAAAAAGAGGACGAATTGGATTGCTTTTGCCACTGCCCGACCGCAGGGAAGGGCCATACGTATTGCGAAGATTCAATCCCCTCGCAATGATGACAATGCTCCGAGCAAGGGATCGGTACCGGCTGGCTCCGCTTTTTTCGCTGGTACGCGCGGTAATTCAATACGAACCAAGGTCCCCTCCCCTTCTTTGCTGAAAACTTTTATCTCTCCGCCTAAAACCGTGCAAATGGACTTCACGATTGAAAGCCCCAGACCTGCGCCGCCAGAATGCCGTGACCTGGCCTTGTCGGCGCGATAAAAACGTTCACAGATGTGGGGCAATGCCTCTGCGGGAATGCCTACTCCACTATCATGGACCTCCAGCACCGAATGTTTGTCATTGGCCTCAACCACCAGGCGTACGGAGCCTCTATCAGGCGTGTACTTGATTGCGTTGTCCAACAAGTTGACGACAACCTCTTTCAATAACGCCGAGTCGCCTTTCACCATGACGTCGGGCGCGATGAGATAGAGGACATGAATGGATTTCTCATCGGCCAGCAATCGCATTTGTTCCGCTGTGCTCATGACCAGCTCGCCCAGGTCAATGACTACGGATTCCGGAATCGCCTGGCCTGCTTCTAAACGCGATATCTCAAGCAAGTGGTTCACGATCTTGGTGAGACGCTCAATTTCCTCCAGGGCGCTGCCAATGGTCTCCAGCATCTGCGGGGAAAGCTGTTGGTGCTCTGCAACGGATTCCAGCTCGCCTCGCAAGATCGCCAGCGGCGTGCGCAGCTCATGCGAGACGTCGGCCGAAAAGCGGGAGATGTGCTGGAATGATTCTTCCAAGCGCGTCATCATGCGGTTCAGCGAGGTCGTGAGCCGTTCGATTTCGTCGCCGGTGTGAACCACCGGCAACCGCTCTCCGAAATTGTGGGAGCTGACCTTCTCGGCTCTCTGTGTGATTTCATCCAGCGGCTTCAAAGCGCGCTTCATCACGATGTAGCCACCGGAAACCGCACCTGCGATGATGAGCGGCATGCCCAACGCAAGCATAAGGACGAACGCATGCAACAAAGTTTCACTGGCCTTGGAAGAAGCCCCTACTTCAATCAGGAAAGAACTGCCATCGGGATTGACGAAGGGAACAGCGGTAACAAGTACGCTGTACTGGCCGGCCCCGTGTTCTTCGCGCCAGAGCTCAGTACGCACAGGCCCTTTGACCGGAGGAACCATGGCAGGATCAAAGCGCTTATCGAGAGGCACGGGCGAGAGATATAAAACCGTGCCATCGCTGCGCGTAACGCGAATGAAACGGCCGGTGATCTCCGGCGCCATCTCGTTAATTTCCCCGACCACAAAGGCCTCGCCCTTGCGGTTAACATCCACCAGCAGCTTGTCGCCAATGGATCGGGCATCGCTGAGAAGAGAATTTCGTAAGCTTCTGTTCAGGTAACCGGAAAGCCCCAGGTACACGCTGGCGCTAAAGAGGACCAGGCAAACTCCCAGAACTCCGGCGTACCAGACGGCCATGCGAAAACGCAGAGAGTGGATGTTCATCCTTCCGCTCCTTCCCGGATGCTGTAACCCACGCCGCGCACGGTGCGCAGCAACTTGGGTTCATGGCCGTTGTCCACTTTGTTTCGCAGGTGCCGAATGTACACGTCCACGATATTGGTGATACCGTCAAAACTCTGGTCCCACACGTGTTCGATAATCATGTTGCGCGAAAGCACACGCCCGGCATTGGTCATCAGGTATTCCAGAAGGGAATATTCTTTGGAAGTGAGTTCGATGCGGCGCCCACCCCTTTTTACCTGTTGGGTGAGCCGGTCGAGCTCCAGATCGCCAATTCGTACCGTGCTGGCGCGGTTCACCGGCCCCCTTCGCATCAGCGCTTTCACTCTTACGAGTAATTCGGCGAACGCAAAAGGCTTGGTGATGTAGTCGTCAGCTCCCAACTCAAGGTTGGTCACCTTGTCCTGCAGCGCGTCACGGGCCGAGAGAATGAGGACAGGAACCGCAGAATTGTGGCGCCGGAGCCTTCGCAACACTTCACTGCCGTCGAGTTCGGGCAGCATCAGATCGAGGACGATAAGATCGTACTGATATGTAGTAGCGAGTTCGAGTCCACTTTGCCCATCCCGCGCTGCGTCTACTGCATATCGCTCTGCGACCAATCCCCGTTTGATGAAGCCAGACATCTTTACTTCGTCTTCAATCAAGAGAATGCGCATTTCGATACGACCCAATCATAACGTATTCGCTGAACGCCGCATGAACGAAAAAGGGAAATTTTGTTATTTCATGTAACTATTATTTCTGAACAAAATTTCATTTTGCTTTCAGGAGACAGTCATTCATCTTGCGTAGCGTTTGTGAGTCCCTATTGGGAAGGTCGTGACCATGAAAAAAGTTTATTTTGCTTTCTTTGCTTTCTTGCTTGCTATGACTCCACAGGCGAAACCAGTGGATAACGCACCTTTGAAACTCGTCCAATCGGTTGATCTGCCCAACTATTCCGGTGATTTTGACCACTTCGCCGTAGATCTCGATGGCAAGCGCCTGTTCCTCGCCGCCGAAGATCACGGCACAGTGGAGGTTTTCAATCTGAACAGTGGAACGAAGATGAGGACCATTGAAGGCTTCGAGGCTCCTCACAGTTTTCTTTTCATGCCGCAAGCCGACCGGCTGCTTGTCACCGACAGCGGGAAAGGTCTTTCCAAGATTCTCGACGCCAACAGCTTCAAGGTAATTAAGACCGTGCAAATTACGCCAGGTGCGGATTCCATCGGCTTTGACCGCACCGCTCACCAGCTTTACATCGTTACCGGCGGCAAAGATGTCCAGATGGATCATTCCTTCCTGTCAATTGTGGATCCGGTCAACGGCAAACACCTCGGGGATATCCCCTTTGACGCCAACCACGTCGAGGCCATGGCCATTGAGCAGAGCGGATCAAGGCTGTTCATCAACATCACCGATCGAAACCAGATTGCGGTGGTTGACAGGAGCAAGCGGCAAATCATCGATCGCTGGCCGGTCAATGAATGCCAGCAGAATTCCCCGATAGCTCTGGACGAGCCTAACCATAGGCTGTTTGTCGTGTGCCGCAAACCTGGAATGCTGGTTGTCTTCGACACTTCCACCGGGAAATCAGTCGCCGGCCTTCCCGCACCCGAAAGGGCTGATGATGTTGCTTTTGATGCGCAGCGTCACCGCGTCTACATCACCGGTGGAGAAGGCTATATTGGCGTGTATCAGCAAAAAGATCCTGATCATTATGAGCTGATCTCCAAGGTGCCAAGCGCGGTAGGTGCAAAAACTGCCCTGCTCGTGCCTCAACTGAACCGGTTGTACGTCGCTGTGTCTCCCGGAGAAGGAAAAGTTGGGGCAAAGGTTCTCACGTTCCAAATTGAATAGACTTTTCACGGCGTTAAAAAGGGGGATTGCATGAAGCGAACGCTACTGGTGGTTTTCGTACTGGCATGGGTGGTCCCCATGTTTTCAGAAAGGCCGCCGCACGCCAGGCCCAGCCCTGAAACCTTCCACGCTACTCTCGATCCAAAACTTCCTGCCTACAAGCCGCACGGTCGGCTCGCCGGCTCGCTCAGGGGAGTTCAATCCGATACCACTCCAGGACTTGTGACTCTATGGATCGAAGGATTCAGGAAGTATTATCCGAATGTCGAAATAAAAGCCTCCATTGAAGGATCGGGCGCTGCCGGACCGGCGCTTACCCAGGGAACCACCGAATTCGGACTCATCGCGCGGGAGATGATGGAAAAAGAAGAAACCCCGTTTGAACAAAAGTTCGGGTATAAGCCTCTTGAGGTTGCTATCGCTGGGGGAAGTTACCGCACTGTGGCCTTTACCGACGCCCTGACGCTCTTTGTGAACAAGCAGAACCCCCTCGAAAAACTTTCTTTTGACCAGATTGACGAGATTTATTCCAAAACTAGAAATCGCGGTGGCAAGGAAGACATCACGAAGTGGGGGCAGCTTGGCTTAAAGGGAGACTGGGCAGATAAACCGATCCACTTGGTTGGAGTCAAAGAACCGAACGGCTTTGAGCATTTTCTGCGTTTGCGCATCCTTGCCGATGGCCAGTGGAAAGACGGGATCACAGTGCAGGATACGGTGTTTCCGCTGGCCCCCATGGTTGCTTCTGATCCGTATGCGATTGGCTATGCCGGTTTTGGCTATCTCACCGATGGCGTAAAACCGCTGGCGCTGGCAAAAACAAATGGCGGTCCTTATTACAAAGGTACGTTCGAGGAAGTAGCGTCGCAGAAATATCCGCTGAGCCGCGTCATCTATATTTACGCGAACCGGGCGCCGGGAAAACCGCTCAATCCAATTTTGAAAGAGTTCGTACGATATATTCTCAGCCGGCAAGGCCAGCAGGCCGTGATTCAAGATGGAATTTTCCTGCCTTTGCCGGAAGCGTATGCACAACAGGAGCTGAAAAAGCTCGAATAAAAGAGGATTGCACTGGTCGGCATGAGGTCCCGGCAATTGTAATGTAAGTTTCCGAATACTCGCTTTTATTTCTGAACGAGTTTTTATTTTCGATTCAGAATCGTTTAATCCTGCGGGTATGTAGTAGCACGGGCTTGGAAAGTCGGAAGTTGAGTATGTAAGTCATTGTGACTCATGACAAACTGGAGAAGCAAAATGCAACGTGTGCAATTGGTTTTTGCTGGCGTGGTTCTACTGTGTATCTCTGCGTTGCCCGCCGAGCACCCGAAATTTAACGAGACCCTTCACGCCAAAGCCAGCCCTGACCTCCCTGTTTATAAGAGCTCCGGAACTCTTTCCGGCTCAATGAAAAGCGTGGGCGCCGACACCATGGAAAACTTAATGAAGCTGTGGATCGCCGATTTCCGCCAGATCTATCCCGATGTCACCATTGACATGGAAGCCAAGGCCTCGGGCACGGCCGCTCCGGCGCTCACCGAGGGCAGGACCCAGCTCGGCCCGGTTGCGCGCGAGATGCTGCCCAACGAAATTGCTCCCTTCCAGCAAAAATTTGGTTACGCACCCTTTGCCGTGAGGGTTGCCGGCGGCAGCTTTCGCACTCCGGGCAAGACACATGCGATTGCATTTCTCGTAAACGCCCAGAACCCGATTCACAAGCTTACGTTTGCGCAATTGGACGCCATTTATTCCAAGACCCGCAAGCGCGGCTACAAAGAAGTGGCCACCTGGGGTGATGTGGGGGCAAAAGGTGAATGGGCCAACAAACCGATTCATCTTTGGGGGCTGATTCGGCCCAATGGCATCGCCAACTTTGTCCAGGAGCGGGTATTGGAAAACGGTGAATACAAAGACGGCATCACTGAGCGCACGACCGTCGGTTCCCTGCCTGCTCTCGATGCAATCGCGCAAGGCGTGGCCGCCGACCCCTATGCTATCGGCTACTCCGGATTCAGCAGCGTTATAAAAGGCACGCGGCCGCTTGCCCTGGCCATCAACGATAACGGCCCGTACTACAAAGGCACATTCCAGGAGGTAGTGACCCAGGCGTATCCCTTGAGCCGCGTTGTTTACATTTACTTGAACCTTGCTCCGGGACAGGCACTCGATCCGAAGATTAGGGAATTCCTGAAATTTGTCCTGAGCAAACAGGGACAGCAGGATGTGGAGAAAGAAGGAGTTTTTCTGCCGCTCCCACAAAAAATGGAAAAAGAGGAACTTCAGAAAATCGAAGAACATTCAGGATCAGATAAGACAAGCCAGCATGCAGGAGTGAAAGACTTAACTCATGGTTACTGAGGCTACGGGTACATGAATGAATTTTCATCTTTTGTTCAGGGCTGGTTCATTCGGGCAATCTATTGTGCCAGATGGTCATCCGAGCAAGGCCGGCGGTCCCTCCCCGGAGGTAAGAAATATATCTGAAATGAGGCATTCTCCATGTCCATACCGAAGATAGGAACGTCGCGTGCCAGTGGCAGACCGCATCAATCCCTGAATCAAGAAAGCTTATTTTTCGAGAACTCAGATCTACTAGCTGATATAAGCGCCCAACGCAATCGGCCTTGCTCGGGGTATGGCCGGCAATTCTTCCAGGTGTCACTGCTTTGCCTCATGCTGGTGTGTCTTCGCGGCACTTCGTGGTGCCAGGCGGAAGGTGCAACCCTTCAGGGCACAGTCAGTGATCCGACGGGGGCGGTCATTCCCCATGCAACCGTCAGCATCACCAATGAAGCTACCGGCGCGATACGAAACTCAGAGACGAACGTTGCGGGAATTTATTCCGCGCAAAATCTTGCGGCCGGAAGTTATCGAGTGGTTGCAACGGCAACCGGTTTCCATGAGAGAAAGATCGCTGGCATGGTCCTCACCGTCGGCGCCGTACGGAATGTTGATATTACTTTGAGTTTGGGCGCAAACACGACACAGGTCGATGTAACTGCAGCCGGCGGTTACAGCGCACCGGCTGTGGATACAGCGAGTTCCTCGATCCAGGGGATAGTAGATGATAAAACTGTGCGTGAGTTGCCGCTGAATGGGCGCGACTGGACCAGTCTTGCGGCGCTTCAGCCGGGGGTTTCGCAAATCTTCAACCTGTCAGGTGATATTGCGACTGGAAGCGCCCGTACCAACCGGGGACTGGCCTCGCAACTGACGATCGGAGGCAACCGCCCGCAACAAAACAATTACCGGCTTGACGGCATCAGTGTGAACGACTATGCAAACGGAGGACCGGGAAGCGCCCTGGGAGCAACTCTTGGGGTTGACGCCGTCCAGGAATTTTCCGTCATTACCAGCAACGCGCCCGCTCAATACGGACGCAGCTCCGGAGGTGTCATTAACTCCATCACCCGTTCCGGAACGAATTTGTTCCATGGGTCGGTATACGAATTTTTGCGCAACAGCGTCTTTGATGCGCGCAATTTCTTTGACGGTCCCACCGTCCCTTCGTTCCGCAGAAATCAGTTTGGCGGCTCTATTGGCGGTCCGATCATCAGGAACAAGACGTTCTTCTTCGCCGACTATGAAGGGGTCCGGCAGAGCCTCGGTATCAGCCAGATTGCGATTGTGCCCTCGGCTGCCGCCCGGCAAGGCCGCCTAGCATCGGGCAACGTTATCGTGAATCCGAATGTAGTGCCCTACTTTTCTCTTTACCCATTGCCGAATGGCGCAGTATCAGGCGACACCGGACAATTCAACTTTGTTGGACAGCAAGTCACGAACGAAGACCTCATTACCACCCATCTGGACCACAATTTTTCCCAGAATGACACTTTCCGAGGAACAGCGCTCTATGACACCAGCTCCAGCAGTTCTCCAGATAATCTCAACGAGTTGATCCTCGGTGCAGTTTCACGTCGCGCGGCAGGCATTCTCGAAGAGACGCATGTTTTCTCGCCGCATCTCGCCAATGTGGTTCGTTTTGGGTATACGCGCTCTGCGGTAGGAGCGCCCACGACGGCATCCGTGATCAATCCGGCGGCCGTCAACACCGCCCTTGGATTCATTCCCGACAGCCCTCCGGGGCAACTACTCGTTACCGGCATCTCCCGATTTGAAGGAGGGCCGGGGGGATTGGGGCCATTCTTCTACCACTACAACTCTTACCAGCTTTACGATGACGCAACTTTCGTTCACGGGCGGCAAACCATCTCGTTTGGCGGATACGTCGAGCGGATCCAGAATAATGCTTTGGGCGGCGTGCTCCCGTTCGGTGAATACAGCTTCAGTTCGCTGACAAACTTTCTGCAGAATAAAGCGACTTTCTACGAGTCCGCTCTGCCAGCCACGCCGCGCACCCCGCGTGATCTTCGAACAACGATTGCTGCTTTCTACGTGCAAGATGATTGGCGGCCGCGCGAAAACCTGACGTTGAATTTAGGCTTGCGCTACGAGATGTCCACTGTACCCAGTGAAACCGCGGGAAGGCTTGGCGTCCTGAAGCAACTCACGGATCCGCAGCCTACGGTCGTGTCTGGCTACTTTTCCAATCCAACTCTTCGCAATTTCGAGCCTCGGGTTGGCTTCGCCTGGACTCCCTTTCACAATGGCTTGACCGTTTTCAGGGGGGCCTTTGGCGTCTACGATGTGTTGCCGCTGCCTTATCTTTTCAATCTGCCTGCGATCGGATCGGCGCCATTCTACCTGGAAGGCCGCAATACTGCTGTTCCGCTCGGCGCATTTCCAACCAATGGATTTGCCGGCAAGGTTCCACTGACGAAGCAGGCGTATATCCAGCCGAACCCGGGCCGCAATTATGTCATGCAGTGGACATTCAATATGCAACAGCAGCTCTCGCCCAGCACAGTCTTCACGCTGGGATACATTGGCTCCCATGGCATCCACCAGCCGTTCAATTCAAACGATATGAATATTGTTCTTCCAACAAGCAAGGCTCCGCTGGGGTATCTCTGGCCGGCCAAGGGTGGTACCGTGCAGAATCCGGCAGTCGGGGCAGTGACCGGGCTATTATGGGTGGGCAGTTCCACCTATCATTCCATGCAGGCGGAATTCAAATACAGCCTTTTCAAGAGGCTTCAAGGTCGCGTCTCCTATACCTGGTCAAAGAGCATTGATGACAGTTCGTCCTCGGTGGCCGGCGCCACCTTCTCGAATTCGGCGGCGAATCTGCCATACTTTGATATGTCCATTAATAAAAGCCTTTCGGATTTCGATGTTCGCCACGTATTCTCTGCCAACTACCTGTATCAACTTCCGGATCCGGGAAAATCTGCCTGGGCCTGGCCTTTACGCGGATGGACTTGGGGAGGCATATTTTCCGCTCGCACGGGCCTGCCTTTCACGGCCATTATTGGAGGTGATCCTCTGGGAACAAAAAGTACCTCGTCGTTCGATTATCCGGACCGGGTCACAGGATGCGGCAACCTTATCCATCCCCAAAGTGTCGAGTACCTCAATTTGAGCTGCTTTGCATTCCCCACACCCAGCACCCGGCTGGGAAATAACCGCAGAAACAGCATCATCGGCCCGGGGTTGTTCGATGTGGATATGGCTCTCATCAAAGAGATTACTTTTACCGAACGCTGGCGCGTTCAGTTCCAGGCACAGGCATTCAACTTGCTGAACCGGGTTAACTTCGCGCCTCCACAAACCACACAGCAGCAGATTTTCAATGGAAGCGGCAACCTCCTGTCTACGGCTGGCCAACTGACAAGCACGCTAACCAGCCCGCGGCAACTACAGTTCTCGCTGAAGGTACTTTGGTAAAGGTTGCCGAAGGCCACAACTTTGAGAGGAGAAACAATAGCAATGACACGATTCAAGTATTTAGTTGGCTGTTTATTTGCACTTCTGGTTATTTTCGGCAGCGTTCATTCCGCTTTGTCGCAGACGCCCAAAAATAAAATCTACGCACAGAAGCTGGTGGATGAGACCATTGCCAAGCATCCCGACTTGCTTGTGCTTGCCATGCATGTGACTCCTCCGAACGGCTCTGACAACATCATTATTGCTTCCAACATAGGACGAATCGGCAAGAAGGCCGACGAGGACGATCTCCGCGTGGTCCAAACCGGCAAGTCCAACCTGGAAATCAACAAAAAAGGAGATCGTTTCGAAGTAGAGCTGGTATTGCAGGATAATTCCGGAAAGACGATCGGCGCCCTGGGCACGGTTTTCGCCTACAAGCCGGGCGACAAAGAGTCTGATTTTAACGACCGGGCTGAGAAGATCAGAGATGAGCTTCGGAAACAGATTACCTCGCTGGAGAAACTGTTCGAACCGATTCAATAGGACTTCGGGCAACTGAGTTTTGTATTGAACTCGGACCCAGCCGCATATTTTCCTATGTGGTCGCGGCCCTCGCCTGCTGATATCCGATGGAGGCCCCAAAAAATGGCGTGTGTACAGGAACATACAAGACTCGGAAATGCATCGCGACCACAGTGACAAAATCTCAAGTGATAAGAGTACTCGCGTGGTTTCACACAAAGGTCTGCCAGTGCGTCCGGAGACACGTCTTGCCCGAATTAGGGTTTTACAATGCGGTAGGCAACGATTTCGAAACTTGGTGCAGCGCTGATGACCAGGTGCGTGCGCAGCAGAACCTCGAAATAGGGAACAGGTTGTTTGCCGGTGACGCCGAGCGTCGTGCGCAACTGCCGCACCCAGCGCTCCGTCGTAATGAATTCGGCGCCGGCTTCACTCGACCCCATCTCCGTGCCGGAGATGATTAAGACGCTCTTGCCGGCGTCCCGGCTATTGGGGAGATACGCGACCCGGCAGTAGCCGAGGGTGTTCCAGGTTGCGGCGTACGTGCGTTCTTCGCCGGGAAGCGGAGCTTGATTTTCAAAGGATGCTGCCGGACCTGCTTCGTCGAACCGGCTGCGGAAATTGAGGCGGTCTTCGAACAGCGCCAGCCAGGGATTGGCCCGGCGGGGACCAACCAGGATCACATTGTGCGACTCGAAATGGCGAGGACTGGCATCGCGTGCGAGAATCACATCGGTCGGTATCTGGTGGATGGCATTGAGTAACCCAATGCGTCGCACCAGGCTGGCATCGGTAATGCTGGTGTATTCGCGGATCATCAGGCGGCGTGCAATGTCGCGCGAAGCTGGATCGTGGAGCTGCTGATCGGCAAGCACCGAGAACTGTTGGGTCTCATACTCGCTCGGAGTGAGCTGATACTTAATCAGGTCCTGAAACAGCGTCAGGTTGCTGTCGGAGAGCACGACGTATGTGTGCTCGCCGTTTCCGAACATCTGTTGCCAGAGCAAGTCAACCGCCGGCTGCGGTTCCAGATCTCCGCTTAAGCGCTGATGGAGTTCGTGGTTTGCTTTCCATAGCCAGATACAAAGAACAGACAAGACCAGAGTAAGGCAGCCCAGCGCCAGCAACAGCTTTCCCGGCCGGGTTTTTGCAGATTCAACTTTAAGGGGAAGCAAAGTGCTGCTGCCGGCTTCGACGTTGGTTTCGGGCAAAGAAGCTTCAAAAGCACGCTGCCGGAACACCGGCATATAGCTGCCCTTGGGGATTTCGATGATCGTCGGTTCTGCCAAGCCTTCGGAGGAGAAATATTGTTGCAGGCGCTTACGCAACTGAGAAGCCTGCACCCGGACGAGCGTGTCCTGGCTGCCGTCAAAATCCAGTGATTTGCCGAAGACCGCTCTTCCCAGCTCCTGTTCGTGTACGATGCTTCCTGGATGTCGCAGAGCGCGCTCGCAAACGTACAGCAAAAAATCACGCTGCCGGTGAGATTTTTGGAATGCTGTGCTGGCTGCTACCCGCTGCACGAGTTGCCATTGCGGACCGGAAACAGAGTCTGCATCTGGTTGTTGGGCCTTACCCGGCTGTGAATTCATACCGCTGGCATTTAATGTCTCGGCCAGCGGGAGTATACCACCAGATAGGGATTCACCGTGAATTCACAGCGAATTCACCTTTCGGCGCGGATGCTGATCCCCTAAACTCGCGGTCGCTGATTTTTCGGGGAAATGTGTTGCATGAAGGCCCCTAAGGAGATTTTCAATCCATGAAACGGTTGGGGTGTATTGCTGCCTTTTTCCTCTTTCCCTTGGTCGCACTGGCGCAATCGCCCGTAGTCGTTACCCTCCATCTCGGCAACTCTGGGCCCGCCATTCCTGACGATTTCATCGGTTTAAGCTATGAGAGCCAGCATGTGCTGCCCGATGGCAACGGAAGCCACCTATTCTCCGCTTCCAATACCGCCCTGATCAAGACGTTCCATCTGCTCGGCGTCCAGAACCTGCGGGTCGGCGGTAACACGGTTGATAGCGGACCTATTCCTTCCACCGCTGATGTAGACAACCTGTTTGCATTTGCCAAGGCCGCCGGTGTAGATGTGATTTACACCTTGAAACTGAAGAATTCCACCGCAGCAGACAACGCTCCACTTGCGGAACACATTCTGACCAACCACACCGCCAATCTCACCTGCTTTTCGGTTGGCAACGAGCCCACCACCTACACCGGCAGCTTCTATACGTATGAGAGCCGTGTGAAGAGCTATATGGCGGCCATCGGCCCCCGCGCCAAGTTCTGCGGGGCTGATGTAGAAGACGGCGGCCAATGGGCCTCCGCCTATGCCAATGCTTTTGCCAACGCGGGTAACGATCCGATGGTGACCGAGCACCACTACCTTGGCAACGGCAGGATCAACGGCGGCGCAGTTGGCCGCAACGCGCTTCTCTCAGCCCGTACCCTGAAGGAATACATAAAGTTTTTTAACGGCTTTGGGCCAACCGTAGCCAAAGATGGATTCACCTTCCGTCTCTCTGAAACCAACAGCTTTTATCACGGAGGCGCGCTCGGCGCCAGCGAGACATTCGCTTCCGCCTTGTGGGCTCTGGATTACCTCCACTGGTGGGCGGCGCATGGTGCGGCCGGCTTGAACTTCCATACTGGAGATACGGTCTCAAGCCAGGTCGGTGGCCCTAACAAACCGGCGCTCTACGCGGTGTTTGTCAGCTCTATGCATGGTTATCACGTACACCCCCTGGGCTATGGCGTGAAGGCCTTTGATATGGGCCGGCATGGCGCCGTGGTTCCAGTGGACCTCACCAACGCCAGCGGCCTCAACTTCACCGCGTATGGCGTGCTCGCGGGCGACAATAATCTCTACGTCACCCTTATTAATAAAGAGCACGACAGTGGCGCTCGTTCCGCCAAGGTGACAGTTGTTGCCGGCTCTTCTTATGCCCGAGGAGAGGCCATGTTTCTGACCGCGCTCAACAGCGACGTCGCTGCAACCGAGGGCGTAACTTTGGGTGGGGCTGCCATAAATGATGATGGAATATGGAACGGCAGCTTTTCCGCCTTGCCAACCCCTTCCCAGGGAAAGTTTACTTTAGACCTGCCGCCCGCAACGGCAGTGGTGATGCACTTGCAACCGGATAGAACCGACGCAGAACGCTTGCCATTGGAAATAAAAACGGACAATACAAAAAAATAATAATCAACGGAGACGATATGCTCATTCACCACAAGTCAGCGGGCCAATCCTGCACCATGCTGAGAACCGCATTCATTCTGGCCATCGCGCTCACTCTCGCAACCGCCACGATGTTCGCCAAGCAGGGCGTTGTACGCAACCTCTACACGGTGCCCAACACCACATTCGTCGAACAGCCGACCGGCGAAAGCGTAGTCACGATCAATGACACCTCGGGTTCGATTTCGTCCCTGCAGACCGCGATCGACAATGCGCGCAGCGCAAACCCCAGCAGTGTCATTGTCATTCATCTGCTGCGAGGCGCCATCTATTCGGTCAGCAGCGCCGGACTCGTGCTCAGCTCGCACGAGTGCCTGGTGGCTGAGGGCGCCATGATCCAGGCGGCAAACGCCTCCGTGACCGTGCCGCTGATCACCATTGCGTCCGGCTCGACCAATGTGTCGGTAGCCGGCGGAACGCTTGATGGCCAGGGGGCAAACATCCAGGGCATTTTCGCTCCGGCAGCGAGCCGGGTGAACATAGACAAGGTGGTGGTCAAGAACTTCGGATCGGACGGCATTTCCCTGAATGGGAACGGCAACTCGACCTTTGACAATGAAATGACAGTCACCCGCTCCGACGTGTCGGGGAGCAGTGCGGCGGGCATTCACATTCAGAATTCCACGCAGACGACTGTTCTGGACAACAATTGCCACGATAACGCAACCGGAATCCAGGTTTCTGCCGCATGGGCCAACATCGCCAACAACACATGCCATAACAACACGACGGGCATTGATATCGCCGGCGGCAACGATAACGTTGTGGCCAACAACACCTGCGACAACAACGGCACCGGCATTCATGCCGGGGGAACCAAGGGCATGATCGTTTCCAACTCGATGGGCGGCAATTCGACCGCGGGAATCAGTTCCACCGGCACCAGCAATAATTTCATTGATAATCTGTTCACTTCCGGCAACGCAGTCAATTTCAGCAGCGGCGGCACAACTGACAATATCGTCGCATACAAGGCCCCGATCAGCTCCTCCGGGCAGAATTATTTCTATCCGCCGCTGATTGATAACCAGCACACGGACACGACCATCGTCAACGGCATGGGGCGCACCGATCTGACCATTGGTTCAACCACGATTGACAGCGTGCAAAGCCAATACAACGCCGCGCTCAGCGCAAACCCGAACAATGTCATTGTCCTTCATCTCAACGGCACATTCACTGTCGGCGCAAGCCCGCTGAACCTCTCGTCCAACACCAGTGTCCTGCTGAACGGCACGATTCAAATCAACTCATCCACCACCGCCACTACCGCCATCGCGGCTGCGGCCAGCGGCGAAACACGCATTTCCATCTCCGGTGGCATCATTGATGGCGGCGGCCTGACCGGCCACAACGGCATCAGCATCTCCAGCGCCTCGATGGTGCAAATTGACAATATGACACTGCAGAATTTTGGGCCATCGTCGCCGCGCGTCGGCGGCTCTGACGTGATTCATCTCAGCGGGGGCTCGACGCCTTACATTGTGACGCGTTGTACCATCAACGGCGGCGCGGCGCGGGGTATCTGGCTGCAGTTGAGCGGGCAGAAAAGCCTGATTTCAGACAACGAAGTCACCAACGTCAACGAGGACGGCGTGGACTGCGATTCCAGCACGTTCGGCGCGGTCGTGAAATTCAACTATTGTCATGACCTGGTGCGTTATGGCGTATTTTTCGAGCAGAGCGCGAAGAACAATCTCGCACTGGGAAATATTTGCAACAACGACGGACGTGATATCAACGTTTATAACAATTCGACTACAGCGCGACCGCCGACGCAATTCAACAGTATTATTTCCAACAGTTTGATGGGGAATAATGGGATCCGCAACGGCTCTACGGGTTCTACCAGCACACTGACTTCCGACAACTTCTTCTTCAATAACACAGTGATCAACGCCTCCATCGAATCTCAACAAGTTGGCTCGCAAAATTATTACTCACAAAATTACCTCTCGGGCGGCACGCTTTCAACCAGCGGCGCCGAAGTATTCTTCAATTCAGCAGACGTAAGCGGTAATCTGCAGATTCACGACAGCAACAGTGGCCTGACCCTGGTGGTGCAAAATGCTTCGACGGCTGACGGCGCCGCCGTCGTTACCGCACAGCCCAGCGCTTTGGGCAATGGAACAAACGATGACGAATGGCAGTTCATCCCCACGAGCAACGGATACTACCGGATCGTGAACGCGAATAGCGGCCTGGTCATGGCCGTACAGGGCGCCAGCACGACCGACGGCGCACCTATTATCCAGACCACCTACACCGCGGGCTCTACGAATCACGGTGAATGGCTCATTCAACCTGACGATAACGGCCTCTACAATTTCGTCAACCGCCTGAGCAGCCTGTCTCTCGACGTGCCCGGCACTACTGTCGGCACGCAGCTGGTTCAGTCGGCCGCTGGTGGCGGCGCGAATCAGCAATTCAGCCTGGTTGAAGATGCCCCATCGACCGCTGTACCTGACTTTACCCTCTCTGCCACACCGGCTTCACAAACCGTCGTTGCCGGCAATAGCACCAGTTACACCGCAACAGTTACCGCCTCCAACGGTTTCACCGGAACGGTCAGCTTGAGCGTGGGCGGATTGCCCGCGGGAGCGACTTGCAGCGTACCCTCGATCAGTGGCGGTTCAGGATCGTCTACCGTCAGTTGCACGACAACCACCGCGACACCAGCGGGGACCTATACCCTTGCCATCACTGGTACGAGCGGGAGCCTCTCCCATTCAACCAGCGTGAACCTGGTTGTCACTGCGCCGCCGGATTTTTCCATTGCGGCGACACCCGGCTCGCAGAGCGTGCTTCCTGGAGGAAGCACAAGCTATACTGCCAGCATAAGTCCGTTGAATGGATATGCCGGCACAGTCTCCTTTACTGCCAGCGGACTGCCGGCAGGAGCCAGCGCCAGCTTCAACCCGACGTCGGTATCTGGTGGTTCTGGTTCGTCGACCCTGACCGTCTCAACTGCGAGCACAACGCCGGCAGGAAATTACACGATTACTATTACCGGGACAGATAGCAGCGCCGGTCTTACCCACTCGACGACGGTGACGCTTGCCGTGACCGACTTTTCCGTGACCGCCGCGCCGAGTTCGCAGACGGTGACGGCAAGCGGAACTACAAGCTACACGGCCAGCGTGAATTCGTTGAATGGTTTCGCAGGCACGGTGAATCTGAGTGTGAGTGGATTGCCAGCAGGGGCCACGGCCAGCTTCAATCCGGCCTCTATCAGCGGCTCGGGATCTTCTACGCTCACGATCTCCACCAGTTGCTCGACTCCCGCCGGCACTTATACCTTAACCATAACCGGAACCAGCGGCAGCCTCAGCCATACTGCAAGTGTGACGCTGGTCGTAAACGCGGCCACGAGTGACTTCACCCTTGCGGCTTCGCCCTCATCGGCGACGGTGACCGCGGGAAGTGGAACCAGCTACACAGCAAGCGTAGGCGCGACCGGCTGTTTTGTGGGAACAGTGAATCTGAGCGTGAGCGGTGCGCCCAGTGGAGCCACAGCCACGTTGAATCCAACTTCGATTAACGGGTCGGGCTCATCCACATTGAGTGTTTCGACCTCGACTACCGCATCGACCGGCACATTCACCCTCACCATCACGGGAACCAGCGGCAGCCTCACGCACTCAAGCACGGTGAGCCTGACCATTAATCCCTCATCTGGATTGCCTTCTGGCTGGAGCGATACTGATATCGGCTCTCCTGCTATCGCGGGCAGCGCCACCTTCAGCAACGGCACGTTCACAGTGAACGGCAGCGGAGCGGATATCTGGAGCACCTCCGATCAGTTCAACTACGCTTCGCAATCGCTGGCAGGGGATATCACCATCACGGCCCGCGTCGCCAGCCAGCAGAACACAAATCTATGGGCGAAGTCGGGAGTGATGATCCGCGAGACTACGGCGGCCAACTCCAGCTTCGTGCACGTGTTCATCACGCCCGGCCACGGAGTGAACATGCAGTATCGCTCCGGGACCGGAGTCAGCGCGGTGCAACTGGCGCAGATTGCGGGGCCGGTGGCGCCCTACTGGGTTCGTCTGGTGCGCTCGGGCAGCACGTTCACCGGGTTCGCCTCGGCCGATGGCGTAACCTGGACGCAGGTGGGCACGATCAGCATAACCATGGCCAGCGGTGTGCAAGCAGGCTTGTCGGTAACATCGCACAACACCGCAGCGCTGAACACCTCGACCTTCGACAACGTCAGCGTAACCACGCCGTTGCCGGATTTCTCGATCGCGGTGAGCCCGGCGTCGCAAACCGTGACGCAAGGAGCGAGCACCAGCTACACAGCCAGCGTAAGTTCGCTCAATAGCTTCGCCGGAACGGTGAGCTTGAATGTGAGTGGGCTGCCCACCGGAGCCAGCGGCGCATTCAGTCCTAGCTCGATAGCCGGCGCCGGATCTTCGACGCTGACCGTGACCACTTCGAGCACGACACCAACCGGTACATATACGCTCACCATTACCGGAACCAGCGGCAGCTTGTCCCACTCCACCACGACCACGTTGGTGGTCGCCACCTCGTGCGTGACCGGCTCGGCAGGTGACGGCTGGCACAACACCGCCCTGGCATCAGCGCAGACGGGAACATTCACAGCACAGTATGATGCCACGCCTTCAGTCTCACCGCTCAACGCCGTAGTGGCGCTGTCGCAGGGTGTGCAGACGGCCTACACCGGCTTTGCCACGCTCACACGCTTCAATCCGTCAGGCGATATTGACGCGCGCAACGGCGGAGCATACGCAGCATTGTCAACGATTCCTTACTCGGGCGGAGTGAGCTATCACTTCCGGCTGGTGATCAATGTTCCGTCGCATACCTACTCGATCTTCGTGACACCAGCAGGAGGGACGGAGCTGACGGTGGGCACAGACTTTGCCTTCCGCTCGGAGCAGAGTGGGGTTACAGCCCTGGACTGGTGGGGACTCAATGTGAACTCTTCCAATCCGGGCTCTCTGACCGCCTGCAACTTCACGGCGCAGTAAAGGGTCCTTAGAATGTAACTCTCCGAAAGCAGGCGCGCGGAAATCTCCACGCGCCTGCTTGGAATATCAAGGTCTAGAAAATTGTGCACGAACGAACTTACTTATCTCGAGCACTATTTTGGCAAACGGCCGGACGAGTACCAACGTGCGAAATTGTTCCTCATGCGTCAGGTGTTACACATGTTCTGTGCGACGGTCTTCCTGTTGCTGGGTTCAGCCGGCAAGCCGATAAGCCTGAGCCAAAAACTTCCCTCATTCAGAAACTTTCATGAGCGGATCTGGGCAGGGTGGTAGGCTGTCAAGAGTGAGTGGTTGGAGGCACGTCCCTTTCCAACGGCGGACGTTGCCACGGTCTGGCTGCGAATTGTTCTTCTGGGCGGTTTACGGGCAAACCCGAAGTTGGCCGAGAACAATGCCGACTGATCGATACCAAGCTATGTGGCAGTAACCCCATCATCCTCTCGCAGTTTATTCAGAGAACTATTCTGAAGGCGTTATTGTTCTGGCGAACCGGCTAAGGATCTGATTAATTTGCTTACGCTGTGAGCCACGCTGAATGATTCAGCGACAGCGGACGTATCGAGCAGTCCGAGTCCGCAGGTTGCCGTGACCATCGCGCGCTGGGCAAATTTGTGCGGATCGCCAGCCAGAGATGCTGCTTTCAACCAGCGCATAAAGATGGTCGCTGAATCGACAGCGTTCAGACCCGGCCGTGTTGGGATTATTCCGTAGGCAACCGCGCCTCCCTGATTCACGAAGTCGAGCGCATGCCAGTCGGCAAAAAACAAGTCAAGTCCCTCATGGGCGTCGAACGAAATGATATCCGGCTTCACGCGACACATGCGCTCGAAGGGACGCGCTGCGCAGCAATGCAGTCCGGCATAGGCTCCGCGAATTCGAGCGTCCTCCAGCGTGGCCGCCAATGCGTTGAGCCGCTGCGCCTCTGAGACAGCGTTCGCGACAGGTGCGTCCAGGCACAAGGCTGGTTCATCAACAAACAGCAGCACAGGCAGGCCAGCGGATTTCAGACGATCAATCTGCCAACAGATGATCTGCGAGACATGGAATGCAATGGCTGAAAAAAAGGCAGGATCTGACAGGAAGGGCCGGCCTCGGTGGAACAGATACGCCGAGAGCGTGATTGGACCCTCGATCTGACCCTTAACGGCCACAGCGGATTTGAAGAGACCGGATGACAACGCTTCTTCGAAGGCACCAAATCCTGCTGCGTTCACCGGTGTCAACTCTCCACTACTACCGTGAAGCATTTCGAGCACTGAATCGAGCCGGCCTTCTTTTACCTGATAACCGTAGCCTTCATTGCGAGGCTCAATAAGGTCTTCCAAAATAGCGAGGCCTTGGCCGACGATACTTTCCCGCTCTGAGAGTTGTGGCAGTTGAGGCCAAAAGGGAATTTCCGGCGAAAATTCGGCGACTGACCGAATTGCCGATGTAATAGACGTGAGCGGCAAACTGCCGATGCCCGTGACCGCGCCCGCCGCAATGAAGGGTATTCGGAAGGTGTGAGATCTCATAGCTGTGGGTTGCACTCTTCTCAATTCTCCGCGGAAGGCCTTGCCGTCAGGTCTTGAGAATCAGGTAGCATTCGCGAAACGGCAAATACTCTTTGCAGCAGCACGACCACCCCGATTTTTCCCGGCTTGCTTGCGAGGCAGAGCGGGATCCAAGACGCTTTCAACGTTATCACGATTACGTCAGTGATCTCACCTGGCAATTGAACGCCTGCCAATCGCTATAATAATGAAGAGGCGTGCTTCGGTGCGGAAATGTGCCAGAGCAGGGGTAAAACGAAACCGCGCAGATGACGCAAAAAGTTAGTTTCGGCCAAGCGCCCTTGGCTTCGTGCGTACGTTGCTAAAATCGCGACGCTCATGGCCACCAGGAAGACATGACGAGAGCTCACCCACATCCTCTTGAAAAAATCATCGATCGTCGGATTGCCATCATTGACGGAGCGATGGGTACGACAATCCGCACCTACGGGATGACTGAAGCGGACATCCGCGGGGATCGCTTCAAGCACTCGACGAAGAGCCTGCTGAACAACGGTGACCTCTTCTCGCTGACCAAGCCAGAAATGATCGGCGACATCCATCGCCGATTTCTGGAGGCGGGGGCGGACATCATAGAGACAAACACCTTCGGCGCAACCAGCATAACCCAGAGTGAATTTTTTGTGGACGATCCTCGGGAGCGCGGCGGCCGAAAGGATCCCGCGTTCTATCAAAAGATCATCGACGATCCGTTCCTTGGCAGCCTGGCTTGCGATATCAACGAGCAATCGGCGCGGCAGTGTCGTGAATGGGCCGATCGCGTCGGGACCGCAACCTCGCGTCAACGGTTTGTAGCCGGTGCCATCGGGCCGCTGACTGTGTCCCTCTCGAACTCTCCCGATGCTGATGACCCAGGCTTCCGGGTGGTCACCTTCGATCAGGTCAAAGCCTCCTATACTCAGCAGGTGCGCGCCCTGATCGCCGGAGGCGTAGACATTCTCCTGGTCGAGACAATCTTCGACTCACTGAATGCCAAGGCGGCACTCGTCGCCATCCGCGAGGTATTCGATCAAGACGGCAAGGAGCTGCCGGTGATGATCTCGGCGGCGGTGGGGCGTGGCGGCGAGACCATGATCTCCGCGCAGACCACTGAGGCGTTCTGGAACGCGGTGCAGCACGTGAAACCGCTGTCGGTGGGACTCAACTGCTCTCTCGGTCCCGATCTGATGTACCCGTTCCTGGAGGAGTTATCGGACAAGGCAGATGTCGCGATCTCGTGCTACCCAAATGCCGGTTTGCCGAATCCCCTCTCCGAAACCGGGTTTGATCTGGGGCCGCAGGACATGGCTCGTTATCTGGCCGACTTTGCACGGGCAGGACTGATCAATATTGCCGGCGGCTGCTGCGGCAATACACCCGAGCACATCGCGGCTATCGCCAAAGCGCTCGAAGGGCAACCTCCTCGAAAGTGGGGGACGACGCGCACTGGGGGATCCTACGCCCGCCTAAGCGAGAGCAGAGCGTGAGTGTGCCCGAGAGCATGGCCGAGGCCACGGAAACGAAGCCACTCCGTCTGTCGGGATCCCAGCCATTCACCCAGCAACCTGGTGTCTACATCATGATCGGTGAGCGGACCAATGTGGCTGGTTCGCCCAAGTTTGCGAAACTGATTAAGGAAGGCAAATACGAGGAAGCGGTCAGCGTGGCCCGGCAGCAAGTCGAGAATGGGGCTAATGTCCTTGACATCTGCATGGACGAGGGCATGATCGACGGCGTCGCGGCAATGACACGCTATCTGCAGTTGCTGGCGAGCGAGCCTGAGGTTGCCAAGGTGCCCTTTATGGTGGACTCCTCGAAATGGGAGGTCATCGAGGCAGGGCTCAAGTGCCTGCAGGGCAAGGGCATCGTGAACTCGATTTCGCTGAAAGAAGGCGAAGAAAAGTTTCGCAAGAACGCCGCTGCGGTATTGAAATATGGCGCAGCGGCGGTGGTGATGGCCTTCGACGAAAAGGGCCAGGCCGCGACTTACGAGGACAAGATCCGCATTTGCGAACGCGCCTACCGAATACTGGTCGACAAGGTCGGTTTCCCGCCAGAAGATATCATCTTCGACCCAAACGTCCTCACCGTCGCAACCGGCATGGAGGAGCACAACAACTACGCGGTTGACTTCATCAATGCCACGCGCTGGATTAAGGCAAACCTACCGCACGCGAAGGTCAGTGGTGGCGTCTCGAACATCTCATTCAGCTTCCGAGGCAATAACAAGGTTCGCGAGGCCATGCATTCTGCCTTTCTTTATCACGCCATCACGGCGGGCATGGACATGGGCATCGTGAATGCCGGGATGCTCGAGGTCTATGAAGAGATTGAGCCTGAGCTGAAGGTGCTGGTCGAAGACGTGCTGCTAAACCGCCGTCCCGACGCGACCGAGCGACTGGTGGATTACGGCGAAAAACTGAAGGGCATCGGCAAGGCAGTAAATGAAAAGAAGACCGAAGAATGGCGCACTGGCACGGTGGAGGAGCGTCTGTCTCACGCACTCGTCAAGGGGATAGACGCGTACATCGAAGTCGATACTGAGGAAGCCCGCGTCAAGCTGGGCCGCCCTTTGTCCGTTATCGAAGGCCCACTGATGGCCGGCATGAGCGTGGTGGGTGATCTGTTCGGGTCTGGCAAGATGTTTTTGCCCCAAGTGGTCAAATCTGCCCGGGTGATGAAGAAGGCCGTGGCCCATTTAACTCCGTTTATGGAGGCCGAGAAGGTTGCGATGGCTGCTGCTGGCCAGGTGGTCAAGGCCCAGGGAAAAATCGTACTCGCGACGGTCAAGGGTGACGTTCACGACATTGGCAAGAACATTGTCGGCGTAGTGCTTGCATGCAATAACTATGAAGTGATTGACATGGGGGTGATGGTCCCCTGCGAAAAGATCCTCGAACGCGCTAAGGCGGAAAAGGCGGACATGATCGGACTCAGTGGCCTGATCACTCCCTCTCTCGACGAGATGGTACATGTGGCCCGCGAGATGGAGCGCCAGGGCTTCAAATTGCCACTGCTGATCGGCGGGGCAACCACGAGCCGGGCGCACACGGCCGTTAAGATTGCGCCGCATTACAGCGAGCCAGTGGTCCACGTCCTGGATGCCAGCCGGGCGGTGCCCGTGACGACCAGCCTTCTGAGTGAGAATGGCAAGGCGGAGTTTGTGACGCGGCATCGCGCCGACTACGAAGCGCTCCGCAAGGCCCACTCCGCGCCGCGGCAGACGGTCGTTTCCCTTGAGACTGCTCGCATGAGGCGAACTCCGATCGAGTGGCGTGCCGAGGACCTGCCCGTACCCGCGTTTACGGGAGTTCGTCTGCTGGACAACTTTCCTCTGGCGGCGCTTCGCGACTTCATTGACTGGACTCCGTTCTTCCACACTTGGGGGTTGAAGGGCGTTTACCCTCGCATTCTTGAGCACGAAGGACAGGGTGCGCAAGCGCGTCAGATCTTCACGGAAGCGAATGCTCTCCTGGATGTCATTGTTGAGAAGAACTTGATCACGGCGCGGGGCGTATACGGCTTCTTTCCCGCCAGCGCCGTGGGCGACGATGTCGAACTGTATACGGACAAGAAACGCGAAAAAGTGCTCGAACGATTCCATTTCCTCCGCCAGCAATCGAACAAGGAAGGGAGTGAGCCGTGCCGATCTCTCGCCGACTTCATCGCGCCGAAGGAAACGGGGTTGCCCGATCATATGGGTGCGTTCGCCGTAACCAGCGGAATCGGATTGAAGGAGTTGTGCGACCGGTTCAGGGCCGAGCACGACGATTACAACGCGATCATGGCTGAGGCCATCGCCGATCGTCTGGCCGAGGCTTTTGCCGAATGCCTGCACAAGCGAGTGCGGGATGAATGGGGTTACGGATGTGAGGAGGGCCTGAGCAACGCTGACCTTATTCAAGAGAAGTATCGAGGGATCAGGCCGGCCGCGGGTTACCCGGCGTGCCCAGATCACACCGAGAAAGGCACGCTCTGGCGTTTGCTTGATGTGCAGGCGAATACCGGAATGCTGATTACGGAGTCGTTTGCGATGTGGCCCGGCTCGAGCGTGAGCGGACTCTACTTCGCCCACCCGGAATCGCGATATTTTAGCCTCGGCAAGATCGACCGCGATCAAGTAGTCGACTATCACAAACGCAAGGGGATGACTGTAGCAGAGGTCGAGCGATGGCTCGGGGAAAACCTCAACTATGACCCTGCGGAATAGCATCCGGACCTGTGGCCCTCGTGGCCATCCGAATCCTGGGAATTCGCTGCGAAGCCTTTCAATCCATGAATTTAGAGCATTTAACTGGCTTTCGAATAGGTAACCACAAAACGCCCTTGTGACAAGTAACGAACCAGTTCCCGGATGTCGGCAATCCGGAAACTATTCCTGGAGATCCGGTCCGCCAAGGATCAAGGACTTGCCGTCTCACAGTCTGGCATTCTAATGGAGAGTCTTTGAGGGACTAGCGAACACACTGTGCCTACCTAACTGCTTGATGCGCAAACCCAAAATCTCCCCGGCAATGCCTCTGCCCGAACACACAGTCCGAACAATTTTGGATTATTTCCGAATGACCCGTGATTTGGTGACTCTGATTCACTTTTCCCGATCGACTTATTTTTTTGCTTTTTCTCAATTGGCAGGGGGCTTGTTAGAGAAGCGTAGCATTATGCCACGTGAGGTATTCCGGTCTCGGCAATAGCCAGCCTGCAGAATCACTTTCGGACGTGATCTCAGTCACATTCGGAGAGATGACTATCGCGCATTGTAGTAGATAGCGGCTTAAGTATTTTAGGAGTCTACCGATGCTCGCCAAGTGTACCAACTCTTACTGTTCTGCTGGGTTTCGATATCTTCATGAAGGAAAGCTCTTCCGACTAGAAATTCACCCAACAGTGAGCTCGTCCAAAGCTAAGGCGGTAGAATATTTTTGGTTGTGTAGTCGATGCTCACAAGCATTGACCTTGCGTCTTGCCCATGACGGAAGAGTCATCGCTATCCCACTGCAAGACGCGGTACACCCAGACGCGGCGCATAAGAACCCCCAAGTCGTGTTCATCTCGCTGAGTCGTGAAAGTAGCGATTCCTGCGCAGGGTAAGTTTTTCTCCGCAGGAGCACATCCAAAGAGACAGACGAGAATGAGCCTTGAGAACATCGCGTCTCGGGTATGGAAACGCGGCGGTGACAAGTCATGGCAACACGTGCTGCCGGGATTTCAGTGGCTGCGGCTTGTATATAGCATTGATATGGGGACCCTTTGATCGCCGGGCAGACGGATGAGCTAGCAATCGGCGCAAGACAGGCCTTCCGGGACGAAGCGAACACCGATCCAGGTTCATGGATGAATTTGCCATTTTGGGGGTCGCTTTTTTCTCCTGAGAATAGTCCCGAGTGGGTCCGCCGGGGTTGGCTGACTGCCTCCGTCATCAATCCCACAACGGCCGATGTTGCTCTTGCGATGATGGTCCGGGCCATTCAAACGAATACACAACCACCTGAGCGCACGGTTCTTGCCCCGACCTCTTACCCAGAAATAGAGAAACTGAGTGATAGACCTGTTCAGAACTCCTGGATTAATCGCCTGCAAAATAAGCGTTATCGTTACGCGAAAGGCGATGAAGGCGAGTCCACGAAAGTAGCCCTCATTGAACTGGTTTGCCGTACCGTATTTCATGATGTGAAATACTAATTTGTCTGCTTGAATTATTCTGCGGCTTGTAATAACCTTCTGCCTCGGATTTGGGGAGCCTTCCGCACCCGAGCAATGTTTGGTTTCTAGCTTTAAAACCGGCGCTGCTTGGATTAGGCACCCAGAGTTGCTCGCTCGATGCAACTTGGAAACGATCCGATCCACACATAATGCACTCACCTGAAATGAGGAGAATCGGCATGCAGACATCCTTTCTTTGCCGGCTGTTTGAAATCATGATGCTTTTGACAGCTTCCTGTACGCTCTTTGCCCAGGCCACCTCCGCTTGGGTCTATTACGATAGCAACGGCAATCTCCAATATGCGCAAGACGCCAACGGCAACCAGATCATCGACTATTCCTGGGCCGGATATGAAGGCGGTGGGGTGAGCCTGCCCAGTGTTGCCCCCGTCGTGACCGTGAACCCGTCGGGAGACGATGATACCGCTAATATCCAGGCCGCCATTAATCAGGTTTCCTCCGGCACTCCGGATGCAAACGGTTTCCGGGGCGCAGTGCTGCTGGCTCCGGGTAGCTTCAACGTCAGCTCCACGCTCAACATCAATACCAGCGGTGTAGTGCTGGCCGGCAGTGGCTCCGGCCTGAACGACCCTAACGGAACCCTCATTAATATGACGGGCTCCCCCTTCAGGTTGCTGAATGTGGCAGGCTCTGGTTCTTACTCGCAGGGGACGCAAATAGCGATGACCGACTCCTACATTCCCTCCGGCGCCACTACGATTAACGTGGCGGATGCCTCTGGTTTCAACCTAGGCGATTCGATCGTGATCACTCGTACCGTCACCAGCGCGTGGGTTTCGTTCATGGGTATGGATCAACTGTTTCGGAATGGTGCGCAGCAGACTTGGTTGTCTCCTGGCACCAAGATTCTCACCGACCGGAACATCACCGGAATTAATGGCAACCAAATCACCATTGACGCGCCGCTGACCGATTCGTTTGATTCCACCTATCTGGGCTCCCCGGCAGGAACGGTCGCTGAGGCCAGCTTTCCCGGACGCATTTCCCAGGTAGGCGTGGAGCACTTCAGTGTGGTGGCGCCGAACCAGGAGGTGACGGGAGCACAATATGAGGCGATCGCGTTTAGCGCGGTTATCAATGGCTGGGTGCGGGATCTTAATATTCAGGACACGGAAAACAGCATTAGCTTCGCCAAGTCGACCAAGCAGATCACGCTCGATCACGTCAACGTGATCCATACCTACGCACAGAGCAACAGCGCCGCGCCTGTCGATTTTTCCTTAACGGGAACGCAGATTCTGGCCAACGATTGCTCGGTGACCGGAAGCGGCAATACCTGGCCGGCGAGCACGAGTTCCACCGGAACAGGCCCTATCGTGTTACTGAACTTCTATGCCGATGATCGCGGCTTCGACCCCCATCAGCGCTGGTCGACGGGTCTGCTGTGCGACCTGTGTAATTTCCCGAACTCTTACACCAGCGACAAGGCGGGCATCGCCTACTCGAACCGGGGCATTTTTGGCTCGGGCCAGGGCTGGGATGCCGGCTGGGCGGTAGCCTGGAATGTAACGACGCCTAACTTGCTGGTGCAGTCGCCTCCGGGAGTGGAGAACTGGTGCATCGGTTGTCAGGGTACGGTTCTCTCCGAGTCGATGCCCGGTGGCGATGGCACGATCCTGCCGAACGGCATCTATGATTCCCTCGGAACCCCGGTCACGCCCGGTAGCCTCTATTTGGCACAGCTCAACCAACGGCTGGGTGTGGCCGCACTCAATAACATTGGCTATGCCGATGTGAATGGGGCGTCGCTGCCGTAGCCCGCGTCGGTTTCGGTGGGGCTTTTTTGTTGATTTTATGAAAGGAGCGGCCCCAGATAGTATTGGCTGTTCCGGGTCGCGAAAATGATCGAAGGCTTAACAGTCATCCGAACAAACGAACGACTTGAGGTCATATGTCCGGCCCATCCTGATGCCGTGCTTGATAAAAGACATTCGTCCCATACCAAAGGGCCGTCGCGAATAATCTGGAAGTGTCCCCGCTGCAATCATGGCGCGAATTGGGCGGATGCAATCGAGATGGTTAAGCAAATCACACAACTTGCAGCCCGGTTGAGATTATCTTGAGATTGTTTTTCCGTCTCAGCGCCGTGAAATCGATTCAAAACTTGTTCGACTTCGCGCTATAAGAATGCCGCTCGCTCTTGATAACGAGCGGATGACCGCGGGGCTTCGCAGCTGCAGTGATTACGAACATAATTTGCGGGCATCCTTCGAAGCAGACTGGGTTCGACCTGAGCCAGGTATTCGGGAAGGCGTGCCTCAGGATTGCGAGAGAGGGTTGCTCCCCATATTCTGAAGATGTGTTCCATGAGATCACATTCGTGTGGCGCCAGATTCTTGGCCCAGTTGGGCCTTCTTAGATTCGCATTGAACAGGCAGAAGGTCACGGAGAGCAATCCGAGAACAAGGAATATGTCTTCCATAAGGTAACCACGGACAGCGAGATCAACAATGGTGCTAATGATCGCGCGCGCCTTCACCGAATCATCCAGCAGCGCACTCGCCTCGCAGGAGAGAGGTCCGGCGGGGGGCCATACTGCGACGCTACTGACCTGCTTAAAGTCCGCAATTTTTATTGATCCGAGCGGCACCCTTCGGCTTCTTCTTAATTCCTGTGACTTCGAGCAATGTCATGAAACAACAGTGGTCGCCTCCGCCGGCGGATAGCCCCCGGCGGATACTTCATATGTGATTCTGGGATTGCAGCAGGTTCCGCGAGCCGCTCATCACGGCCTTATGCGCGAGTTTCTCAGAGCGGTAACGCTGGCTCGATTCCCGTATCACAAGCTTGGGAGAAATCATGATTTTTTTCGGACGCACGGAGCGCTTCGACGTGATTCGTTGAATAAGAAGTTCGGCGGCCCGCTTCCCGATTTGGGAAGTTTCCTGGTCAACCGTGGAGAGCGGCACCGCTAATAAATCCGAATAATGCACGTTACCGGCCCCAATGACCGAAATATCGCGGGGCACATCGAATCCAGCTTCCCGGATCGCTTTGATGGCGCCGATTGCAACCGGGTCGTTGTAACAAAATACCCCATCCGGGGGTGGCTGCCGGCGCAGCAACTGCCGCATGCCTTCATATCCGGTTTTATCTCCAAAGCCGCCTTCAACAAGATAGCTGGGTTGCGGTTTCAAGCCGTATTTTACCAGTGTCTGACGGTATCCTTCGAGACGTCCTACGGCAATGCCGATTCCGGGGCCATGCAGGTGAGCAATGCGACGGCAGCCTTGGGTAATAAGATGCGCGGTGGCGAGCCGGCCAATCACCTCGTTATCAACTCCCACGAAAGAAGCATTCACTCCAGCAATGGGACGGTCAATCAAAACGTAGGGGACCTTCCGCTGTTGAATCTGCTCAAACATCTCCAAGCGGTTGGGTGATTGAGCGGAAGCAATAATTAAGCCATCCACTTGCCGGGCCAACAAAGTCTCAGTCTCGCGAGCTTCCAATTCGGGATCTTCTTCGAAGTAGGAGATGATCAGGTGATATCCGTGCGGCCGAATGGTTTCAGCCACGGTTTTAGCAATCTCGGCGAAAAAAGGATGGGTGAAATCCGGCAGAAGCAGCCCGATGGTGTAGGTCCGCCGTGTGACCAGGCTACGGGCGACCCAGTTCATCTGGTAATTGAGCTCTTTGGCTTTGCGTAAAACTCTTTTGCGGGTTGCAGCGCTGATCTTGCCCTCGTTGCGCAGAACCTTGGAAACAGTCACGACCGAAACCCTGAGGTCTCGAGCAATATCGGTCATTGTCACGGCCACGGCCTGAGCATATCACAATTACCAGGAATTAACGCTTTTCAGGATAAACGGTTACCTTGCACTAAATGCCAAGTAAAAATCGTTTACCTTACCAATTTTTGTCTTGACAGTGCTCTGCTCTGTGCATAGACTTCGGTGCGTTCTGGAAGAGGCCCGCCAGTGACACAGGCCATTGGCGGTTCCCATGCAATCGAACCAGGCGGAATCACCGCCAAGCAAAATGAGGGGTAGATCCAGACCCCGTGGGGGTTGGCCCAAGATCTACACCACTCAGCAGCAGAAGGAGAGCATTCAATGAGCAACCACAAGAAAATCAATCAGACGCGCACGCGGATTTGTTCCTCGATAGCAAGAGCAAACGGTCAGTGTTGGCTTGCAACAAGTCTGGCCATTTGCCTCCTCATATTTATTTTTGTCTCCTCGATAGGTCTCAAGGCCCAGGAATATCGCGGCTTGATTATCGGCCAGGTGAAGGACCCATCCGGTGCTGTGATCCACGACGCGAGGATTACGGCCAGAGGTGCGCAACAAACCTACACCGCGAAGACCAACGCCAGCGGAGATTTCTCGATTCCATTCGTGCAGCCAGGAACCTATGAGGTATCGGTTGAGGCGCGTGGATTCAAGAGAGCGGTCGAGAAGAACGTGATTATCAGCGTGGCCCAGAAAGCAAACTTGAACTTCAGGCTGGAGGTTGGCGCTGTTACAGACAGTGTGGAGGTGGTCGCGAGCGCGGTGGCGGTGAACACGGCGGATGCTTCCGGCGGAACCGTGATCGGACAACAGGAAACACAGAACCTGCCGCTCAATGGGCGCCAGGTATTCATGCTGATGGCGCTGACCCCCGGCGTTCTGTTTACGACTACCAGCTTCGGCCCAACCGGCAACTCAGGGACCCGAGGATGGGACCAGACGAATGCATATCAGATCAATGGGGTTGTCAATAACCAGAACCAATTCACATTAAATGGAGCGACCATCTCGCAGCAAACCAGCACTGCTCGAGGGGCGTGGTTCGTCTCGCCAACCGTTGATGCGGTGCAGGAGTTCAAGATCCAGACCAGCAACTACGATGCCAGCGTGGGACGCAGCGGTGGTGGAACCATCAACATTGTGACCAAGCAGGGCACCAACCAGTTCCATGGCACCCTGTTTGATTACTGGCGCAATTCAGTCTTCGACGCCAACTACTTCCAACTGAACCAACTGGGTAAGCCAAGAGGCTTTCACAATCAACATCAGTTCGGGGGGACGGTCGGCGGGCCTATCCGGAAAAACAAGACCTTCTTCTTCATGGCTTTTGAAGGCCACCGCGAAGTGCTGCCCGTTCCAGTCATCAACACAGTCCCAACCGGAATTGTGGTCAACCCGGATGGCAGCGTAAACATGAACGCTTATCTGACTGGCTCAGGCATCAACCGCAACGGGGGCATCTATAACCCCTTTCAGTGCGCCACAACGAACGCGGATGGAACTTGCAACAGACGTGCTGCATTTCCGGGAAATGTGATTCCGGCCAATCTTGTTAACCCGATCGGACTTAAGATGCTGGCCCTGTATCCTCAGCCGAACCTGCCGGGATTTATCAACAATTTCGAGGCGAGCTCTGGTGGAATCTACAAGTACAACCAGCCGCAGATTCGCGTTGACCACATTTTTTCTGACCGCACCCGGCTCTACGGGACTTTCATCTGGTGGTCGGGTTCGGAGTTTCGCAATACCTCAGGATTTTCCGATCCGCGCATCCAGACGGGAAATATCAATACCACCCGTTCCTTCTGGTCGCAGAGCCTTAGTTTGACGCATACATTCAGCCCGACCTTGGTGGGGGATGTTCGCGTTTCTTACGGGCGGGCACGGGACACTTCACCCAATGGCGGGCTGGCGGCAGGAACTGGAAAATTAACGCCTCAGGATCTAGGATTCACCACCTACCCGATTCCGTCATCCACTGGCCTAAACTTGGCTCCGCAGATCCAGATCAATGCTGGTAGCGTCACTAACGGTGACCAGGTTGCCAATCTCATTGGCAATAGCATGTTTTCTGATACAGGTCATCCACCCTTTAACGCCAGTTTTGAAGTTTCCCCGACTATTTCTCATCAGATAGGGAACCACAACCTGCGTTATGGCGGCCAATATCTAAAGGTTCTTGCCATACCGTGTTGCGGCGCGGGCAATACTGGAAACGGTCCCAACGGCAGCTTTAGCTTTACAAACGACTTCACCCGCTTCAATCCAAACAATGCCAGTTCGGACCCAACGGGGGTTACCGGCCAGACCGGTTCGGCCCTTGCCAGCATGTTGCTGGGGATTCCTAACAGTGGCAATATCCCATTCAACCTAACCATTTACGAAACCTACCCGTACTACGCCACGTTTGTGCAGGATGATTGGAAGATCCATCCCAGGCTGACACTTAACCTGGGCCTGCGCTGGGACTTTGAGCACTCGCCACACGAGCGCCACGACCGGCTCAATGGCGGCTTCTGCTACGTTTGCGTAAACCCGCTCACGAATTTGATTACTTTCCCGGCAGGCAATGTGCTGGTGCCGTCTACGGCTGGCCAAACTAATACTGCCGGCCTCACCATGCCCAACCCCATTATGGGTGGGTTTACATTCCTCACGAACGGGCCCCAGTCTCAGGGCTTCCTTGGAAATGGGCACCGGGCGTACGATACGCAATACAACCATATTCAACCCCGCATTGGCGCCTCCTGGGCTATCGACGACAAGACGGTGCTCCGTGGCGGCTACGGTGTCAACTACGGGTTCGCCTTCGAACTGGGGGGAAACACCACGTTTACCCAGCAGACCAACTATCTCGCAAGCAATGCGGGCAGTACGACACCCAGTCCTGGTTTTACCAGCAATCCTTACGCGCAGGGATTGACCGTCCCCGTCGGTGCCGCCGATGGGCTGTTTTCATCCACCGGTGATGGGCAGAGTTACGACCAACGCAACCGAAAGATCACACGGGTGCAGCACTACTCTTTAGGCATCCAACATGAATTTCCAGGCGGAGTTGTACTTGATACCTCGTTCGTGGGCACCTATTCGAGCAACATTCGTGTGGGCGTAAACTTCGATAATCTGACGCCGGCGCAAGTGTCACAATGCGCAGCGCTGGCTGCTGCCAATGCCGTTTCGCCTACTTTTAACTGCGCCTCGCAAGTAGTAAATCCTTTCTTCCAACACATGCCTCATGACCAGCAAGCCAGCACATTGAACAACTCCAAAACCGTGGCGGCATGGGTGCTGATGGCGGCATTCCCCCAATTCAATCAGACGCTGTTTTCGAACACCGAGCCGGTGGGCCGGACCGACTACAATTCCATGCAGATAACGCTAAGAAAGCGAATTGAGGGTGGGCCGGAGTGGATCAAAGGCCTCACTCTTCTGAGCTCGTTTACCTGGTCGAAGAACATGACCAATACCACTTTAAACAATAACAACAATGGCCAGTGTCCTGGTTGTGTGGATATCGCTGGTCCCGGGCACGACCCGTTGACTCCGTTCATCCCGAAACCGTACTACCAGCTTGATAGCAACGATCGCACTTTGAATTTTGCCTTCAGCGGTATCTGGGAGCTGCCCATCGGCAGAAACAAGCCGATTGCAGGCAACACCTCCGGTTGGGCGGGACAACTCATCAATAACTGGTCAGTGGATTGGATCTTCCAAGATGCATCCGGCACACCGATCCAGCCGCCCAACACGTTCACTTACAATTGCCCGCAGAACAATAACAGCTTCATACCGGCACACCGGAGTTTCAGTGAGTGGATCTACAACGAAACCCCGAGCTGCTATACCTCGCTGCCGAATAACACCTGGATTCCCCGAACTATCGTGACGCGGCAAAACACCCTGCGAGCTCCTTATAAACCGCAAGCGACCTTCGCGCTGCAAAAGCAGTTTGATATCCGGGAATCCACGAAGGTGCAGTTCAGGGCCGAGGCGTTTAATGCCTTCAATACCCCAATCTTTGGTGGTCCAAGTACCAGCAATCCTAATCAGCCGATTACCGTAAATCCGATCCCTGGTATTCAACCCGGTATGCCTGGTTATTGCACCGGCTACGGTTGCATCGGCTCAAACCAACAGAACTTCCCGCGGCAGCTTCAGATGTCGCTGAAAGTTCTTTTCTAGAAGGTTTGCGCGATTCGTGACCACAGGATTAGACAATCAATCATGGTGCCCCCCGGAGGAATCCGGGGGCGCCTGGCTTGGATGCTTCCACGGCCCAGCAGGCTTGTTTATGATGGAGCGAACGACAGAACTGGAGAGTGGAAAACCGTGAGCACATTTTCTTACAAGGCTGTTTTGATGATAGCTCTGGCGGCAATTATTCAGCCAGGCATGGCGCAAGATACTAAGAGCGTAGTTGAGGCGAAAGGGCAGGAGCCGGCGGCATCGCTGGTTGTCTTCGATTACAAAACTTCGGATTATTCCGCCTCTTTAGGGTATCCCACGTTCGCTGGAACAGCGGAGGACGCTAAAAACGCAGTTGCACCGAGTAGCTCGGGCAATGCGGAAATGGCGGACCGCGTTCGCCAGGAATTCCTGCACGCCTGGGGTGGCTACAAGCAGTACGCTTTGGGGCATGACGAACTCAAGCCGCTGAGCAAGAGCTATCGCGACTGGCACAGCGCCTCTCTTTACATGACGCCCGTGGATGCGCTGGATACGATGATCGTAATGGGATTGAACGATGAGGCGACGCAAACTCGCGAACTCATCGCCAAAAACCTGTCATTCGACCAGGACATTTATGTCAAGAATTTTGAAATCACCATCCGGATGCTGGGCGGTCTGCTCAGCAGTTATCAACTCACGGGCGACAAACGTCTGCTGGCCCTGGCCCAGGACCTGGGAGACCGTTTGTTGCCGGCATTCAACTCCCCGACGGGCATGCCCTATGTATACGTGAACCTTAAGACCAGAGCAGTTCGCGGCAAAGAGACGAATCCCGCCGAAATCGGCACATTGCTGATCGAGTTTGGAACCCTCAGCAAATTGACAGGAAAGCCGGTCTACTATGACAAAGCCAAGCGCGCCTTAGTTGAACTTTACAATCGCCGTTCTGCCATCGGGCTCGTTGGCTCCGGAATTGACGTGGAAACCGGCAAGTGGACCAACACGCGCAGCCATATCGGCGGCGGTATTGATTCTTATTATGAGTATCTCCTGAAAGGCTGGCTTCTTTTTGGCGACAAAGATTGCAAGCGTATGTGGGATTCGAGCATCGAAGCTTTAAATAAATATGTTGCCGACGATGCTCCTACTGGATTTTGGTACGGTTACGTAGATATGGATTCCGGAAAACGAGTGCACACATATTTCGGCGCATTGAACGCATTCTTTGCCGGTACGCTTGCCTTATCAGGAGACCTTGACCGCGCCCGCCGACTGCAGGAGTCCAACTATAAGATGTGGACTCAAACGGGAATCGAGCCGGAAATCGTGGACTATTCCGATATGAAAATCATCTACAACGGATATGCGCTTCGTCCGGAAATCATAGAATCGGCATATTACCTATACCACTTCACCAAAGATCCGCGGTATCTCGAAATGGGACATACATTCTTCGATGGCCTGGTAAAAAACTGCAGGACCGATGTCGCCTACGCCGCCTTGAGCGATGTTCAGAAGATGACAAAAACGGATGATATGGAAAGCTTCTTTCTCGCCGAGACGTTGAAGTATCTCTACCTGCTCTTTGCTCCGCCTGACACGCTCAATCTGAAGAAGGTAGTTTTTAACACCGAAGCCCATCCAATACGGAGGAGCTGGTAATACCCGCGAAAAAAGCATGACACCTATGGCATTCATGATGAGACGATTGGTTGCCTGCTCTGTACTCGTCGTTCTACTTTTTGCAGTGTGCTCTGCGCAAACTACAGGGACCCCCGATCCTTATAAACCCATTCTGGATCGGTTGGATTCGTTGACTATTTCCTCTATACCGGAGTGGCAGTTTCACGCCGATATACCGCACCCTGAAGACCCCGCCCTCAACAGCTCCGGCTGGGAGACCATGAAGATTGGAGACAAATGGACAAATGGCTCCCGTATTTTGCGGCGCACGATTGACATCCCAGAGCGGCTCAACGGGTACTCTATCCAGGGCGCGCGGGTAGAACTCAATCTGACTTTGAATTGCGCGGGAACGGCAGAGATTACCACCTACTCGAATGGAGCTTTGGTATTTCGCGGCACCGATGACCAGCAAGTGCCGATTTTGCTGACCGAAAATGCACAGCCCGGGCAGAAATTCCTGATTGCCATGCGTGTGGATGTGCCCGACGGGGTAGAAACTCGACTGCAAGAGAGCCAACTCAGGATTGACCCGCCTGCCAGCCGCCCTGACCCGGCGCTTTTGCGCATGGAAATACTTGCGGCGCGTCCATTGATCGCCGCTTATCCCGATGGAAAAACTGAGCATGAGCAACAACTCGATACTGCTGTAAAAGCTATTGATTTTACGCCGCTTGACCGTGGCGATCAGGCTGCCTTTGATGCATCTCTACAGCAAGCCCAGAAGAAACTTCAAGTCCTGAATCCCTGGCTGAAGCGGTTTACTATCCGCGCCATCGGCAATTCCCACATTGATATGGCGTGGTTATGGCCTTGGACGGAAACCGTCGATGTCGTGCGCAATACATTTCAAAGCGTTCTCGACCTGATGCGGGAATATCCTGATTTCAAATTCACTATGTCATCTGCCCGCACCTACGAGTGGATGGAAGAGAAATATCCGGAGATGTTCCAGGAGATACAGAAACGCGCCAAAGAAGGCCGCTGGGAGGTAATTGGCGGCATGTGGGTTGAGCCCGATCTCAATATGCCCGCCGGCGAGTCGCTGGTGCGGCAAATCCTGGTAGGCAAGCGCTACTTTCATAAAAAATTTGGCGTTGATATCAAGATCGGATGGAATCCGGATTCATTCGGATATAATTGGCAGCTCCCACAAATCTACAAAAAGTCTGGCATGGATTACTTCGTCACCCAGAAGCTGCTCTGGGCGCATGAGTTCACCACCTTCCCTTATAAGCTTTTCTGGTGGGAATCTCCCGATGGAAGCCGATTGCTCACCTATTTCCCGCACGATTACGCCGGCAGCATTGACGGTCCGGGTATGGCGAATGATCTTTCTATATGGGCCCCCTCCATGTATGGCGCCGATGCCCCTGGCGCGAATGATGATCCTGAGATGATGCACTTGTATGGCGTCGGCGACCACGGCGGCGGCCCCACTCGCAATATGCTGGACACGGCCAATCGCCTGATGTCACCCGACGTGGTCTATCCCAAGCTCGAGTTTGGCACCGCTGAGAGCTTCTTCGACGATTTGGAGCAAAAGCTTCCAGGCATGAAAGTGCCCGTATGGAAAGACGAGCTCTACTTTCAATACCACCGAGGCGTATTGACAACACAATCAGAAACAAAGAAACGAATCCGGCACAGCGAAGAGCTGCTCCTCGATGCTGAAAAATTTTCGTCGCTTGCCATGCTGTACCGCCACTCTTATCCCAGTGAAGAATTTGAGCTAACCTGGAAAAATCTGCTGTTCGACCACTTCCATGACATCATGCCCGGCTCAGGCATTGGAGTGAACTATCTCGAGGCCAAGCGCAACCTGGAAGATGTAGGCCGTGCCGGCCGCGAGATGATGAATGGCGCACTCAACGAAATTTCCGCTCACATCAATACGCAGGGCCTTGGTGTGCCCTTCGTTGTGTTTAATTCCCTTTCCTGGCCGCGCACCGAAGTCTTCGAAACTGAAGCTCAACTCCCAGGGCCGGCCAACCGGATTGAGGTTGTAAATTCAGCAGGCAAACCCGTGCCGGCACAATTACTGGATATAGATGCGCAGACGCATCGTGCGCACTTTCTGTTCCTGGCCAGCGCGCCGGCTTTGGGATATGAAACCTATTTCGTACGGCCTGCAACAAAACCGGCCTCCCGGCTCTCGGCTATGAAAGCTTCGGCGACTTCCCTGGAGAACGAGTTCATTCGTCTCGAAGTTGATTCACATACCGGCTGCATGATCAGCTTATTCGACAAGCGCAGCCATACCGAAACACTTGCCCCTTCGGAAACGGATTCGGGCGGCCCGACCAGTTTCGCTTGCGGCAACCTGCTGCAAACTTTTTATGACAAACCCAAACGCTGGGATGCGTGGAACATTGATGCTGACTTTGAAAAACAGCATTGGGACTTGGATAAAGCGGACGAAGTAAAGCTGATTGAAAGCGGGGCTTTACGTGCAGTCATCCGTGTGAAGAAGCACTTCCAGAACTCGATCTTTGTGCAAGACATCACGATGTACGCTGGAGCTCCGCGTGTAGACGTGAAGATGCATGCCGATTGGCACGAAAAACATATTTTGCTGAAAGTGGCGTTTCCCCTGAGCGCGCATAACGAGAAGGCCACGTTTGAAATCCCGTATGGCTCTATCGAGCGTCCCACTACACGCCGTACCCCGGCCGAGAAGGCCGAGTTTGAAGTTCCGGCCTTACAGTGGGCGGACCTCTCCGACCAGAGCCACGGGTTCAGCCTTCTGAATGACAGTAAGTATGGATACGATGCGAAAGGCAACGTTCTGCGTCTTTCGCTGCTGCGTTCACCGGAATGGCCTGACCCACATGCCGATGAAGGCGAACACGATTTCACCTACTCACTTTATCCACATAGCGGCAATTGGCGCGATGCGCAAACCGTACGGCGCGGATATGAGCTTAACTACAAGCTGATCGCAAAGCAGGTGGAAAAACACCTGGGACTGCTCGCTCCGGAACATTCGTTTGTGCAGCTGCAGCCTGAGAACGTAATACTTACAGCGGTCAAAAAAGCTGAGGATGACGATTCGACGATCTTGCGATTCTATGAATGGGCGGGGAAAGAAGACGACGTAAAACTACAGCTTCCAGCGGAAGTTGAACTGGCATGGGAGACCGATCTCATGGAGAAGCCCATCGGCAATCTTTCTGTGCACGATGGAGCGGTAACCATTCATACGAAGCCTTATGAGATCAAGACAGTAAAGGTCCGGTTTACCCATCAACCGGTTGTTGAAACAGCGCAGGCCGAACACCGGACCAGCCGTCATTCTTCTACGAGGAGGTCCCAATGAAAACTCATCGTTTGCTTCGCTTCGTGATTGTGCTTTCCCTATGGATGGCAATCGCTGCCTGTAACCGGCAAAACAGGGGCGAAAAAAGCCTGACGATCGCGGTTATTCCACAGGGTTCCACGCACGAGTACTGGAAGTCAATCCACGCAGGAGCGATGAAGGCGGCTCAGAATCTGGCGGAAAAAGGGATCCACGTAAATATTATCTGGAAGGGCCCCTTGCGCGAGGATGACCGTGAGCAGCAGACGCAAGTGGTCGAAGCGTTTATCAGTCTAAGGAGTGCAGGCTATGGCGTTGGCCCCTTTTGATAGCCATGCTCTGGTTCGTCCAGTTGAAGAGGCCGCAGGTGCAGGGCATCTTTACGCCCAATGAGTCGTCCACCGCGGGCATGCTCCTGGCGCTTCAAGATATTCAAAAAGCCGGCAAAGGCGTGTTTGTCGGATTCGATTCCAGTGAGACGTTCATCGAAGCATGCGCAATAAGCAGCTTCAGGGCATCGTGGTGCGAGACCCATTTCGCATGGGCGAATTAGGAGTCACAACAATTGTGGACCACCTTCAGGGCAGATCTGTTGATAAGCGCGTGGATACCGGCGCAACGATGGTCGCTCCGGAAAACATGGATACTCCCGAGGCGCAGCGGCTTTTACATCCCCGCTCGTCAAATATTTGGGCGGCGCGTGATTTTTGTTTGGAGGAGATGGGTTGATGGTGCAAGTCGCAATGCAAGACGGGCTGGTCATTGGGATAGACATTGGAGGAACGAAAGTCGCCGCAGGGCTTGTAGACGGCAACGCGGAAATCCGATACCAGACGCGTTCCCCCATGGTTCCCGATAGCGATGCTGCCGCCGGGTTAGCCGCAGTAATTTCTGCAATAGACTCGCTTTCTGCGAGTTTTCCCAATGGCGGAGTGCACAACTTAATCCACGGGATTGGAATCTGTTCTCCCGGACCGCTGGATCCGGCAACGGGTATCGTGATCAATCCGCCCAATCTTCCCTGCTGGCGCAACTTCCCGCTGGCTACCAAGATTTCCCAAATCTATAGCGTACCCGTTAAGGTTGATAATGACGCCAACGGAGCGGCCCTGGCCGAAGCACAATGGGGCGCTGGACGCGGCTACAGGAATGTCTTCTACACAACCATTGGCACTGGAATTGGCACTGGAATTGTGCTCGACGGCCGCATTTACCACGGCCGCACCGGCGCTGCTGCCGAAGGCGGACATCTCAGCATTGATTATCGCGGCCCACGCTGCCGGTGCGGTAAGCGAGGCTGCATCGAAGTTCTGGCATCGGGTCCTGCAATCGCAAAAAGGGCCCAGGCCAGGCTGATGACCTTGCAGGGCCTTACCTCGGTTATCCTCGATCTCGCCGAAGGAAACATCGAAGCTGTAACCAGCGAGATGGTTGATAAAGCCAGCGCTGCAGGTGACCCGGTCGCAAAAGAAATTTTGCAAGAGACGATTGAGTTCCTGTCGCTGTGGCTGGGTAATATCGTGGACCTGCTGGAGCCTGACGTAATGATCATTGGCGGCGGTGTAGCTTCAATGCTCAACCCATTCTTCGATGAAATCCGCAATCGCCTGTCTGGATACTGCATCAATTCACGTTGCCAGGAAATTCCTTTGCTGCGAGCACGCTATGGCGTGGATTCCGGCATCCTGGGCGGGGCAAGCATAGCCGCCAGCAATATTGTTGCAGTAGGTAAAAGATAGAACTGCGGTCCGGGCATGATGCCTTGGGTCGGCGTAATGATTGCTCAATATCAAGTAAGCAATCAATGACAACACACGAAAGCTGATCTAAGAGCGAAGCTCGAAGCAACTCCAGGGAAAGGATCCACACGAATGCAGTCTGCAAGGATAAAAGACTGGTCGAGAAGCGCAGTATTACTATTATTATTCCTCTTTGCCGGTATTCGTTTGTCAGCGCAACCTCTGCCGCAACCGGCGCCGGCTCCGCCACAAGAGCGATATAAAAATGTGCTGGACCGTTTGGAGTCTATGACCTCCATAACGGTAGACCAGTGGCGATATCACACCGCTGATATCCCGCATCCTGAAGATCCTTCTTTAAATGATTCGAACTGGACACCGGTAACTTTGGGAAGCTCCGGAAATAGACCTGCTTCGACGAGTGAACCCGGCTGGTATCGCGCCTGGATTGAAATTCCGCCGACTGCCGGAGGGAAAGATATCCTTGGCGCCCGCATGCATCTTGCATTACGTGTTCCCTCTTTGGCGCGTGTCTTCTTCAATGGCTCCATGACGGCCCAGGGCAATGGACGATTGTTACAACCAATCTTGATCACGGGCAATGCCATTCCCGGACAACGCGTTCTGGTCGCCATCAATACAAATCGTCTATTGGATGCGCGGCTTTCAATTGATTATCCCGGGCAGGCCGACCCCTGGATGCTGCGCCGGGAGATACTCATTGCTGCAGCCATCATGGCAGGCTTCCCGGATGGAAACGTAGAACGCGAAAAGCAACTCGATGCAGTCGTGCAAGCCATTGATCTCGCCGCACTCGATCGGGGAGACCAGCAGGCCTTCAATCATTCTTTAGAAATGGCCGTCCACAACTTTGAACCTCTTCATGAATGGATGAACCAGTTTACTGTTCGGGCAGTCGGCAACTCGCACATTGATCTGGCGTGGCTGTGGCCCTGGACCGAAACTGTCGAAGTCGTGCGCGACACCTGGACCACAGCCCTGCAGTTGACCCGTGAGTACCCTGATTTCACCTATGCGCAATCGAGCGCTCAGATGTTCGCCTGGATGGAGGAAAAATATCCCGACCTGTTTCGTCAAATCCAGCAGCGCGTGAAAGAAGGCCGCTGGGAGGTCGTTGGCGGCATGTGGGTAGAGCCCGACTTGAATATGCCCGACGGCGAGTCTATCGTGCGCCAGCTTCTGGTAGGAAAACGATACTTCAACAGCAGGTTTGGAGTGGACGTCAACATCGGGTGGAACCCTGATTCCTTCGGTTACAACTGGCAACTTCCCCAGATTTACAAAAAATCCGGTGTGGATTATTTTGTCACTCAAAAGATTTCCTGGAACGAAACCACCGAGTTCCCTTACAAGTTATTCTGGTGGCAATCGCCCGATGGCAGCCGCGTGCTGACGTACTTTCCCCACGATTACGATAATCCGCATACTCCCAACAGCGGCATTGATCCGGTTGGCATCGCTAATGATGTAGCTCACTACGTGCCCACAACCAAATTTCCCGAGATCATGCACCTTTATGGCGTGGGCGATCATGGCGGCGGCCCGACGCGCGCTATGCTCGATGACATCGTAGCGTTGCAACAGCCATCTGTTGCTTTTCCGAAGATTTCTTTCAGTACCTCTCGCGCCTTTTTCGACGATCTGCAAAAGAACATACAGCAGGGCGCGTTGAAGCCGCCGGTTTGGAACGATGAACTCTATCTTGAGTATCACCGCGGCTGCTATACCACGCAGTCAGAAACCAAGAAGCTGATTCGCCAGGGTGAAGAGCTGTTGCAGAATGCCGAGAAATTCGCTTCCCTGTCTTATTTGAACCAGCATACGTATCCGTACGGTGAACTTGAAGACTCCTGGAAAAAAGTATTATTTGATCACTTCCACGACATCATGCCTGGTTCGGGTATCGCAGTGAACTACGTAGATGCGGCTCGAAATTTGCATGAAGTTGAACTGCAGGGAGAAAAGATTCTCCAGGAGTCGCTGGATGATCTCGCTGCCCGCGTCAATACTCAGGGAGCCGGCATACCCGTCATTATCTATAATCCGCTTTCCTGGGAGAGGACCGGGCCGGTTGTGGTGGAAGTTCAGATGCCGGGACCAGCTCAACATATCGAAGTCCGGGATTCTTCAGGGGCGCCGCTGCTCTCGCAGGTGGTTTCCACCGACAGTGCCACTCATCAAGAGAAGTTGCGGTTGCTCGTCCCTAAAGTGCCACCTCTCGGCTACAAAGTGGTTCATGTTGTTGCGGCAGCGAATGCTCAACGTGGCATCTCTCCATTGAAGGCGAGTGAAACCTCGCTTGAGAACGAGTTCCTGAGACTCACGATTGATCCTAAAACAGGTTGCATCACCAGTCTTATCAACAAAGCAGATGGAAAAGATATACTCGCGTCCGGCGGCTGCGGCAACCTGCTCCAGACGTTTGTTGATAAGCCACCAAGACAAGATGCCTGGGAGATAAAGTTTGACGAGCAATTTTGGGACTTGAAACAACCGGAGGAGGTAAAGCTGGTTGAGAGTGGACCTGTGCGGGCGATGGTGCGGGTGAAGCATAAGTTTCAAAACTCCATCCTCATACAAAATATCAGCCTTTATGCGGGCGTGCCGCGCGTTGACATTGATATGCAGGTTGACTGGCATGAACACCACATCCTGCTCAAGGCGGCATTTGCAGCCGATCTACAAACCAATTTCGCCACCTATGAAATCCCTTATGGAACGATCCGGCGGCCAACCACGCGCAACACCCCGGCTGAACGGGCAAAATTTGAGGTCCCAGCGCTGCGTTGGGGAGATTTGTCCGACGACACACACGGATTTAGCTTGCTGAATGCGAGTAAGTACGGGTACGACGCCAAAGGTAACGTTATCCGGCTGTCTCTGTTGCGATCGGCCACATATCCTAATGGCCGCGAGGATGACCCCGCGGCTGTTACGGATCAGGGCATGCATGAGTTTACTTATGCCCTCTATCCGCATAAAGGCGATTGGGAGTCGGGCAATACCATGCAGCAGGCTTATGAATTGAATTTTCCGATGATTCCGGTGGTCGCCGGCGTACACAGGGGGGCATTGCCTGCACAGCATTCCTTTGCTCGCATTGATCCGGATAATGTAATCATGACCGTCGTCAAAAAGGCGGAGGACGACGATGCTTTGATCTTTCGTTTTTACGAGTTCGCCGGAAAGCAAAGCCAGGTGCGGCTGCATCTGCCGGAGCAAGCTGCTCGTGCATTCGAAACCAACCTGATGGAAAAGCAGGAGCATGAGCTTCCTCTGGAAGCGGACGGGCGTGAACTGGTGATCCCGACGGGACCATATGAAATCAAGACGGTGAAAATCTCTTTTGCGGCACAGCATTAACCATTTCCGTATTGTGAATTAATGGCAAAATCATGCCTCGGACACGGAATGAGATTTCAAGAAAGGTACGCTTGACCGCTTCCCAACCCGGAACTTTGAACAAGGATGCTGTGCGTGGGATGCGCTGGTGGATCGCCGGCCTGCTCTTTCTCGTAACTCTCATTAACCTCATTGACCGGGGCACCATCTCGGTGCTGGCGCCTATCATCACTTCGCAGCTTGGATTGACCAATCTGCAGTTTGCCGGCATCAATACTTTATTCCTGGCTGCCTATGCCAGCAGCCAGGCCCTTTCCGGCAAGATTTTTGATTGGATTGGCAATCGCATTGGTTTTATCGTGGCGGTCTTGATCTGGTCCGTGGCAGCCATGGCCCATGCCTTTGCCCGTGGTTTCATCAGCTTGAGTAGTGTACGCATCGTCCTCGGAATGGGAGAGGGCGGCAACTGGCCGGGCGCGACAAAGGTAATTGCCGAATGGTTCCCGGTTCGGGAAAGAGCTCTGGGCATCGCTATTGTTAACGCGGCATCGGCAATCGCTTTTGTGGTGGCGCCGCCGCTGGTAGTTTGGTTGCAGTTGCAATTCGGGTGGCGGACGGCGTTTCTGGCAACCGGCGCACTGGGGTTTGCGTGGCTTTTACTGTGGCTCCTGTTCTATCACGCGCCGGAGCAGCACGCCTTGCTTTCTTCCCAGGAATACGCATTCATTCGAGAAAACCGCGATCCTTCTACTGCCATGCAGAGTCCCAGTTGGTGGAAGCTTCTGGAGTATCGCCAGGTATGGGCCATTGTGCTCTCGCGATTTCTCGCTGATCCGGTCTGGTGGCTTTACATCATCTGGCTCCCGCTTTATCTCTATAATGTTCGCGGTTTCAGCTTGAAACAGATTGGGATCTTTGCCTGGGTTCCCTATATGGCCGCCGGTGCGGGAAGTCTTATTGGAGGCTGGGCTTCCGGTTTTTGTATCGCTCGCGGATGGAGTGTGAACAAAGCGAGAAAAACGGTGATTGCGCTGGCGGCATTGCTGATGCCGGCAGGCATCCTGGCTGCTCATGTCCGCAATCCGATGGCTGCGCTGGCGCTTATCAGCGTGGTGTTATTTGGATTTCAGGCATGGATTGGCAATGTGCAGACGATGCCCAGTGATTTTTTCCCGGAATCTGCGGTTGGATCAGTGGCAGGGCTGGGAGGCTTAGGCGCCGGCGCCGGATCCATGTTGTTTACTCTGGCTACCGGTTTTGTAGTTGACCATTTTCATTCTTATATTCCGATTTTGGTCACTGCCGGCCTGCTTCCCATTTTGGCTACAGTGGTTTTGTTCGCGCTCGGCGGCCCCATCCGCCGGTGCACGATGCAAAATGCTACATCAATTTGAGAACAGTTGAGTTCAATACATAACCAAGGTGAATGAAGGCATGGTTGACCTAAAAAATAAGCTGGCAGTTGTCTCCGGCGGAGCGCGCGATATTGGGCGGGCGATTTCTCTGCAATTGGCGAAATGTGGCGCCTCGGTGGCATTCTGCTATCGCGAAAGCGTTCAACCGGCGAACGAGACCACGGAAGCTTTGCGCCAGCTTGGCGTCCAGGCGCTTGCGGTTGCTGCTGACGTAACCAGGCGGTCAGAAGTTGAAAACTTCATCGGCAAGGTGCAAGCGACAATGCAACGGCCGATAGATATCCTGGTCAACAATGCCGGTGGAATGTGCGCGCGAAAAAAGATGGGGGAGATGGACGAGGAGTTCTGGGATTTAGTTATGAATCTTAATCTCAAAAGTGCGTTTCTGCTGACCAAGGCTACGCTGCCCCACATGAGCGATGGCGGCGCCATCATTAATGTTTCCTCGCAAGCAGGGCGCGATGGCGGCGGTCCGGGCGCGATCGCTTATGCGACCTCAAAGGGAGCAATCATGACTTTCTCTCGTGGCCTGGCGAAAGAACTCGGTCCACGAAGGATTCGGGTGAATGCTATTTGCCCAGGCATGACCAGAACTACATTCCACGACATATTCACCAAGCCTGAAGTGCGCCAGCGTGTTGCCTCCATGACTCCGCTGGAGAGAGAAGGCGAGGCCTCCGAGGTGGGCGCGCTGGTTGCCTATCTGGCATCAAGTGACGCGGGTTACATCAATGGCGCTTGCATTGATATTAATGGCGGCTTTTATTTTTCCTAGAGGTTGTTTGGCTCTGTTGACATCCTCTAATCCCATAACGGGAAAGGTGAATCAAAGCAATGCTCAACCGGCGCGACTTCTTGAAATCGAGCACGATACTGGCGGCCCTGGCCTTGAAGCCAGGCTCTATGCCGGGCGAATCCAAACCACAGAAGGCAAATACCATAGGCAGACTGGTTTTGCCCATGAATCGAAACTGGCGCTTCAGCCCGCAGCACATTGCCGATGCCACTGCGCGCGACTTCGACGACTCAGGATTCGCAGGAATTAACGTACTGAGCAACCAAACCGCCGTAGCAGAAATCACAGCAACCACCAAGTCGAGGGGCCGCAAAGCCAGTAAATTAGGGTAGCGTCCCGTTGCAAGTATCTGCTGCAACAAACTGGCGATACCTTGAGCCCAGCGCACTCCCATGGCTGCCAGTCCATACCCGAGCACGAGCCCCAGCAGTACCACCCCGGCAGTCTCCAGCAGGCATTGCCGCAGTAGACGCGCGTGAGATCCACCCAGCGCAGTACGCAAAGCCAGCTCGCGGCTGCGCTCCAGCAGCCGGGCGAGAAATACCATACTGATATTCACGCAGCCCAGCAGCAACACCGCTGCGGCCATAAAACCCACCATCGCCACAATCGCCGTTTCAGAATGGGTGTACATCCGCAGCGCAGGAATCAACGTTAGGTGTCGCGTCGATTTAAACAGGCCCGGATAATCCCTATTGATGCCATCAATAGTGGCTTTTATCTCATTCACAACCGTATTGAGGTTCTGATTTTTGTCCAATGCAATGAGCGGTGACACCGTCATTGTCGAGTCGCTCGGCCGCGCCAAATTTGGCATCTGCAGCGGCAGCCAAAGCTCGAAATCCTGAAAAGCGTAAAAGTCTTTCGGCATTACGCCGATGATTTGCACGGGTGCCGAGTCGATTCGGGCCGTCTTGCCGATGACGGTCGGATCGGCAGCAAAGTAGTTTTGCCAGGTATCAAAACTGAGGATAGCCACGGCAACGGCCCCGGGCTGAGCGTCCGTGTCTTCAAACGTGCGGCCGATGAGGGCTGGTACCTGAGTGGCCGAGAGCAAGCGACGGCTGATTGCCGCCGCGCGCAAGGTAGTGCTCGCCTGGCCTTCGCTGAGAACGACAGCCCGTTTCGCAAAGGCGCCAAGATAGTCGGCCGAGCGATTGTGCTTGAGCAGTTCCTGATAGGTATAAGCATCTACGTTGGGCCGCGCGGCAACCCCGGCGTCGGTTGCGATCTGCACGGTGTACCAACGCTCGGAATCGGGAAATCCGAGGGGTTTCAACAGTTGGCTGTAGGCAAGCTCGTAAGTCCACATTGCGAGCCCCACACTGAGTGCAACGACACTTGCACACATCAGCGAATAGCCCCACGATTTTTTGAACAGGCGCCATGCGTATTTCAAATCGAACCAAAGATTCATAATCACGACCTAGTCAGTGAAGTCTGCTGATAGATACACGGAACCTCTTAACCTACTTCAACAGGATGCGCTCTTGATCCTGAAACTCGCCAATTTCCGAGGTGATGATGCGATCGCCCGCTTGTAAACCTTGCAGCACTTGCAGGTAATTAAGCGATACTTTGCCTGCTTTGATGGTGACCCTCGTAGCATAGCGACCCGCCGTATCGAGTTTGTACACGGTAATAGCCGCATCGTTCTTGACATAGGCGGGTTTGCCTACGAACAGCGTGTTCGCCAATTGGCTGACATAGATAGTGCCTTCTACCTCGAGCTGCGGACGGGCCCCAGCAGGCAGCGCGCCCTGTAGATCCACATCCACTACAACCGTGCCCTCTGTTACGCCGGGGTCAACGCGAGTGACGGTGCCGTTCACGGTCCCATTGCGGGTATCGACGACTACGCTTTGTCCCACTTGCACTTGGGTGGCTTCGCGCGCAGGGACCTTGAGCTCTGCGTAGAGTTGATCCTGCTGCGCGATGCGGCCGATTGGGCTGCCCGGCTGCAGTTGTTGCCCGACGTCAACGTCAATCGCCTGCACGATGCCATTGATACCGGCGACGATCTTTAACTCAGCAGCTTGCGTCTTGGCGCGATCCAACGCTCGCGCTAGCTCGGTGATGCGCGACCTCTTGACCGCCAGTTGGGCTTGAATGTTGTCGCGAAGCTTTTGCAGGCGGCTCTTTTCGATGTCGCAGGTCTTCGTGAGTTGGCTCAAGTCGAGTTCAGCGTTCTTTAACTCCATTCTCGGAATAATGCCTGCGCCGTCCAAAGCGCGGTCATTTTCGGCTTTCAATTGCGCTTTTTCCAGATTGAGTTGTGCCTGGGTGACCACAGCTTCCTGATTCAACACATTGTTTTGCAACTCGGCCTCTGACGATTGCAGTTCCGCCACCGCGCCTTCCCAAGCCGATTGAGCTTCTTCTGCGCTGGCGATAAGGTCCGGATTGGTGAGTTCCACCAATACTTGTCCCACCTGCACGACCGCGCCCGGTTTGATATCCTTCTTCGCAACCCGGCCAGAAACTTGTGCTGCCAGTTGTTCAATGTTTTTGGACAGCAATTGACCGTTGGCGCTGACCTTAACTTCCATCGTGCCCTGCTGAACGGTTTCGATGCTGAGCTTTTCTCGATCGACTCGATGAGTGTTGAAGTCGATGTTGGCAAGCATCACCCCACCGCTGATCAGCGCGAACGCAACTGCGGCGATGATCGCTGCGCCTCTGATCTGGGATGTTTTAGATTTTGTTCTTGCGCGATCCATTTGGAACGACCGTTCACTGAAATATCAGTTTGTTCTCTATCGATACAGAATCTGGCAACATGCGATTCAGGCGCGCAAAAGGAAATGCAGTTTAATTCCTCTAAATCGTCGTAAGGGAAAACCGCGATCTATGTATTTTGAAGCCTGCCAATGGACGGATTTGGAGCTATGCGTGACACACACTTAAAACTGTCTAGTTCCACCGAAACCGATCTCATTAATAAATTTACGGAAATGATCAGATGGTTTCGGTTTTTTATTCTCACAATTCTTCCTCTCACTCCAGATAACGGTCCCCAATTGATTTCGACCTCTTCGCCAACTTTTAGTAGCCCACAAGGCTCACAGTGTGCCCCAGAAGTGGTTGCTATTCGAAGCGATTGGATTTCAGAACCCTCGATAGGAATTGGACGATTCTTCATTCCTACCAGGCGAAGTACCCCTGGCGACGAGACTACGGGGTGGGGATTGTCCGCTTTAAACCGGACGAACACATACCCGGCAAATAGCGGCGCCAGCACTACTTTGACCATTTTCTCTTTTCTTGATACTGGGGAACAAATTCCTCGTACCCCCGGTCCTTCAAACAGGCAGCACACATGAATTCGCGGCCACTGTGAACTTGAACAGCCAGCCACCGGTTATTGAACTCACTGAGATCGAGGACCATTTGAACTCACCAGGAACTTGCCTGGATTCATGTTGAATTAGCAAACAGGCTGCCGCCACAGGAGACACAATTCCTTATGTCTCAAATCTATAGTGGTGTGGCCTCACTACTTGTTACATTAAAAATAATTATGAGGACACGAAATTTCGGTTTCTGCCCGCTGGAGATCATCTAAGAGGGAACCTACCATGAATCTCTGGGCAACAAATGAGTTCTGATTAAAGCAGAAGAGCAGTCCAAAACAAATCGTACCATCCAAATATAAGAACAGTCTCTGCCTGTCCGTAGGTACAGTGCATCCCGGCTTTGCTTCCCAGTCGGCATTATTAAAGCAAACAAAGATTTGCATTAAAATTTCGTGAAATTCTGCCGTGTGGAAAAGCTTATCTTGTCGCATGGAGTTCCGAAATGGGCTTACGCCCCAAAGTGGGATCATGCATCTAAGACCTCCACAACTTCGCAAGGAACAAATGCCGAATTTACTTACTGAAATTTGTTGAGGAATCCGCAAAAGTTAAGGTTTACAACTTTCATTCAGTCCTGTATAGTCTGAGGCTCTCTCTACTATGAAGGTTCTGGTATGCAACGTCTCGAGCAGCACACTCCGCGATTCATTGCCTACATCTACAGCAGGCACCCTCTGGCGGTCCGGACAATTAATGGGATTCTTCAATCGGCTGGGATAACGTACAGCACACTTAAATTTATTCCGAAAGGCAGTATTTCCGACCCGATCGGCTGTAAGTTCCTGGTTTTGGATGTGTGTTCGGTTTCTGACTGGCCTGAAAGTGTAAGCAGATGGCACGCACAAACTGGGCAGGTTCTGCTTCTTGTGCCTGAAGACGGAAGTGATAAGAAAGCAGAAGCCCAGGCATTATCATTCGGCGTATGTGGAATCGTGCCTTTTTCTTCCCAACTGGATCAGGAACTCCCCCAGGCACTGGAGTCGGTAGCTAATGGGCGATTGTGGGTTTCTCGTGAAGTCTGGGATGAATATGTAAAGCGGGCAAATAAAGGTCATCACATCCTATCCTCTGAATTACGCCGGTTTACGCCTCGCGAGGAGCAGGTATTCTATCTGTTGCTAAAAGGATTCTCCAACCGGAAGATTGCAGCCACGCTCGTCATTTCTGAACGTACTGTGAAATATCATGTGTCCAATATCCTCCAGAAACTGCATGTGGCCAATCGTCGCCAACTTTTAGTGTCACGCCTGGCTCCCGATCACGAAGACCACATGAGCAACACGCTACCCCTGAGAAGCAAGCAGTCCCTTCCCGCCTGGCCGATTTCTTCTTCCGACTGTGAAATGTGACGTAAAAATTACAGTTCACCTTGGGAAACAAGCGCAAACTAAGTTTCGCTGACTGTGGTTCGCCAAAACTCTGATCTGGCGTGATTTCAATAGTTTGGGTACAGGAGCTATTGCGCCATGCCTCGGCCAAAGTCACTCTGGATGTCTACTCCAAGCCCTGAGGCCGCAGAAAAGGGCGGCTCAGAGTAAGGTGGTGGCGCTGATACGACCCAGGCTCAGTGTATCGTCAGTGTATTGCGAGCCTAAAGGGGAATCCGGCGTAAGTGCCTGAAAATATTTGGCGTCCCCGACGGGATTTGAACCCGTGTTACCGCCGTGAAAGGGCGCTACCCTAGTGGATCACGTAGTACTTACAAGGCAGCGGTCGCTCTGCAAGACCCTATAAGTACCGCTAAGATCAATGCCGCAGATCAGAACAAAACCTGCCGCTCTTTTCTTGCAGGGGACGTCATTGCCCTCCAGCCACCATCACACTCTTGGGTGATGCAAATCACAGAGCGGTTGAAAAAGACTGGAAAAAATAGATAGATTCTCAACCCTTTTGCCCAGATACAGACCTGCTTTCAAGAGGCGGTATCAGCGTTGCGTGAGTTGGGCATGCAAGGCGGACCTTTCGCAATCGGGTTGAAATCTCGTGAGGCAGATTATGGAATACCTGAACCACAAACGCATGGAAGAAGTTTCCTCGGAAGCTTTTCAGGCTCGACAGCCTTATCCTTGGGTCCACATGGACGGCACGTTAACGCCTGAAGGCAACGAGCGTTTACGTGAAACTTTGCCTGACATCTCTTTATTCGAACGGCAAGTCGGCATTAAACGCGCCTATGGGCAGGCCCCGCATGACCGATGCCTGCTGCACCATCGCCCAGGCATGGAACTGACTGAGCCCTGGAAAGAATTCATCGCAGAATTGCACAGCGATACCTATCAGGGCTTCCTGCGTCGCATGCTGGGTCCACGGAAGTTCATTCCGACCTTTGAGTGGTATTATGCCTGGCACGGTTGCGCGGTGTCGCCGCACTGTGATGCAGCCCGCAAGCTTGCAACCCACATTTTCTATTTCAATACGGAAACTGATTGGGACCCGAACTGGGGAGGACAGATTTTGATCCTCGACAGCGGGCGGCGTTTCAAAACCCATTCAGCGCCGAGCTTTGAGGAACTGGGCATTGCCGCTTCCGTAGAACCGCGCGGCAACGGAAGTCTGCTTTTTCAACGGACACCGCATTCCTGGCATGGCGTACGTCCGCTTCAGTCTCCTCCCGGCAGCCTGAGGAAGCTGTTCATCATCACCATCAATGTGCCCAGCTTCCAGGTCTGGTGGCGTCATATTCGTGGCAAGGACCCCGATGGGTTCCCTGTTCGTGCAGCCACTTCGTGAGAGATCTTTTTCGGCACAACGTTGCCGCAGGTTATATCGGGAACATCGCAATGGCTTCGATTTCTACCAGCAGATCGGACCGGCAAAGTTTTGCCTGGATACCGAGTTCTACCTGAGGAGCCAAATCTCTCCCAACATTTTTGCATCTGGTTGCTTCCGAGGGATCATTCGACTCCGCTCAGGATTTCGGCTGCTGTCTCCCGCCTTCGCTGCCGCTCGTCTCACGCCTGCAAAGCGCCTCAAGTTCGAGTCCTACCTGAGGAGCCAATTTTCTCCTAACATCTTTGCATGTGGACGCTTCCGAGGAGTCCTTCGACTTCGCTCAGGATTTCGGTTACGGGGCTTACACGGAAATGGGCAAGATTCCAACGCAGAGTAGATTCTTTCGTCGACGGCGGAAGATATATATCTGTGGAATGAAGCGCGGGCACAAGATGGAATAAGCTGGGGCACGCGGCTGTAAATTCAATCACTGATTCACTTCTTGGTCTAGAATAGAACTCAGCACACTGGCAGTTGGATTGGATCATCCGTGAAGGTCGGTATAGATTTTGGAACAACGCGCGTGGTGGTCGCAGCAGTTGACCGTGGTAACTACCCACTTGTGAGCTTCGAAACCGGAGAGGGTCACGTGCGCGACTGGTTTCCGCCTTTGATTGCTGTACGGGGAACAGAGCGCGCCTATGGGTGGGAAGCATGGCTGTTGCAAGGGCAGCCAGATTGGACGATTTCGCGCTCCCTAAAGCGGTTTTTGCGGGACGCCGGACCTGAGACTCAGTTCGAGATCGGCGGAGAGTCCTTCGAAATCCGGCAACTGTTGCGAGAATTGATGGAGTCTTTGCGGGAACAGCTATGCGAGCATTCCACATTGCCAAGGGGCCAAACCGGTCCTATAGAGGCGATGTTAGGCGTGCCCGCGAACGCGAATAGCAACCAGCGCTTTCTGACCACAGAGGCCGCTCGTGATGCAGGTTTCGAAGTTCTGGGCCTGTTAAATGAGCCCTCCGCGGCAGCGGTCGAGTTCGCCCACCGCGACCGTCCCAACCAGAATGTCCGTTCTGCCGGCTGGCTTATGGTCTACGACCTGGGCGGCGGCACATTTGATGCTTCGCTGATCGAGCTGGGCGAGGGTATGCACTTCATTGTTGCCTCCGACGGTATCGCGACTCTGGGCGGCGACGACTTTGATGGGATTTTGGCGGAACTCGCTCTCACCATTTCCAAAATCTCGTCCGACGAACGCGACAGCCTCTCGGCGGCTGAGTGGTTCACTCTCTTGGAGGAGTGCCGCGAGAAGAAGGAATCGCTCAATCCTAATACACGTAAATTGACGATCGACCTCGAGCGCATCCGCCCCAACTGGCGCGAAGTTTCCTTCGCGGTGAACATGTTCTACGAACAATGCCGGCCCCTGATCGAATCAACCCGCGTGGTTGTCAACAGACTCCTTGCCGAGCACCCGGAACGCCCCATCGACACTCTCTACGTCACCGGCGGTGGCTCGGAGCTGCCACCAGTCGCTCGCATCCTTCGCGAGGAATTTGGGAGGCGAGTGCGCCGCTCAGCGTACATGCGGTCGGCGACAGCAATCGGACTGGCAATCCGAGCTGACGCACAATCGGGTTTTGTCCTTCGAGATCAATTCATGCAGAACTTCGGACTGTGGCGTGAAACCGACGGAGGACGCAGCGTCACCTTCGATCTTATCTTTTCTCGAGGCACGGCTTTGCCGGGTCCCAAGCAACCCCCGCTTCGGATTATGCGTTGTTACCGTCCCGCTCACAACGTTGGCCATTTTCGCTATCTGGAGTGTGAAAGGCTGACGGGAGACGGTCGGCCTGTTGGCGAGATCACCGATTGGGACCACATCCGATTTCCCTTCGATCCGAATCTGCAAGGTCGAGCAGATCTTGCCTCAGTACCAGTTGTCCGTACCCCTGGGATCAAGAATTGTGTGATCGAGGAAACTTATACCTGTGACAGCAGCGGAAACCTGGCGGTTTCGATTTCCAACAAGTCAACCGGCTATGGGGAGGCGTTCCGCCTCGGCCGTTGGTTTACGAATCAGACAAAAATGACAGCGGGCCACGCAAGACTGCAGCGCGCTTGAAGAGCTGTCCTCCGCAAAAAACCCTTGGTGTTCCAAACCAGGAATTCGTAACGGCGCCTGACATCAGGTAAACCAGAGCAACACACTAATACTCTCGCCGCAGTGGGGATAGCGGGCAAAACACATTCAACTTTTCCGCAACTTACTGTGTCGCAGCCTCTCGATCTCGGAAACGAATACCGGCAGCGGACGCTGCTCCTCATTTTCCCAACGTGCAACTGTCTCCCGCCTCACACGGAGAATTCGAGCAAATTGAGCCTGAGTAAGATTGAGTCCCTTTTGACAGAGCTCACGGATTTCCCGGCCAGTTATCTCCCGGAGCCGTGGTTGAACTCTCCTGGATTGCATATGCGAGTGCCGCGTGTTGTGCTTTGAAGCCATCGTATTTCGTCGGTAGAGTTGCAGACCAATACAGGCTACTTCTCAAGAACTGGTTTTCCCAAAACTGTCAGTACAGGACATGTCGCAGCCGCGATTACCTCATGTGCCGTTGAGTATGGCAGATGTATCGCAGCAAAGAGGTAATCTCCGGGAAGGCTACGCCACGTGTTCCAGACTGCTTCGCTTGAACGAGAACAGGGCAAGCCGAAGACAGTGCCAAGTTGTTTACGCGTCAACGCGCCCCTTTGATGGGTAACGAGCGGAACGCACGTGTACCGGCGGATTTGCGAAGCGCGCGGGACTTTTCTTCCAGTGTGAGCCCCTTGTAACACAACTCTTCAGCACGCCGCTGCAGCAGCTTGGCCTGCTCTGTCGAATCTTGATGCAAATGACCAGGCAATCCTGATTTGGAAATTGTGTGTTTATTGGGCATTGGATCCTCCAGTTCTCTCCTGCCGAATCGGAGCGATTAACGATCATGATGTGAATCACAGACCTCCGGCAGCACGCCCCCTAGTTCATAGGCTAATCCTCTCTTAAGGAGCTGAATTGTGATGACGATCACAGCTCATCGCAACGCTAAATTCCGGGCAGATTCCTCGGCGGCTACCCCGAACAATTCCAATTGATCGCCGTTTTTGCCAGATAGTCAGACGAAAAGGAATTGTTACTGGAAGTGCTTGAAGAACACCATCGTCTGGTAGAGTTCAGCAAAAAGGATTACGCACTCCGTTTTTGTACCGCGCGGACGCGTTCGATATAGCGGCCGGTCCTGAGATCAAGCGCAGCACAACTTTATTGTCACACTGCCCAAGCTCCAGCTTATTGAACACCGATTCGAGCAGCTTCTCCTTGTTCTGGAGGAAATGCTTAAACTCGTGATGCCTGGTTCTGGCAATTTCCACGAGCAATTCCCCATGGTGTTTCTCAAGGATTTCGAGCAGCAATTCTCTTTCCGTTGAACCTAATGTTAGTTCCATATGTCCCCCCAGTCGGACCCAAGGTCCACGCCCCGCGGATGCAAACCGAGCTGATGCCGGCTTATGCCGCTTCGATCGCATGTTTTGCTACTGCAACTCTCGCCAGTCTGGGTTGAACCAATGTTTTGAAGTCCTCCCACGCCATTCTTATCAATTCGCGGTGCGAACCCGCGTTAAAGGTTATTTCTTTGTCGCGCGACAAGCTTTCGTCGGCAAAGACAGGCATTCCATAGAGATTGCCGAAAGGCGGCATTGCGCCGGCTTCGCAATCGGGAAATCTTTCCTTAAATTCATCCTCGGTCGCCAGTTCTACCGTTTGAGCGCCAGTGACAGCCTTCAACTGTCCAAGATCAACATGCTGGGCGGCAGAAACCACGGCCATGGCCAGAGCGCCATCGACTTTCACAACTACGGTCTTGGCCAGCTCTCTTCCGGGAGTATGCGTTAGTGCGGCGATTCCAGCCGCTGTATAGGACACCGAATGAGAGATGGTCAGATATTTGACCCGGTGTTCGTCAAGAAACTCTTTCAGTGTGGAGAGCGCCATAAAAAATAATCTCCTTTCATAATTAGATGCCTGCAGAGACGTACGCAATTAGTCTTACGCTGAAATGTGCCCGCTTCTGTGATCGAAGTCACACTCTCCAATGATTGGTGCCCAGCACATTTCCTGTTCGTTGGGTATTCAACTCCTCAACATACTCACACACAAGCAGGATAGGGTATCCGGAAGGCAAGTACTATCCACCCGACACAGGCTTAGGCATTTTCGATGGGGTGAGGGTATTGCCGAATCAGAACTCACCAAACCCTACGTACTATTCGGCGAATCAGACCGCGGGTACAACGTAAAGTTCAATTCCTTTCCCCTGAGAACTGAGGTTCCGGCTGTATTGTTTGTCCTTCGAATTATTCCAGTGTTCGTGGACGCCGAGGCTGGCCAGCGGCTTGCCGTCAGGTTTATAAATCGTGCCGGAGGGTGCTTTGTCGGCGAGCGTAGCTTCATGCAGATAATTATCGCAATGGGCGTCGTGGCCGCGTCCGTGACTTGAGGCAAGATAGCCGCCAAATTCAGATCGGAGGAAATCGAGTCCAACAGAATCAATCGCTACTGGATCGAGCGACATCAGAAAGCTGCTCGACCATTTGTTTTCAAACAGGTTTGTCCACGAGGCAAACTGCGGAATAACCGGGTCGTTGGCGTCGCGCGTGCCGAATAATGCGTCAATCATGAAGAGAATCGTTTTACCGCCGAGTTGCTGGGTTCCGATCAAATCCACAAATGGGTTGTAGATGCCCATCTTGTGCTGCCAAGTATTGATGAACATCTTGTGATCGCGTTCGTTGATTGAGCCGTAATGGTTCTTCGCGGTCACCGTGAAGCCACATGTTGGATGGCCCTTCAGCAATGCCATATTAATGATGTAGGTGGACTTGAAGACCAGCTCCGGAATGCTGTTGCCACACATATTGTTTTCGCTCACGGAATATGAGAAGGCATTGCTGTGCCAGTCAACCGGCTGTCGCCCATTGGCGACATCGCCTTTCGAATCCATCCAGAGGACCTCGGGAAACTCAGCATGACAGGGGTCGTAAATGCGATCAGGAATGACGCGTACCGCTTCATACACCAGGATTTTTTCCTGGGGTATGCCGGCATAATGGACGAGTTGCCGCAACATGGCCAACACAGCCTGCGGACTGGCATCAATCTGATCATCCGCGTCAGGATACCCCGCATAGCAATTATTGCAATTTACTTTGAGAGCGATCACTTCCCCTTTGCGATAGCCATTCTTGCCGCGTTGATGGGTCTGATTGTAGAAGCTGAAGATTTTGTCCCAGGCCTGAGCATCAGATTTGGCGCCCGTCAATGCCTGCAGTCCACGCGATATCATGCGGTCAACCGCAGGCTGATTGACACCGATATTGTCCTGCCACCAGTGCGCACCGGTGCTTACGTCTCCGTTCCAGGGAGTGGCCTTGGGATCACGCACCCAGACGACCCGGCCCGGAAAGATCCCTTTTGCTTCGCCCATGGGTGTGTTGGGCGGCTCGCTGGGAACCCACGACGGAGCCCGGCTTGAAGGATCGGCCACCGCTTCCGACGCAAGTTTGGCCTGCGCATCTGGAGCAAAAAGCGTCCGGCCATGGAGCAGCGACCATCCCAAGCCGACCAGTCCCGCTGATGATCCGAGGAAGCGCCGGCGGCCGCCGACCATAGCCTGCTCATCATCCTGGGTTGTCTGTAAAACTCTTGAGAAAATCCTGGAAAGACCCTGTATGAATTTCATGGCTTCACCTTTGGTTTCATCGGGTCGCCGTGTGATCGGTCCTAAAAAACTGGCGAGGGTTGTGCCTGGAAACTTGTTTAGTAAAAGGCTCAGAGTGTTTGTGTTTCAGGTAGTCTCTTAGATCGCCGTTCCGCAAATCGCGCGCAATCTGTTGTGCTACCGCTTCCACAGCCAGTGCAACCGACAACGACAACCCCGCTCCGCCTGTAAATTGTCTTCCTTCAATCGCGTAGATAACCACCGACTGCGGCAATCGGCCGAGAACGCGGGCCAATTCAATGGCTTCATGGACTCCGAAGCAGTGCGTCGAGTAATGAAGCGAATCGTTGGGCACAACTGCAGAATGGACTTCCCACGTCCTGATCGCACCGGGCTCGCGCCCGCTGACCGCAACATCCACGATGATTACTCGGTCGCACGAAGTCCAAATATCCATCAGTTCTGAAGCTTCTCCGCTGTGTTCCACAGCAGGTACCCCTAGTTCGCGCAGCCTCCGCGCGACGAGTATGCCGGCGGCATCGTCACCGCGGTCGGGATTTCCACATCCAATGACTTGGCACTGCATGCTCCCTCCGTTTTTGTGGGAAACAACTAAGCCGCATCTGGCGGTCAAGCCAAAGTTCACCCACAGAGTAAAAATGCAGCTTTCTACCACTTAGGGTCTGTGATCTACATCACCCAAGAGTGTGTCGGTACCACCAACGACGTGGTTTTTTCTACATTTCAGTTCGCTCCCGTAGGCAATGGGGAGTGATGGCCATCACAAAGAACCAGAGGAGTGGCCCTCTAATATGAAGGGCGGAAGACAGGCTGCCATGAATATTCTTGTTCCCAATCTCGGAACGACGTCTCTTAAATATCAGTTGCTGGCGATGCCGGAAGGCAGTGTACTTGTACGGGGGCAAGCAGAGCGAGTATCAGACTACGTCGCTGCCATCAAGCAAATCGACACTAAGGGAGTGCCGATCGATGCGATCGCTTTCAAGACTGTGCACGGAGGTCCGAAGTACAGGGGAACATTCCTGATTGACGACGACGTCATCGCCGCCCTTGAAGCGTATCGCCTGGCCGCGCCCGCGCACAACGCAATCTACCTGCTGGGGATTCGAGCGTTCCGAGCAGCCATGCCCGATGTACCGTTGGTGGCTGCCTTTGAGACCGAATTCCACGCCAGCATTCCAGAGCACGCCACGCGCTACGGAATTCCCAAACAGTTGTCCGATTCGCTAGGTGTAAGGCGCTACGGATTTCATGGGGCATCACATCAGTATGTAAGTGAGCGAGTGCCAGAGCTCTTGAACGTACCCCGGGATAAGCTGCGCTTGGTGAGCTGCCACCTCGGCGGCAGTTCGTCGATCTGCGCCATTTCTGGAGGGCGCTCGGTGGATACTACGATGGGCTTCTCGCCCCAGTCGGGTATCGAAAGTTCAACCCGTCATGGGGAGTTGGACGCATTTGCGCTGCTCTTCCTCATGGACTGGAACGAATGGTCCGTCTCTGAAGCCTGCAAAGCTTTGACGCAGACAGGCGGATTGGCTGGACTCTCCGGCATCCCCGGCGGCGACGTACGCGATCTACAGAAAGCCATTCATGAAGGCAATGAAGATGCCGCGCTGGCACTCGCAGTCTTTACCTACCAGATCAGGAAGACCATCGGAGCCTATGCAGCAGCAATGGCAGGAATTGATGCGATTGCCTTTACCGGCGGAATTGGGGAAAACTCGGCGGAACTGCGATGCGACTGCTGCCGTGGATTGGAATTTCTGGGCGTGCGGCTGGAGCCAGCAAAAAACGCGGGAGGGGAAAGCGACGGGGTAGTATCGGCACGCGATTCTGCAGTGGCTGTGGTCACGCTTGCTACCAATGAGGAGCTGATAGTTGCCCGCCGGGTCTACGCCAGATTGGCGTAGAGCCACAGCGGGAGCATGCATGCTGTCGGCTGCCATACACACTACTGATATACAGGCACGCTGGCCACAAACTCAGCTTCGATCAGCACTCCAGGCGGCAGGTCAACGCCATAAAGGCCGCGATTGGGGCGGTGCTCGCCAAAATACTCCGCATAAATTTTGTTCACCGTGGCCAGGTCGCGCTTGAGATTCTTCAAGTGGAGTTTGACCGACACAATATATGTCTTATCAACTCCAACACTGTACAGCTCCCGGTCGAGTTGCTTGAAGATCTCTCTCATTTGCGCTTCGGCGTTTGCAGCCACGGGCATGGTTTCGCCATTTGGAATGGCCGTAAGAACGGTATCGAAAACGTGATTGGGATAATACAGAACCCCGCTACTTACCGGAAAATCGTTTCTTGATTCAATGAACTTCATGGACAGTTACCTCCTCGGAGATTGGTTGGGCAACGGATGGATGCAAAAAAGTGGAACTTAAAGCGGCTTGCGCGCGGACGGCCAGGATTGCGATCGAGATTGAATAGATCTTGGTTTCAGGCGATTCGGCGCGCGAGAGCAGAATAAGAGGTACCTTGGCGCCAGCGACGATTCCTCCTGATTCCCCCTTCGCAAAATAAAGTATCGCCCTGTAGAGAATATTGGCGGCTTCGATATCAGGAGCGACAAAGATATCAGTGTTCTCGACCAGCGGACTTTGAACTTCTTTGCGTTCGGCGGCAAAGCGGCTCAAGGGCACGTCCAGGGCAAGAGGACCATCCACATAGGCGCCAGCGATCTGGCCACGCCGGTTCATAACGGCAAGGGCTGCAGCATCCACCGTCGCCGGCATATCCGGATTCACGACTTCCAAGGCGCACAAGACTGCCAGGTTAGGTTTTTCCAAACCGATAGCATGAGCAACGGCAATCGCATTCCGGCAGATTTCCGCCTTTTGCTCGAGTGTTGGCGCAATGTTGATCGCGGCATCGGTCATCAGCATCAGACGGTCGAACCCGGACACCTGGAATACAATCACCTGGCTTAGGAGCCGGCCCGTGCGGAGGCCGGCCTCCTTGTCGAGGACAGCGCGGACCAGTGCCGAAGTTTTGATTTTGCCTTTCATCAGCAGATCGGCTTGTCCGTCGCGGACCAAAGCAATTGCCTTGCGTGCTGCCAAAGCATCGTCTGGCTCTGAGACCATCTGCCCGTAGGGAATTTCCAGGCGAGCGGCTTCCGCAAGAGAGCCGATCTTGCGAAGGTTGCCCACGAAGATTCCAGTCGCCAGGCCGAGTTCTCCTGCCTTTTTCATGGCCTCAATCACGTCGGGATCATGGGCGGCGGCAATCGCAATCCGCACCGGACCGGCCATGCGTGCTGCTTGCACGAGTTCGTCAAGAGTTTTGAACATCAGTGCACCATCGCGGGAGCGTGTTCCAGCACCTCGCTCACGATCCGCTCGAACTCGGTGCTGGTCAACAGGCCCTTCTTTTCGATCGAAAGCTGTTTCACACAGGCCAGGATCTCTTCCAGCTGGCTCGGTGTAACTTTAATGCCACGGCGGTCGAGGTGCTCTTCGATGTTTGCCTGTCCGCTGCCTTTTCCTAATGCGATGTCCACACCAGGACGCCCGGCCAGCTCGGGCAGGAATGGAATGTATTGCAGCGGCTCGGTTGTGTGGCAGCGGCGATGGAACATGCTGACAATGCCAGACTCGATGTAGTACAGCCAATCGCCAACGATGGGACGGTTGGGCGGAACCTTGAAGCGGGCCAATTCCTGCACCAGCATCGAGAGTCCGTAGAACTTCTCGGTTTTGATACCAAGATCGATATCGTACAGGCAGCGCAGCGCCATTACGGTGTCTTCCAGCGGAACATTGCCCGCGCGCTCCCCTGTTCCGCTGACGGTGACGTGGGCCACGGAAGCTCCATTGGCCAAAGCGGCAATCGTGTTGGCCACACCCAGCCCGAAATCTTCATGGCAATGGATCTCAATCGGCTTGGAAAAGCGTTGCTTGAATTTCCGTACGACCATGCCAATGGCTTGAGGCGCACAGCCGCCAAAGGAATCGGCCAGGGTCAGCGCATCCATGTGACCTTCGGTTGCGACACGGTCAATCAAGTCCATAAGGCGGTTGAGATCCGAACGGGTGCTGTCAATCGTGAAGAACACCGTATACAGGCCGGCCTCTTTTGCCGCCAGCGTCGTCTCAATGGAAGACTTGATCGCCCAGTCCATGGTCTTGCCATAGGCGTTCTTGATGATGTGGTCGCTGGAAGGAATTTCTGTGATAATTCCCTTGACCCCGCACGCTTTTGCCATCTTCACATCGCCCGGCATGCAACGGGCGAAGGAGAATATCTCGGACGAAAGATTGAGCGCAACAATGTCTTTGATGGCAGCTTCGTCTTCAGCAGAGACGGCGGGCATTCCGGCTTCAATCCGGTGGATCTTGGCTTCGGCCAGTTGCGTGGCAATAGCTACCTTCTCTTTTCTGCGAAACACAATGCCGGTTTGCTGTTCCCCGTCGCGAAGAGTTACATCGTGAATGCGAATCTTCTCCGGAAAGTGGAGCTCCGCTTTTATCTCGGGCGCATGATTCCATGGACTCGTAAACCACTGCGTGGTTTTCCAGGGCGTATTCATAAGTCTCCTCCGTTATCAGTTTGAACTCGTGCCGTCGCAGTAAAGCAGGCAGCTAATTAATCTTAAGGGTGGTGCCTCTCGTCTTCTTCCGCAGTGACCTGGATCACTCATTAAGGTGACCTCGTCACATCCGGACGTAACCTGCGTCACAGCCGGCGGGAACGCAGGAGGCAGATATTAGAACCATCGGTATGAAACCTCTCACTGACCAATTCATCTTGGAAGAGATCGAGTATCTCGATCCGGAATTGAATGGCGACCGCGAGTTCAACCGGATCAGAAAGAGCCACCAGGGGCCCGGTCTTGTAACCAAAGTTTTGTTTGGGCTCTTGTATCTCTCGTTCGCCATCGATCTGGCTGCGATTTTCTTTGTTTACATTTATTGCCGGATACCATGAAAGGCGACCACCGCGAAGCGAGAGCAACCTTAGCACGAAGATGACTGCCTTGGGCAGTTTAGGATGCTTGCCTTCTGAGGGTGGGAAACTTGAAACAACTACATCACACTGCCCGGTGATGCGGATCACAGAAAGCATCCGCAGACGAGGAGAGCATAAGATGCGGCAAAAAGATGGTGGCTCTCCAAACTTTGTGTGGAACGTCGTCATCCTAACTCCGGAAACTAAGTAAGCAAATGCATAAGTAAGCAAATGCAGAAGAGGACTGGCTACTCCTATGGGAAAAGAGGAGAACTTCCAGACGAGGAACATCAGCGAGTCTGTCTCCTGCGAAAGATGTCGGCTGGGACTCAGGTTGTGATGTGTGGTTCCTCCTGAAATGAGCCAATGGCAGCAACCATCGAGCGGCCGACAACGATAGGCAAACCACCCCGCCGGCGCCTCCGGATCGCCATTCGTCCATCGAGCTTTTCTATGAAGGCATTGGCTACGGCCGACAATTTCGGAATGCAAGGTTGGTTCCGCCTGCGAGCCGGGCGGTTGGTTCTGCTGTTTCTGCTGGTGAGCGCATGGCTGTGCGTGCTGACTGCATCTGTACGCTCCCAAACCGTGACCGGGACGGTAAGCACCGGGGCAGGTCCGTATGCCATCGCGGTCAATCCTGTCACCAACAAAATCTATGTAGCAGACGTCAACAACAGCACTGTGACGGTGATCGATGGAGCTTCGAATACCACCGCTACCATCTCTGCTGAAGCCGATCCCTATGCCGTTGCTGTCAACCCTGTGACCAACAAAGTTTATGTGGTGAATCATTTCAGCAACGACGTGACCGTGATCGACGGAGCTTCTAACACGACCGCTACGGTCAGCGTTGGGACGAATCCCGATGCCATCGCCGTCAATCCCGTGAGCAATAAGGTTTACGTGACCAACAATGGCAGCAACGACATAACTGTAATTGACGGGGCTTCCAACGCCACTGTCACGGTCAGTGTTGGGACGGAATCCCGATGCCATTCCCGTCAATCCCGTGAGCAATAAGGTTTACGTGACCAACAATGGCAGCAATAACGTGACGGTCATCGACGGAGCCTCGAACAAGATCATTACTACGGTCAGCGCCGGAAGCCGTCCCTGGGCTGTTGCCATCAACCCTGTGACCAACAAGATCTATGTGGCCAATTTCGGCAGCAGCAATGTGACTGTGATGGACGGGGCTGCGAACGCCACCACTACCGTCAGCGCCGGAACCGATCCTGATGCGGTTGCCGTCAACCCTGTGACCAACAAGATCTACGTGACGAATTGGCAGAGCAACAACGTGACTGTAATTGACGGAGCTTCGAACAAGACCGCTACGGTCAGCGCCGGAACCAGTCCAGAGGCGCGGTGATTTCAGGCGCTTTGTGAACTCCGATTCCAATCAGATCGGCCCTCCCGCCCCCCGCTGCTTTCAAAATGCGATCGGCCACATCCCCGAATTCAATTACGAATTCAGCCTCGCAGGCCGGGCTAATCTCAGGACCGAATGCCTGCCGCATCCGGCGGCGCATCGGCGTGGCCAGTACGCTGGCCTCAACCGTAGCTTCGGGAACGCCCATCACCATGGCAAGTGCAGGAGACTTCTACTTGTGCTTCGCCAAAATAGAAAACTGCTGCAGATCATGTGCAACTCTATAAAACAGCCCGACGGAGCAATTTGGTAGTTTGCAGGAAATTTGGTATCGATGGCCGAAAATGAACACAGTTCCGCTTCTTCTTGACTCTTGAGCATGAGCGCATTCAGAGCTTAAGCAGCGAGATCGTAGCGATGATGCAGACCACCGAGTCTGGGGGATGAAACAATTTTCCATCCGGCCGCTGTCTTGGCAGTGCTTCTTCCCGCAGGCGTATTCTTTTTCAATCCCAGATGGGGCCGATCCTCGTGATAGTAGCAAATGTATTCCGACAGGAGTCGTTTCAAGTGCCGCTCGTTGAGAGGAATCACGTGATCGAGCAGGTCACGCCAGCAACTACCGACCCAACGCTCGGCAATGCCGTTCTGCCAAGGACTGCGAATCGAGGTTCGGACCGCCTTGAGACCGACAGCTTCGATGGCAGCTTCGACCTCGAAGCCGAACTTCGCATCGTGATCGAAGACTCGATGCTGATACCCATGTTCGTAGGGCAAGGCTTCACGCAGCGCCACCCAACCGCTTGTGGGATGCTTGGTGACAAATAAGTGAAGGATGCGCCGGCGGTCATGGTCAATAAGGAAGAAGCAATAGAGCAGCCCGAACGTGATGGTCGGCACAGCAAAGAAATCCATGGCTGCTATGACTTCACGATGGTTCTGCAGAAATGTCTGCCAGCGTTTGGTGTGTTTCGGATTGCGCGGTGCCCTTTGCACCCAACGGGACACTGTTCGTTCGGAGATGTCGAATCCCAATTTGAGCAGTTCGCCGTGAATCCGCGGCGCACCCCAGGTGGGATTCTCGGCCACCATGTGGAAGATCAAATCGCGAATCTTTTTGTCGATGCGCTTCCTTCCGGGAGTGAAGCGTGCCTTTGACAGAAGCTTCCAATACAAACGAAACCCGGCGCGGTGCCAACCAACGACGGTGGCAGGAGCAACGATCAGCAGGCAGTCCTTCCACTCTGCCCAAAGCCGTTTAACCACGATCCAGAACGCGCGATCTAACACCTTCAACTTAGGACGTTGGTTCTTGCGCTTCAGGATCACAAGTTGCTGGCGTAGGGCCAGATTTTCGAGCAGCAAGCTTTTGCGAGATGAAAACAGACGCTTGATGGCTCCTACCCAGAGCCAAAGTCTTCACCGGTGGAGGATCTGAGATGGGAGAGCGCCGTGGTCTGATGCTCGCTGCGGACGGAAAACTCTACTTCAGTAGCCCCGACCTTACATTGCACTATTACGATCCCGACAAGAACGCGATCTATTCGACCGGCACTGCACTACCAAAGTCCATTACACCACGACGTTCGGTCGCAAGAATATGCTCCGGGCATCCTCCCGGCCGGCCAAGAGCGGGGTCGTCTATGGCATTACCCATGGTGGAGTTGTGTTTGCTCTCGATTCGCCGACTGGTGTAGTTCGCCCGCTCGGAACAACTTGGGGATCGGGATACTACGCGACTGCTCTTGCGCTCTCGGACGATGGAGTCCACCTCTACTTTGCACCGTTTGCGCCGGGGCTGCCGATTCTTCCGCCTCTCAAGGATGCACCCATTGTTCAGCTCGATACGCGCACTGGGAAGCGATCGATTGTTGCCTTGCTTGGCCCGGAGCTTGAGCAGAACTACGGATATGAGATTGACCAGAACTACGGCGTCACAGTCGATGACAAAGAAGGACGTCTCTACCTTACTTTCAACGGACGCCTCAAGTCGACCGGCGTGGAAGCCCCTTGTTTCGTCGTGCTCTCGACGAGAGCAGTGAACTCTACCAGCGGACAGCTCACGGCATCCGATGCGAACGTTAAGGAGATCAATCCCGCATACCACCGGGCAACATCGGCGCACTCTACCGTTTCAGTCTCCTCCACAGATCCTCATTCTCTAAGGTGATACGCGGAATAAACATTGCCTTCTTGCTGCTCAAGAAGCGCCTTAAATTCCTTAGTTCGCCGCAAGGTAGTTCTGTTAACCGCGAAGAACGGCACACGCCCCAGACTGACCCTGGCTGGCTTGATTATCTCTTGGGAATGAATTACGGGTGTGGTTCGCAAAAACCTCGTAGCAAACATTAGTGAGGCAAAATCAATGAGTTAATTTGTTGCCGGCTAACTTATTCCCCAGTTACCTAATGTTACGAGACGGTTGAATTCGTAAACCGATGGGAGCTTTTGCACACCACAGGTCTAAGTTTCGGCAATTACCAAAGGTCTTAGGAGTTCTGAAGATGGCATTTCTAATACATCTCCGGGCTGGTTGGGTCGAGGAATAGCTTGCGACCTGAAAGTCGCCGCAATGATTGTCTGCAGTAGCCGTCTCTTCCCTTTCGCTTTTTGCACTGCCGTTTGGCGCTCCAATCAATTGAACTCTCCGTTTCCGCAATCCTCCTGTCCAAGGGCTCGCGATCGTAAGCTAGATCTCCAAATCGCCTTCTCTGGAATTTTGCGTGTGAATCTTCTTCCCTTTGTTGCGCTTTCACACCCAAGAATTCCACCCAAGATAAATCTGTCCTTTCAAGAACTTACGCAGCCCACCGAGCTCTCTTAAGTTGTTAAAATACAAGTTATTCCAGCCCTGAAAAGGCTGGCGGCGGTTCGATTCCGTCCCTGCCCACCATGTTTTCAATAGCTTACAAGATTGCAGTCGGTCAAATCGCCAGCCAGACCCTCTCTATGTTGGGCTGGCGCGGGATAAATCGGGATAAATAATGAAGGAACCGACAATAAATCTTTATTAACCAAATAGAGTGTAGGGCTGAGCGCAACTTCCCTTTCGGCTGCGCTCTAAAGGACCCTAAAGGATTTTAGAGCCTCGGGTAATTTTCTTCACACTTGCTTGGATCAGTTGCTATAACTCGCGAGATCGGCCCTGTCGTTTTTGCTCAACGAAGGTCTCGTAACATGAGGCAACGTTAGGTAACGTCAGTTCTCTCAGTTCTGTTTGGCCGACGAGGTTTTTGCGGAGGACACGATGCCGCAATAAATCAGAATTGCTTTAGTGCGGGTTCGGCCGAGGCGATACATTTATCCTTTGCGGGAGCGAGGAACTCCCGTTCATGCCACTATTGCTATCGCCCAGGTAAATCGCCTGAATATTGTGCATTCCAATGTGTAGCAGCGGTTGGTTGAGGTTCGCACTGTAACTGCATCTTCCGCTCGCATCGAGCGACAGCAGAGTGCCGACTTCTGTGTTGCCATCGATCAGAATTACGTTTCCTTTGGGTATGGCGCTGGTGGAAGTTACCGTCACAACGAAGGTTACCGATTTCTTTTGATGGAAAAAGATTGTGGCCGGCACCGTTAAGCCGGTGCTCGTGGAGACTCCGCCGGTCACCATGATCGCCTGGGCCAATGCAGAGGAGGTGCTGCCGAGGAAGTTGGTATCGCCGCTGTAGCTGGCAGTGATGTTGTGAGTGCCTACGGTCATTGCTGACGTAGTATAGCTGGCAATTCCGCTATTTAGGGTAACGGGTGAACCCATAGCGTTGCCGTTGTCCATGAACTGCACGGAGCCAATGGCAAGAGGTGAGGAAACGGCGACTGTGAACGTTACGTTCTGGCCGGCAGTCGTCGGATCTTGACTTGAAGTTAGTGTGATTGCCGTCGCGGACTGGTTAACCACAAGCGTTGCCGACGCCGCGTGGCTTAGACTGCCGCTTGTCCCGGTGATTTTCAGCGGATAGCTGCCCACAGGAATCGCGTTGGTGATGGTCAATGTGGATGAACCCGAGCCGTTAATCGAAGCCGGATTGAATGTTGCCGTGGCACCACCGGGCAAGCCTGTCACGCTGAAGGCCACGGCTCCGCTGAAGCCGTTGCTTGGCGTAACCATTGTTGTGTAGCTCGTGCCGTTGCTGGCAGCCACGGTCTGGGAAGCAGGGGTTGCAGACAAGGAAAAATCTTGCAGTCCCACCCATCCCACTTCGGCGTGCGTCAACGTCTCCCAGGCGAGAAAATAATTGAGGCCGGTTGGCCGCCAATGCGCGATCTGTTGCGCCGTCTGCGGCATACTGTTGCCGCGCCGGTTGACGTAGTGGTTGTAGACGATCTCCATCGTGTTGGCGTTCCCCCCGATAGGTCCCAGGTTGATCCCACTGGGCGGTGTCCCGCCGTTGTTGATGTAGTCGTGGAACTCCAAGGCGGCCATGATGCGCTGTGCGTTCTCCGCATATAGATCAATCCCTTGCTGAAAGGCGGTTTCGGCAGTGTTGACCGACGCCGCCAGTCCCCAGAATGTATGTCCAAAATCACGCGCCGATTCCTGCGCCAGGCCGTCCACGAACTGCGTCTGGTTCCAGTAGGTCGTGACGCTGGTGCTGCAGTTGGGCGGCGGCACGGGAGTAGGGCCGTCTGACGAAAGATACATATAAGCCGGCACCCGCGCCCGCCACATGGATACCGCCTTGTTAAACCAGGTTGGATTCTCGTTGAAGACCGAGATGTTCATCAAAGCTTCCGTGATGATCAGCTCCCAGTTACCGTTCTTGCAAGGCGCCCCGTTGATCAGGTTGGGCACGTACTGGGTCGCCAACATGTTCTGCAAGTGAGTGATATCAGTGGCGGACCATCCGTTGTAGGTGGCGCGGATGATCTCTGCCGCCTCCGGCCAGAGCGAGCCGGTCCAACCTGCCTGCAGGTCTGCATTACTGTTCGTGTGCCCGCCGGTCAGCGTGCTCGACCAAGCGTTCATGATCGCAACGGAATTTTGCGCGTACTGCTGGTTCCCGGTGATGTACCAAAGCAGGGCTTGTGTATAGGCGGCATCGGAGTCGCTGAGCTCGTCCGAGCAGCCCTGATTGATACCGGCGCTGGGGCTGCAGTCCACCGTCTGCCACGGGTGTGGTGTATAGGATAAAGAAGCATACGTGCTGGTGCTCGCCTTGTTAAAAGCAGCCAGCCAGGGATTTTTGCCCGCATTCACCTGCGTCTTGATGAAGTCCAGTTGGGCCTGGTTGACCAGGATACCGGGGTGGCGGAAGGTCGCAGGCGTTTGCGCCGACGCATGCTGCGATCCCACCAACTGGCAGGTAGTGACGGCAAAGCCCGCCAGTAACAATGAAAGCGTCTTCCCCATCAGCCTCGAGAATTTCTTATTTAGGTTGGCGGCATTGCTCATTGAAAACATTTTTCTTTACTCAGACAGCGTTTGGCTCCGCTCTCACGGATACTGATTGAGTATCGCCAAGTTCGAAGAAGAATTGGCCGCGCTACCTGTGTTATTGATTACGTGAGTGATTTCGCCCACGCCGCCCAGAGAAACCGTGGTCATATCGAAAAAGTTGATGCCGGAAGTATTCGGGGCCTCAATGGCGCTGGCCAGGCTCACACTCGAGTCCGTGCTGAAAAAACAGTAAACGCCGAGTCCCCAGGCCTCATGGCTTGTCACGGAGTTTGCTACTTTGTAAGACGCAAACCCGTTGACGCTGCCGTTCATCCAACTACCTTGGTCCGGAACGTCATAAGGCGCCTCGCTCTGATAGAAGTAGACTTGTCCTCCATTTCCATTCCATAAGGTCTGGTACTGCTGATAGTGTTCAACCGCCAGTCCGTAGATCGTGACGTTCGTGCCATTCACAATCAGCCCGTTGGCCGCTGTGTTCGTGTCCCAACCGACGCCATTGCCATGATCGGCGCGCCAGAGCCAGAAATCATCGCCAATGACGTTGTTGCTGTTGATCTGCAGGCTGACGGAAGCTTGTCCAACATCGGCCCCTCCTACTCGAAAGAAGAGATCGTGCAGAGAAATAGGATTTGCCGAATGATCCGCTGAACTCCCCACCGGCCCCACCTGCAACAAGAACGATGAATTCATGTTTCCCGCATCAAACAACAGTCCGGCGATGATCACGCCATCAACGTCGGAGACCGTCATGGCGTTCGCTCCGTTCTGAGGCAGCAGGGTTGCCAACCCCAGGCCGAGCACCACGGTATTGGCCCTGGTAACTCGAATCGTGTCATTGAGTTGATAAATACCTGGAGTGAACAGCAGATTCTTTCCTAGATTGAGGGCCGCATTGATCGTCGCAGCGGTGTCCGTTCCTTCGTGAGCAATGTAAAACTGGCTGATAGGGATGGAGAGTCCTGCCGCCGCGCCATTGCTCCAGGTGGTTCCTTGACTGTTGTTGCTGAGCGCAGGAACAAAAACAGAATAGTTCCCCGCGCTGTCAATCGTGAGAAATGGTTTTTCGCGGACCACAGGGGTTTGGTTCACCACGGTGTAAGGAGGATTCGGGAAGCTTCCAGCAGGGGCGTTATTGACCCCCACGAAAACCATGTTCCAGTTAGCGCCGTTCCAATTTCCCAGTTGCGAATTCCTCGTGAGCCATTGCTGTTGCGATCCGGAATTGACCTGGCCGTCAATGACCGAATCGGAGATGAAGCCGCCGCTCGACCATCCGGAATCGCTGAGCACCAAGTCGCCCATGATGTGCATGCGACGGAAGGGCGAGGCTTGCGAGACGGCCCACATGTCGGTGCCGCCTGCGGGGACCACCGCGAGATTTTCCGTCGAGCGCCAGAAGTTCTGGGTGGCATTTCCCTGGAACCAGACGGCGTCACTCTGAACTGCGCCGTTGATGGTGACGTCATCAGGCGATTGCCCCAGACCCATGACTTGCGTGTAGAAGCCAACCCTGACATTGGCATTGTAGGAACCAGGCTTGAAAAGCAGTGCATAGCGATTCGAACCAAATTGATTCGACTGTTGCTGGTTGAACACATTGTCAAGCTGGCTCTGAACGGTTGACGCGGACATGCTCGGATCGAAAATCAAAACATTGGAACCAAAATCGGGAGCCGGTCCGGTACTTGGCCCGGTATTCGGCCAGCAGGCATTCGTATTTGCGTCGAACAGCGGCCTGGGATCGACGGTTAACGTGCCCGGCGGATTCACAATGATCTGTGTACTGCTCTGCGTCAGCGAATCCTCACAATTGATGAGAGGCGATCCTGAGCTGGAGTTGCCCCCGGTCCACAGATCGATGTGGCGCAGCTTGCTTGTGTTCCAGTCGGCATCGCACTCAACGCAATCGTCTTCCATCATGAAATACTTCTGCAGAAATGGAGCGTAGACGATCGTGCCGGACGCAATTTCATTCCGGTCCGTGGCAAAGGTAATAGGATCGGCAAACGTTCCCGTGCCGCTGGCGACCGGGTGGATCTGCGGATAAGCAATCCCATTCCCCGGTGGTGAGTTGTCCAGCCAGCCATAGAACGTAACCTCCATGTTCAAAGTTGTCCCGCTGCTGCCTGCCGTCACCGTCAATGTCACGCTGGCTGTGTGTGTCAGGCTGCCGCTAGTTCCCATAATGGTCAACGTGTAAATCCCCGGGGGAGTCGAGCTGCTGGTCATAACCGTCAGCGCGGAAGATCCCGACCCACTCACAGAACCCGGATTGAAACTTGCCGTCGCGCTTGAAGGCAACCCACTCACACTCAGGATCACATTGTTGCTGGAGCCGTTCAGTGCGCCTATCATGGCCGTGGTGCTGGTGCTTCCGCCGGCTGTAACGGTCTGTGAACTCGGCGTGGTGCTCACGGAAAAGTCAGCCGGCGGCGGGGTGATGGTTGACAAGCCGTTCGCCAGAGTCTTGATCAATACACCGTCGGAGGTATCGCCCACCAGGTCCCAGAACATTGCTCCACCGAGTCCCTGTGTGTTTATGTAGTTTGCCTTGTCGCTCACGGTCTCGGGATCGTCAAAGGTCCACAAATCTGTTCCGTTGTACATCCACATGGCATCCGCTGCGGCATCATGGAATACTTGGAAGTTCGGCTCCATGGTCACCAGCGTGTTGTAGTTGTTGATTCCGGCTTGCGTCGCTCCCTGTGCTGCGCCGGAAGCCGGTTGGAACATGCCGTTGTTGGTCGAGCCCACTCCGGTCCATCCGCGACCGTAGAACGGAATTCCCAGTTGTATCTTGCCAGCCGGAACTCCGCCGTTCACATACGATTGCACGGCGAAGTCGCCATAATAAGTCGCTGCAACTCCCGTCGAGGGATCGGCAGAATCGTGATACAGAGGCGCCGAGAAATTGGTCGTGCTCTCCCACGCGCCGTGCATGTCATAGGTCATCAGGTTAACTTCGTCCACGTACTGCCCGATGTTGTTCAGCTCAATGAGCGAGAATTTGTCCTGCCCTGCTGGCGCTGCGATGCTCAGAATCAATCCCGGCCTCACCGCATCCATCTGCTTGCGGAACTCGGCCAGCAGCGCGGTATAATCCTGCGTATCATCGGCGGCAAACGAACAAGTATTGCCGCACGCCCCCGGATACTCCCAGTCAATGTCAATGCCGTCGAACAGTTTGCCCACATTCAACCCGGGCGCAATGTTGCCCTTGATGAACATGTTGACGCATGAGCTCACAAAGCTCTGCACGTTGGCCGGCTGCGCCGCGCTCGAGAAACCGCTGGAAAGGGTCCACCCGCCAATGGACATCACGATTTTTATGTTGGGATACAACTTCTTCAGCTCCTGCAACTGGTGGAAGTTGCCATAGAACCCGTTCACCGACGCGTCGTCGGTGGTGCCATCCACGCTTGTGCCTGAGTTATAGGTCTTCTGGTAATCGGCGTAGGCGTCGGTCAGCACGCAGGTGTTGTTGCTCACGTTAGCGAAGGCATAGTTGATTTGCGTCAGATACTTCGCCGATCCGCTGGTCACGACGTTCTTCACCTGATAATTCGAGCTGTAGATTCCCCATTCCTCGAAGTACCCAATGACCCTCTTGCCACTCGGGGCTGGCGTCGGAGTTGGACTCGGCGTAGGTGTAGGTGTCGGCGTTGGTGTTGGACTTGGAGTCGGCGTGGGCGTCGGGGTAGGAGTTGGCGTAGGCGTGGGAGTATGAGTTGGTGTAGGTGTTGGTGTTGGTGTTGGTTTTGGTGTTGGAGTTGGAGTTGGAGTCGGCGTCGGCGTCGGCGTTGGGGTTGGACTCGCGCAAGGGCCATTAGAGATCCACGGCGCACCACTGCCTGCTGGACCATTATTTGTATCCGGACTCTGATTTAACGTCCAATAAGCGGCGGTGTAGTTGATGCCGTTGAGGCTCGCCGTCATGCCTCCGGTATAAACGGCGCTCGCGCTCCACGCCGGGCCGCACCCGCTGCCGGGCGTTGGTGTCGGTGTTGGTGTTGGTGTTGGTGTCGGTGTTGGTGTTGGTGTCGGTGTCGGCGTAGGGGTTGGGGTCGGAGTTGGCGTTGGGGTCGGTGTCGGACTTGGCGTTCCGTTTGCCACCGGCTGCCACAGCGCCGGAACATTAGGCGGCTCCCAACCAACCAGGGATGTATGGGCCTGGATGCACTGATATTCCACACCGTTGTACGTGACCAGCGCGTTCACGGCGTAATACGTATTCGGTTGCCAGGTCGGAATTGCGGTTTGCGTTTCGCTTGTCAGCGGTAGAAACAAGAATAATAGAAGAACTATGCAGGTAACCGATACCATCATCCCAGTCTGTTTCACTGTATGCTCCTTCCGTAATGGGAAGGGACATGCTACTGGCAACCGAACTGGAATACATGTCGCCCTTTGATGTGACAGACAATTACTTTCGGTCATGGTCTCTTGACCACGCCCTTTCGACTGAAAAATAATTCCCAAAATGGATTTGGAGCCGGAATGCAGGTGACTACTGCACGGCATTGAAGGAGTCCGAGTAATGGGGGGGTACTTGCAAACCAGAAATGCCTTACCAGAAGCGACAGTCGCCGAACACGGCTTGCCCAAGAAGAGGCCCCGATATTAATTCATCGAGGCCTCATTCTGCTCTCCCCCTTACAAGCCGATAATCTGGGTTTCAGCGATGGCGTTTACGTTGTCAATGCTGGTGCCGTGGCATACGTAGCGTACATAGCGGGCAGTGACGGCGCTGAAACTGTAAGTCTCAAACGCCGTGGTTGTCCCGCTGCTGTTGGCTCCATTCACCACGGTTGTCCAGTTGCTCCCGTCGGTTGACGTCAGAACGTCGAACCAGGTCGAACGCGTATTACCCAGGTACCAGGCGATCTTGACTGAGCTGACCGTATGGTTGGCGCCCAGATCGTACTGTACAAAAGCGGTCGAGGTGCCATTAGTGGTGGATTGCCAGTAGG